>Ga0209013_10000390_pt1 | contig 39051 bp, 35 predicted proteins | sample Cruoilmetagenom2_FD_187291 | JGI IMG/M metagenome (GOLD analysis project Ga0209013, IMG submission 187291) | Oil polluted marine microbial communities from Coal Oil Point, Santa Barbara, California, USA - Sample 2 (SPAdes) (version 2) | ecosystem: Environmental > Aquatic > Marine > Oil seeps ...
ATCGCCGACCCCTGGCTGGGTGAAGAAGCGGCCAAAAGCGCTCAACTTATGCCACAGCCCAAGAACCTGTTCAGCCGCACCCTTATCCAGACAGCCATGGCACAGACTGTGGCCGCAACTGGTGCAGGCGCGGTGGAAATCCCCGTCGACCTGATCCGTGAACTCGATGTCAATGCCAAACTGACCATGGGCAGCTTCAAGATGCAGACGCTGAATGCCACGGACGTGAAGGCCGAGTTGAAAGGCAAGAAAGGCGTGGTCAAGTTTGAGCCAATGGCGGCGAAGCTGTTCGGTGGCAGCTACGATGGCCTCGTGCATATCGATGCACGCGGCAAGCTGCCGAAGATTAGGCTCAAGGAGGACATGAAAGGCATACAGATTGCCGAAGCCATCGAATATGCCATGTCTGAGAATGCCACCGAGTGGCTGACCGGCACCGCACAGGTCAGCGCAGACATCACCACAAAGGGTCTGGATACCGGTGCAATGACACAAGCGCTGAACGGTCACGTCGATGCAAAAGTCCGTGACGGCTACCTGGAAGGCATCAGCCTGAGCAAAATACTGCAACAGGCGAAGGCCCTCTACGAAAAGAAATCCTACACCGACGACGGCAGCCCAAACCGCACAAAGATCCTTGAGCTTGGCGCTCTCACAAAACTCGTCAACGGCATTGCCCACACCGACAACATTAAAGTCCTGACCCCACTGGTTGATGTCACCGGCAGCGGCAAAACCGACCTGTACCATGAAACCCTCGATTACAAATTCAAGTTAGGACTGTCTTCCGGTATTTCCGAGATCGATAAAGACAAGTACAGGAAACTGGAGGGCAAGAGTCTTCCTCTCAAGATTACTGGATCATTCACTAACCCCAATATCAAACTCGACCTTGGTGACCTGGCCAAAGACGAGGCAAAAAAGGAAGTCGAAAAGCAGATCAACAAAAGACTGGAGAAAGAACTCGGGGGCAAGTATGGGGATCAGTTAAAGGAATTGGGTAAAGGGTTGTTTGGGAGATGATTTGTTGTGGGGTGTTACAATATGACACCATGAGGCGGCAAAGCCGCCACATGGTGTCATATTGATGCAGCGGCGTCGCCGCCGCAAGCGATGTTGTAGGAGCGGCCGCTGGCCGCAAATTGTTATAAAGGCTGGGACTTGTTTATCCGTCGCAGCATCCACCATCTTGCCAGCAACACTAGCGGAACCAATACCGCGAGCTCTATTGCCAGCCCAGTCAGGTTGTTGGTCAATGTCTCAGCGCTGAGCAGATCCTGGCGTTCGACACGCAGGAAGATGGTCTGAGGTGCGAGGTAATACACATCGCTCCATGGCCACAGGAAAGGAATGCCCTGACCGTTATAACCAGGGGGGTCCCAGGTGAGCCAGTCGAGGAGCAAATGCGAACCTACCAGGGCGAAGGCGATGAATGCGGTGGCCAGTCGACTGTTCGCCAGTTTTGGTCTATTCCACCACCATGCCAGCATGAAGATGATCAGCGCCAGGCCGATGCTGTGGCTGATGCCATGATGAAAGCGGCCGGGGTCGCCTATCAGGATGCCGGGGATGAAATCGAAGTCCGGCAGGTTGGCGAGCAGGATGAACCAGCCGAGGCGCCGGGTATCTTCTTTTACGGGTTTGCTGCCGGTGACGTAGAACAGGCCGAGGGCGGCAAGGCTGTGTCCTATTGGTGTACACATGGAGTCATCTCCCTGAAGGAGAAGGAACTGACAAGACAGTTAGTCTTCGCTGGCTTCCTCTTCGGAAGGACGTTCTGCCAGAGGTTTGCGCAGCTTGAGGTTCAACTCTTGAAGCTGGGCATTGTCGACCGCGTTTGGGGACGAGGTCATCAGGCAGGCGGCCTTCTGGGTTTTCGGGAAGGCGATGACATCACGGATGGATTCTGCACCGGCCATCATTGCGGTAATGCGGTCTATACCAAAGGCGATGCCGCCATGCGGAGGCGCACCGAACTTGAGGGCATCGAGCAGGAAGCCGAACTTGTCGCGCGCTTCCTCGTCGGAGATGCCGAGTGCCGCAAAGACTTTCTTCTGCACATCTTCCTGATGGATACGAATCGAACCACCGCCGATCTCGGAACCGTTCAGTACCATGTCATAGGCTTTGGACAATGCTGTTTCGGCATCGATTTCACCTTCAGTAATGGTTGGCGAGGTGAACGGGTGATGCAGTGATACGTTGCGCGCGGCATGGGTATCGTATTCGAACATCGGGAAGTCGATGACCCACAACGGGCGCCAGTCACCTTCAATCATGTCGAGGTCTGCACCCAGTTTCTCACGCAGTGCACCGAGTGCATCATTGACGACTTTGGCCGAGTCGGCGCCGAAGAACAGCAGGTCACCATCCTGTGCACCCGTACGCTCAACGATGGCGCTGACAACGTCATCTGGCAGGAACTTGAGGATCGGCGACTGCAGACCTTCACGACCGTTCGCCACGTCATTGACCTTGATGTAGGCCAGCCCTTTTGCGCCATAGAGACCGACGAACTCGGTATAGCCATCGATCTGGGCGCGGGACAGGCTGTTGCCGCCCGGCAGGCGCATAACGGCAACGCGGCCGTTGCGGTCTTTCGCAGGACCGGAAAATACCTTGAACTCGACATCCTGCATCACGTCGCCAAGATCTATCAATTCCAGCGGGATGCGCAGGTCGGGTCGGTCACTGCCATAGCGTTGCATGGCTTCGGCATAACTCATCTGCGGGAATGAAGCCGGCAGCTCGACATCCATCACTTCCGAGAACAGGTTGCGCACCATGTCTTCCATGATGGCCATGATGTCTGCCTGCTCGATGAAGGACATTTCGATATCCAGCTGGGTGAATTCCGGCTGGCGGTCGGCGCGCAGGTCTTCGTCACGGAAGCAGCGCGCGATCTGGAAGTAGCGCTCGTAGCCGGACACCATCAGAATCTGTTTGAACAGCTGCGGCGACTGCGGCAGCGCGAAGAACTCACCGGGATAGGTGCGGCTGGGCACCAGGTAGTCGCGCGCACCTTCAGGCGTTGAACGGGTCAGGATCGGTGTTTCGATTTCTGTGAAGTCACGGTTTTCGAGATAGCGACGCAAAGATTTGGTTACTGAATGACGCAGGCGCATGTTCTTTTGCATCTGCTCGCGACGCAGATCCAGGAAGCGGTAGTTCAGGCGGACGGACTCGGTCGCTTCGTCTTCGTCCAGCTGAAACGGTAGTGGCTCGGAACGATTGATCAGTTCGAGCTCCGTTGTGTAGACCTCGATACGACCGGTCGGGATGTTCATGTTGATAGTGCCTTCCGGGCGGTGCCGTACACGGCCCTTGATGCGCAGCACGTATTCGTTGCGCACGTGCTCTGCCAGCTTGAAGGCTTCTTCTTCGTCGGGGTCGCAAACCACCTGCACCATGCCGGTACGGTCGCGCAGGTCGATGAAGATCACGCCACCATGGTCGCGGCGGCGGTTTACCCAGCCACACAGTTCTACCGTGTCATCGATATGGGTTTCAGTTACTTCACCGCAGTTGTGGGTACGCATCATGGTCTGGAACTCTTTATTCAGTTAGAAAAACAAAAACGCCGACCCGGTTGGATCAGCGGTGGTTTCGTCATTCCGGCGCAGGCCGGAATCCAGTAATAAGTTAACACCATGGATCCCGGCCTGCGCCGGGATGACGGTCGTTGTTAATTAATGGCCTGCCCCGCATTTGCCACCCGCGCAGCAGGAAGGCGCGGCTGCACTTTCTTTCTTATCTGGTTTGCTGCCGGAATCTTTAAAATCGGTCTGGTACCAGCCGGAACCCTTCAGGTGAAATGCCGAGGCAGACAGCTGCTTCTTCAATGCTGGTTTACCGCATTCGGGGCATTCCGTAAGCGGGTCATCGGAAAATTTCTGAATGGCCTCCATTGCGTGGCCGCATTCTTCGCATTTGTATTCGTAAATCGGCATATGTCTGTCCTGGTCAGTCTTTTACCGTATATGGTGGTTGGCTGAGCATTTTCTAGTGGCGGGTGATTATATACGGAAATTTGGGATTGGGGGTATTCGAGCCATTTATTCGCGGCCGACGACCGCTCCTACACGGCTTCGATGACCATTGGAGCGGTCGCCGGCCGCGAATAATCATTCTCCAGCGATAGTCATATTCTCAATCAGGATCGACCCGGTAATATTGGTACCGCGCTGCTCGACGTCATTGCCCACCTCCATAACCTGCATAAACATGTCTTTCAGATTGCCAGCGATAGTAATTTCGCTGACCGGGTAGGCGATCGCGCCGTTTTCGACCCAGAATCCGGCCGCACCTCGGGAATAATCGCCGGTGACGTTGTTGACGCCATAACCAATCAGCTCGGTGACCAGCAGACCGGTGCCCATTTCCTGCATAAGGCCATCTAAATCATGCTCACCCGGCTCGATGACCAGATTGTGTGCGCCCCCGGCGTTGCCGGTGGTCTGCATGCCCAGTTTGCGTGCCGAATAGCTGTTCAATAAATATCCCTCCAGTACGCCGTGATGAACAAGCTCACGCTCCTGGGTTGCTACGCCTTCACTGTCAAAGGCTGATGAACCCAGTGCACCGGGTATGAAGGGTTTGTCGCTGATGTTGATGTGGGCGGGAAAAACCAGTTTTCCGCAGTGGTCGAGCAGAAAAGATGACTTGCGGTACAGACTGCCGCCGTTAATGGCGCTGCTGAAATGTGACAACAGGCTGCTGGCCACCTGTGCCTCGTACAATATGGGTGCCTGGCAGCTTTTCATCTTGCGTGCACCCAATCGTTTCACGCTGCGCCGGGCTGCTTTTTTGCCAACCTCTTCTGCAGATTCAAGATTATTTCGGTCACGCTCAACGGAATACCAGTAGTCCCGCTCCATGCCGGCAGTATTTTCTGCGATGACCGCGCAGCTCAACGAATGTCGGGTACCGTAGCGTGTGCCGATAAAACCATGACTATTTGTATAGATGGCAACACCTTCATGGCTCGATACGGTTGCACCTTCCGAGTTGGTGATTTTGTCATCGCAGCTGCGAGCGGCCTGCTCACATTGCATGGCCAGCTCGATGGCCTGTTCGGCAGGCGGGTTCCATGGATGCCACAGATCTAGATCGGGAAATTCAGTCGCCATGCGGTCGGCATCGGCCAGTCCGCCGCAATCATCTTCAGCTGTGCGGCTGGCAATGCTGCAGGCCGCTGCGACGGTTTTTTTGATCGCATCCGGGCTCATGTCTGTCGTGCTGGCCGAACCGGTGCTCTGACCAAAATAGACACTGACTGCCAGCGACTTGTCGCGATTATTCTCGATGGTTTCGACGTCGCCCAGTCTGACGGTTGCCGACAGGCCCTGCGACATGCTGGCATCCGCTTCCGCACTGCTCGCACCCTGGCGTTTCGCTTCTTCCAGTGCTTGCTCGACAACACTTTCGAGTGGGCCGGCCATTGCCGTCACATCGGCGTGTTTGATCATTTTTGTCATACTTCTGTCCCGCCGACCGTCAACTGGTCAATCTTCATGCTGGGCTGTCCAACCCCAACCGGTACGCTCTGGCCTTCTTTGCCGCAGGTGCCAACGCCGTCATCCAGCTTCAGGTCGTTGCCGACCATCGAGACATGGGTGAGGACCTCCGGACCGCTGCCAATCAGGGTCGCGCCTTTTACCGGGTAGGTGATTTTTCCGTTTTCGATCATGTAGGCCTCGGAGCTCGAGAACACAAACTTGCCCGACGTGATGTCGACCTGGCCACCACCGAAGTTGACAGCGTACAGGCCACGATCTACCGAGGCGATAATCTCATCCGGGTCGTGCTCGCCCGGCAGCATATAGGTATTGGTCATGCGAGGCATCGGCAGGTTGCCATAGGACTCACGGCGGCCGTTGCCAGTCGGCTCCATGTTCATCAGGCGGGCATTGACCTTGTCCTGCATATAGTTTTTGAGAATGCCGTCTTCGATCAGCACCGTGTTTTGACCGGGCGTGCCTTCGTCATCGACAGTCAGTGAACCGCGGCGATCCGGTATGGTGCCATCATCAACGATTGTGCACAGGCTGGACGCCACCTGCTCACCGAGGCGACCGGAAAAAGCCGATGTGCCCTTGCGATTGAAATCGCCTTCCAGGCCATGACCGATCGCTTCATGCAACAGGATGCCGGGCCAGCCGGGACCCAGCACCACCGGCATCATTCCGGCCGGAGGTGCCTTGGCTTCCAGCTTGATGAGTGCCTGGCGCACGGCATCGCGGGCGTACTCCAGCGCCTTGTCACCATCGGTGAAAATAGACAGGCCGAAACGGCCACCGCCGCCTGCGCTGCCCTGTTCACGTGCATCGTTTTGCTCGACGATGACAGTCACGTTGAGCCGTACCATGGGTCGGATGTCGGCCGCCAGTGTGCCATCGCTGGCAGCCACCAGCATTACATTGTGTACCGATGACAGCCCGGCCATGACCTGTGAAACACGGGGATCAGTCCGCCTGGCTTCTGCTTCGACATGTTCGAGCAGGTCTATCTTATCCTGATCCGCCAGCGTGTCGATGGGATCAACAGGTGTGTAAAGGGATTTCTGGCTGGCCGGTGACCAGCCAATCTGCAGTTGTTTGTCTGTCCCGCTGCGGGCAATCGCCCGGGCAGCCGATGCGGCATTCTCCAGCGCCGGCATGGCCAGTTCATCAGAGTAGGCAAAGCCGGTTTTCTCGCCGCTAACGGCGCGTATACCGACACCCTGATCGATGCTATGACTGCCGGCCTTTACCTTGCCTTCTTCCAGGCTCCAGGTCTCATGGCGTGTGTATTCGAAATAGATATCGGCATAATCGACCTGGCGGGACATTATCTGTGACATCAGACGATCGAGTTCCTGATCGCCGATTGCGGCAGGCTCCAGCAGCTGCTGGCGCACCTGGTTCATGGTGTCTGTCATGCTTGTCTCAGTTTTCAGTGTGATGGGTGAAGTGATAATTGGATTATAAGATTATTGTGGGAGGCGCGCCCTCGCGGCGATATTGAGTTGGGCATGTACCCTGGCTAATCGCCGCGGGGGCGCGCCACCCACAAATTCAGATCTACAAATTAAACTCCACAAGTCAGATTGACCTGCTTCAGTAGTTAAATGGGGTTCAGTGAACTGATTTAAAGAATACGGTGCTTCAACGACGGCATATTCTTGCGGATGTCCGCCAGCTGGTCCAGATTGATATTGGCCATCACTACACCGGGACCACGTGACAGGCGATTGACGATTCGCCCCCAGGGATCGACGACCATCGAATCGCCGTAGGTCTTGCGGCCATTGGCGTGGAATCCGCCCTGTGCAGCAGCCAGTACGTAGACCTGGTTCTCAATAGCCCGTGCACGCACCAGCACTTCCCAGTGCACGGCGCCGGTCATCGCGGTAAAAGACGACGGAATGGCGAACAACTGTGCGCCTTTCTCACTGAGCTCGCGGAACAACTCCGGGAAGCGCAGGTCATAGCAGATCGCCAGCCCCAGGCGCCCGAACGGTGTATCGAGCACCACGGTCTGAGTGCCTTCTTCGATGGTGGCGGATTCTGTGTATGCCTCGTTATTACTCAGATCGACATCGAACAGATGTATCTTGTCATAGCGCGCTACGCGTTCACCTTGATTGTCATAGACCATACATGAACTTCGGCAACGCTCCGGGTTTTCGGTCGCAATGGGCACAGTGCCACCCACCAGCCAGACATCATTGCGCCGCGCTGCCTCAGCAAGAAAGCTCTGAATATGTCCGTCACCACCCTTTTCCATCACACTCAGGCGATGGCTTTCATCCATGGGCATCAGGCAAAAGTTTTCTGGCAGAACGACCAGTTTCGCACCCGATTCTGCTGCCTGTGTGATCAGGCGGCCTGCTTCGTACAGATTGGCCGCCATATCCGGGCCGGAGGTCATCTGTATCACTGCCACATCAGTCATATTTCAATCCTTTTATTTTACTCACCGGGAATCAGGTCTTCTTCTTCGGCTACCTGATCAGCTTTGGGGCTTGCCAGTTTTTCAACGACCGGGGCTTCCCAGGAACCAATGACATGATACCGGTAGTTGGCAGACTTGTTCATCTGCTTTTGTATGGCTTTCTGAGCGATGTAGGTGGCAACACCACCCACCGGTCCACCCAGGGCAAACCCGGCAACGGCAAGATTACCACCGACTGCCGGTGAGATGGCCATCTTCATGTCGATGTCTTCGTCGACGATACCCAGGCGGCCTTCCATGCGTATGGTGGCAGACGGCCCGGGCATCAACATTTTAGTAACATTTGCCTGCCCCAGCTTGATGGTCATCTGCGACTCGATGCTGTCGAATGGGAAACCCTCCTCGAACAGATCACTGAAGTCCAGCAACAGGCGCCGTCGCAGGGTATCGACATTCAACGCCCCGAGCAGGCGGCCCGCCCCTACCTCAACGCTGTTAAGGCTGCCTTTGCCGGCGCTGATGTCCAGCACGCCATTCATGATGCCGAAGCTGAAATCAAACGGGGTATCAGCCCAGGAAAGATAGCCCGTGGTGTGGAAATCCTTTGTACCCATTTCGGTGTTGACGTCCAGCGCCTCAAGCGTGGCGAGCATGTCAGTGCTGGTGAAATCCACATCAAAGGAAGACACGTGGTTCTTCAGACTGCCGCGCCATCGACCGCTTGCCTTGATTGTCATGTCAGGCCGTTCCAGCAGCATCGACTCAAGCCCCCAGCCCTGCGGGGTTGGAACGCCTTTGGCGGTCATTCTGCCAAGTTTCATGCCATGGAAATTGAGATCACCGATCTCGATGTCGAGGGCAGGAAATGTAAGCGGGTCCGGTTTACTCGTTGACACCGGATAGCCGGGCGCCGCTTCATACCAGACCAGCTGATCCAGGTTCAGTTCGATATGCTTTCTTTCAGTGCCCCACAGAACGCCGGCCTCGCCGCTGACCAGACTGCCTTCCACCCAGCCACGCATGTAGCCATCCGGCTGTCGTCGCAGCTTTAGCTCGACATCCTCCATATCGACCCCCGAAACCACAAGACTCTCGATCTCGGCTGAAACCCGGGTCATGAAATCAGGCCATTCACCATCCCCCTCTTTTCCGCTGCCGAGATAGTCTATCCAGGGCGTAGTTTCGAGTACTGGCTGCACGACTGCCAGATCCAGTCCCGTTGGTGCCGGGCATTGTGCACGCTGCGAGCCGATGGTGATACAGCCATTGATCTCAGGCATATCCGGCTGATCGCCGGGGAAAGACAGATTGCCATATACCTTGTCGGTAATAGTGAATGCGACCCGGCTGGCCTTGCCGGGTGGGAATACGGCATCCAGCTTTAGTGGCCAGGCAGTGTCAACGGATTTATCCAGCGGAGCGGGGAAGCGGCTGGTGATACCGTTCATATCTGTACTGACTTGCAGCGACGGATCTCCAGCGCCCAGATGCATGACGCCCCGCCAGGCCGTTGAACCTTCTAACCCCTCCACCAGCCACTCACCCAATAACGGCACAAGCTCTCCTGTCTGTGCCTGCCCGCTGGCATGTATTTCAACTACCGGTGGCCGTCCGGGCTTGATAGTGTCAACATTGAAATTGATATCTCCACCCAGGTAGCGCCCATTAACACCTGTCGCCGAGACAGTTTTGTCAGTAAATTCGAGCGTACCCTTGAGCTTGGTCAGCCAGCTATCGTTGGGCAGTTGCAACCCGGCCTGCTTGAGCACATAACTGCCTGAGACGGTGTTATTTTCCGGCTGGCGCAAAGGCATGGAGAGTTTTAGCGACAGCAACCCCTGGCCACTGCCGGCCAGATTCAGGTTTTGCAGCGGCGCATCTTTGAACAATGGGCCCGTGCGCAGAAATTCCACTACCTGCTTAGTGCCGCCGTGCAATGCCGTCGAAACATTGATCACCTGCTGATCCTGTTTATCCAGGTTCTCAAGATGCACTACCGCGTCATCGACGCGCTGTCCAAGCAGATCTGTCGCCGTTCCAGTGAGCGTCAGATCCGTCTTGCTGACCACCAGATCTCCCTCAATACCTCTGACACGCGGCCAGCCAGGTAAAAAATTCATGCTGGCCGAACTGAGATTGGCGATCACATCAAACGTGTCAGCCCCGCGAATCGGGAAGCTCTTTACTGCACCCTTGTAGTCCAGCTGGAGATGATTAACCCTGCCACGAAACTTTGTCTGCTTCAGCCAGCCATTCATGCCGTCACTGAGCAGGCGCACCGGAAAATAGCGATCAGCGTTGGCAAGATTGCCATTGCGTAATTCTGCACTCAATTCAAGACGCGGCTGCTGACTTATGTCCAGCGGAATGCTGGCATGAAACTGGGCGGCAACATCTGCATCTTCGTTGCTAATGCGCATATCGCTGGTGCGAACGTGCCAGTTTTCTTCTCCCTTGTCCCAGGTCACTTTTGTCCTGATCCGGTCGACATGCAGCGGCTTGTCGTACACTTTTTCCTGACCCAGCGTGGATGCACTGGCTGTCGCGTCAACAAACCCGCCGTTCTTGTTGACGCTTATCAGACCCGACACGCCGGTAAGCGACGGGTACAGCTTGTGGGCATTGACCGCAACATCATCGAGAGCCATCTCGTAGATAAAATCTCTTGGCTTGCTGCCAAGCTGGCCGTACAGAACCAACCTTGTATCATGGGCCATGCCTTGCGGGTAAAGATCCTTGACCAGCTGGGCGATCTTGTTCTCGCTGGTAATTGCATCCAGCACCGGACGCAGCTTCTCCAGCTCGATGCGCTCCAGGTTCATCGAGGCTTCATCGGCCTGGTAGTTGAGCTTGATGGCGCCTGCGCTCCACGGTTCACCCTTGAACGCCAGCCAGGTATCGACCAGCTGAAGCTGCCAGTTGCCAGCTTCATGTACCAGACTCAGTTGTGCCTGCAGCCTATCAACATTGACAGGGGTTCCGAGCTTACCCAATGGCACGATAACCTCGTCAGCCTCGATTTGACCGCTGGCGCTGTCAATGGCGCCGTCCTGCCATCCGGTGGTGAGATCGAAAGACAGACTGCCTTCCAGCTCGGACATCCCCATTGCGTTTGTGATGATGCCGGGCAATGTCTTGAAATCGACACTTGAAACACTCGCATCGACCACGCCATCCCAGTCGTTATCGCGCATTGGATTGCCCTGCAGTTCGACGCTCAGTACTGCCACGCGGTGCACTTCACCCGGAAGACTCAGCGTACCGTCGAACATGTGCTGGTCTTTGTTGTTATGCAGGGAGATATTGATGTCACTGAGCAGCATCGGGTCCTCACCCAGCATGTCGTCGCGCCACTCAATGATGCCGTCTTCGATGACAACAAACTGCTGCAGGAACATCATATCGAAAATATTCCGGCCAGGTTTATCCTGCCTTTTTGTCAGTGTCGACAGGCGGCCGACTCGGATAATGCCGTCTGCATGACGAATTACTTCGATACGGGGCTTCTGCAGTGTCACCTGACGAAAAGCGAAGCGGCCCTGCAACAATGGCACGAGATCCAGGATCAGGCTCAGCTCTTCAAGTCTGAGTTTTTCTTCCTCGCCGTCATCACTGTGCAGCACGAGATCTTTGACGTGCAGCGACGGGTACAGACCGCGCCAGTCTGCTGACATGGTACCGATCCTTACCTGCTGACCAATCTGCTGGCTCACAAAGGTCTCAATTTCCACTTTGCGTTCACTCAGCGCAGGCAGCCAGTAGCGGAATATAGTCAACGCAACGGTAGCAACGACGAACAGAACGATGCCAAGGTACCAGGCAACACGCGCACAATGGACACAGGTCAACGTGAACCATGTCCACATGGCGCGCAGAAACATCCTGTCGGATTCGATGTTCATCAGGTAATCACAACGTCGTATTCTTCCTGCGTGTACATAGTGTCGACCTGCAGCTCGACCCTCGCTCTGATGAACTCCTGCAGTCCGGTAAGTGACTCCTGTTCATCATTCAGCAACAGCTCGATGACTGGTTTGGAAGCCAGCACACGATACCGGTCCACTTCGTACTCGCGGGACTCACGTAATATTTCACGGAAAATTTCATAGCAGACGGTTTGGGCCGTTTTTAATACCCCACGGCCGGAACACACCGGACAGGGCTCACAGAGGATACGTTCGAGGCTTTCGCGAGTGCGCTTGCGCGTCACTTCCACCAGGCCCAGGGCAGTCATTTCGTTGATGGATGTCTTGGTATGATCACGTGCCAGGCCACGTTTCAGCGCCCTCAACACCTGGAGCTGATGCTCCTCGTCGACCATGTCAATGAAATCTATGATGATGATGCCACCGAGGTTGCGCAGCCGCAGCTGCCGTGCAATGGCCTGGGCTGACTCCAGATTGGTCTTGAAGATGGTCTCTTCCTGGTTGCGATGTCCGACGAAGGTCCCTGTGTTGACATCGATAGTGGTCATTGCCTCGGTCTGGTCGATGACGATGTGACCGCCCGATTTGAGCGGCACCGTACGACACAGGCCTTTTTGTATCTCGTCTTCAACCGAGTAGAGATCGAATATCGGCCGTTCACCGGGGTAATATTCGATGCGACTGGCCAGGTCCGGAAGCAGTTCCCGGGCAAGCTTGATGGCAGTCTCCCAGGTCTCGCGCGAGTCGATGCGCACGCGTTCGATATTCTCACGCACCATGTCCCGTACGATGCGCAACGCCAGCGGCAGATCCTCATAGATGATGTCACCTGGACGGGCATCGGCGAGGCGCTGCTGCATCCCCTGCCAGATCTTGTTGAGAATCTGGATGTCAGAATGAATGTCATCCTCATTGGTCGATTCAGCGATGGTCCGGATGATGTACCCCCCCGCCTCATCCTCACCCCTGAGCTTATTGACCATATCTTTTAATCGACGGCGTTCCTGATCATGCTCGATGCGCTGGGATACACCGATTTTGCTGGAGAAGGGTTGATAGACCAGGTAGCGCGCAGGTATCGCAATCTGTGTAGTCAGACGTGCACCTTTGGAGCCAATCGGGTCCTTGAGGACCTGCACAACCAGCTTCTGCCCATCATGCAGCATGCGCGAGATGCAATCCTGATCGTCGCTGTCGCGACAACCGCCGTTAAGTGTATTGGCCTGGATAGCTGACGCGTGCAGAAAGGCAGTGCGCTCGAGTCCGATATCGATGAATGCGGCCTGCATACCCGGCAGGATACGCACCACCTTACCGACATAGATATTACTTACGATGCCACGCGCACTTGTGCGCTCAATCTGTACTTCCTGAAGCAGTCCGTTTTCTACGACTGCTACGCGTGTCTCCTGAGGCGTGACATTAATCAGTATTTCCTGAGACATGTCCTTGATCTTTCAACAATTGTGATAATTCGTATAGGGGCAATCCTACTACACCTGAGTAACTGCCCTCCAGCCGGGTAATGAAGCGCGCGGCCTGGCCCTGTATCGCATAGGCTCCGGCTTTGTCAGCGGATTCACCCGAATGCCAGTACATTTCTATCTGTTCAGATGTGAGTGGAGCGAATGTTACTGTGCTGCGACTTAATGCAGGCTGAACATCATGCCCCTGTATCAGACAGATGGCAGTCAGTACTTCATGACTGCGGCCCGACAATGCCTCGAGCATCGCGATCGCCTGTTCTTTATCATCGGGTTTGCCGAGTATCTGGCCATCCAGTGCAATGCAGGTGTCCGCGCCCAGCATGGCAGCATCCGGTAATCTTTGCACATGCACGGTCTGCTGACCCGCCCGCGCCTTGTCACAGGCGAGACGCAGCACATACTCATCAGGTGCTTCACTGGCAAGCAATGTTTCATCGACATCGAGGTCAGTGATCAAGCGGTAGCGTATGCCAAGCTGTTCGAGCAACTCACGGCGACGCGGTGAAGCCGAGGCAAGGTATAGATCAAACGGTGCGTTCACTCATTGCCCCGGTGGTAGGGCAGGCCGGCATGGATACTCCAGGCACGATAGAGCTGTTCCGCCAGCACAACGCGCACGATCGGATGGGCCATGGTCATGCTGGACAGGGACCATATCTCGTCGGCACGCTGCTGACACAGCTTCGACAGGCCTTCGGGACCGCCGATCAGCAAGGCGACATCCTGCCCTTCCTGCATCCAGCGATCGAGTGCGACCGCCAGATCTTCAGTGGATTTATTTCGACCGCGGCGCTCCAGCGCGATGACCCGGGCGCCTGTTGGTATCACCGCCAGCAGGCGTTCACCTTCTTCGCGGTTGATACGTTCCAGGTCAGCATTCTTACCACGGTGGCCGGCAGCGATCTCTACCAGCCTCAAATCACAGTGGCGCGGCATGCGTTTAGCGTATTCGTCGTAGCCAGTCGTCACCCATTGCGGCATACGCTTGCCAACGGCAATCAGATGTATGTGCATTGGGAAAAATACGAATCAGGAGAACAGGTCAGCTTTCCCGCGATGACTCGACCAGATGGCGCAGTTCTTCACCCCACAGTTTTTCCAGGTCATAAAACTCGCGCGCATCGGCCTGCATGATATGTACGATAGCGTCGTCCACGTCGATCAGGATCCATTCGGAATCTTCCGTGCCCTCGATGCCCAATGGGCGCTGACCCAGCTTTTTCATTGCATCGACCAGCCTGTCGGCAACGGATTTCACATGCCGGCTGGAAGTGCCAGTGGCCAGTATCATGTAGTCGGTAATGTCCGTCAGTCCGGTGACTTCCATGACCTTGATATCATGAGCCTTGGCATCTTCAAGCGCAGCAACGGCTGCATCGCGTACTTCTTCGGGTTGCATGGTAAATCAAATCTCCATATATCTATAAGTCAGGCATAGCTAAGCGGTTAGTACTGTTCTCTTGTGGGATTCTATAGATAACCACATACTAGTAAATGCCATGTTCCTGAATATACTCAAGCACACCTTCGGGTAGCATCCCCTGTACATCCTGTCCCGCTGCCAGACGATCTCGAATGTCTGTTGCAGAAATATCCAGCAAAGGCATGCTGACCGCATACACATATCCCGCACTGGCTGTTCGCAGGGTATCAGCATCACCAACGAATCTTTTCTGTGCCCACTCATGTTCAACTGCCGCGGGCTCGTCAGGTCGTTCAATGACCACTATATGACATAACTCAAATATCTCCTGCCAATGGTACCACGTCGGAAATCCGGCGAAGGCATCGCTGCCCATGACCAGGCACAGGCTGTCGTCCGGCCGGGACGCACGCATCGACTGCAATGTGAGCACGCTATAGGAAGGCCCGCTTCGCTCCAGCTCACAGGTATCCAGCTTCCAGCCCGGGTAATCCTCGAGGGCGATACGCAGCATGGCGAGGCGTTGATCCGTGCTAGCAACAGGCGGCAGGCGGTGTGGTGGAATCGCGGCAGGTATCACGTGTACTTCATGGCAATCGATACGCTGCTGTAGCTCAGCCAGTGGCGTCAGATGGCCATAGTGGACTGGATCGAAGGTGCCGCCGAACAGGCAGGTCAGTTTGTGCATTGCAGCGAGATATTACGTGCGTGTATGACCGTCACCCAGCACAACAAATTTCTGTGAGGTCAGGCCCTCCAGTCCTACCGGGCCGCGCGCATGCAGCTTGTCGGTGCTGATGCCGATCTCGGCGCCGAGTCCATACTCGAAGCCGTCGGCAAAACGCGTCGAGGCGTTGACCATGACCGAGCTGGAATCGACTACGCGCAGAAAGCGGCGGGCGCGATCGAAGTCCTGCGTAATAATGGCATCGGTGTGATGGGAACCGTATTTCTCGATGTGGGCAACTGCCTGTTCGAAACTATCAACGATGCGAATGGCCAGTATCGGCGCCAGGTATTCCTCGCCCCAGTCATCCTCCGTTGCGGGTTTAATGTCTCCGAGCAACGCACAGCTCCGCTCACAACCACGCAGTTCAACGCCTTCTTCACGATAGCGGCTGGCCAGATCCGGCAGGATATTTGCGGCCACCGACCCGGCAACCAGCAGCGTCTCCATGGTGTTGCAGGTTCCATATCGCTGGGTCTTGGAATTGAAGGCGACATCAATGGCCTTGTCTCTGTCGGCCTGGTCGTCGATGTAGACATGGCAGACACCATGCAGGTGTTTGATGACAGGTATAGTCGAATCTCTCATGACCCGTTCAATCAGACCTTTGCCGCCGCGCGGGATGATGACATCGACATACTGGTTCATACCCAGCAAGGCGCCCACCGCTGCGCGGTCGGTCGTGTTGACGACCTGTACCAGATGCTCGGGCAGACCTGCTTCAGACAGACCGGCGGCCATGCAGCTGGCAATGGCCAGGTTTGAGTGTATTGCCTCGGAACCGCCACGCAGAATGGTGGCATTGCCGGATTTCAGACACAGCGCCGCTGCGTCTGCGGTTACGTTGGGGCGTGATTCGTAGATGATGCCAATCACGCCCAGCGGGACGCGCATCCTGCCAACCTGGATGCCGGTTGGACGATAGCTGAGGTCCGTGATCTCGCCAATCGGATCGGGCAGCGCCACAATCTGGCGCAGACCTTCGGCCATTCCGGCGATCCGCTGCGAGGTCAGTTCCAGGCGGTCCAGCAGGGCTGCATCCAGACCGGATTCCCGCCCATGTTCAAGATCCTTGTTGTTTTCCTCTGCCAGCGTCGCGGCGCTGTCCTCCAGCGCGCTTGCGGCCGCTTCCAGCGCCTGATCACGCAGGCCGCTCTCTGCCATGCTGGCCTGCTGGCTCGCCGCACGCGCCTGGCGGCCGACCTGCTGCATGTATTCCTGTATTGATTGTGTATTCATAGTATCCGTTTAGAGCGTCTCTGTTCTATTATCCCCCTCTCCCTCCGGGAGAGGATTGGGGTGAGGGGGAGCGGAAGCTGACCACCCTCATCCTTTCCTTCTCCCTGAGGGAGAAGCGACCCTTCGTTCAAGCTTACCTTGCTGTTTCCAACCCGCAAATCTTCATTGAGAGCTTCTCGATATCAAACCACACATCACGGCTCTCACTGGCCGCACGTCCTTTCATGATCTTATCAAGACGAGAAACCTGCCGCAGCAATGTTCTCCAGCCAGTATAGCCATGCCGCCTGGCAGCTGCGGCGACCACACTCTGACGTGTCGACCAGATACGGTGGCGACGAAAGACATCGGCCTGGCGCCCCCCGCGTGAAAGTTCATGCGCAAGCTGAGTCATGCTGCGCGCTTCCCGTGCCAGTGACCACAACACGAGTGCCGAGGCTTCGCCCTCACTTCGAATACCGTCCAGCATGCGCAGGGTACGACTCTGGTTGCCCTCCAGACATGCATCGATATAGTTGAAAACGCTGAATCGCGTGTTGTCTGACACGGACTGCTGCAGGGCTTCGTACTGACTGGATTCACCAGTCTGCGCGCCATCCATCAACAACGCCAGACGGTCGATCTCCTGTGCAGCAGCAAGCAGATTACCCTCAAAATAGTGCACCAGCAGTGCGATGCTTTCCCGGTCTGCCTGCAGCCCGCGGCTGGTCAGACGATCGGCCAGCCAGGCAGGGAAAACGTTCTGCTTGACCTCTTTACCCTCGACAGCCATGCCATGCTTTTCAATGGCTTTGAACCATTTCTGCTTCTGGCTTTGATTTTCGATACGTGCACTGATAATCAGCACAGCGGTATCTTCAGGCGGGTTTTCGACCAGTTCGCAAAGTATCTTGCTGCCCTCGACACCCGGCTTACCGGTTGGCAGACGCAGTTCGATGAGACGCCGCTCAGCGAACAGGGACAGGCTCTGCCCGGCGTTGGTTAATTCACTCCAGTCGAATCCACGCTCAGCGGTATGCTTCAGGCGTTCAGTATATCCCTGTGCGACAGCAGCCTGACGCAGGGCATCGCTGGCCTCTTCGACCAGCAGGGGTTCATCACCAAAGACCAGCGTAACGGGCTTCAGCGTGCTGGCTGTGGCCTTTAAACTCCCGCTGTCGATGCGCATTACTTGTTCAGTAAGGAGGCTTCCCCTTACTACTTGACCCGGGCCAGACGCCTCAGGATGGCCTGCGAGACGTCTTCACGCAGTTCTTCCCTGAGGATCTCCTCCTGGCGCTGGGCAACGAGGGCCTGGGTTTCGTCGAACGTGTAGTCACGTCGCGCAGTGGTGCGGGTTTTATCGACGAGGGTGACGCCCTTGCTGTCGATGACAGAGTAATCTACCTCCAGGAACAGGATATAACCGGTGGATTTGCCGCGTTCATCTACGGTACGCACTTCGCGGCGGTACTGGGCACGATCAATGCTTATGGTTGCGCTATCGGCAGTAGCATGATTGACGACTGTCGCACCGCTGGTTTCAAGCGCATTACTCAGATCATCCCGAAGCTCCACCTGGGGCGCCTTGACATGCAGTGTGCTGAGCGAATCAGGCAGGTCGATGACACCGCGCAGGTGAAATCCACAGCCGGTTAGCAGGCTCAGGCTGATGGTGAAGATCAGGGCAAAGCGTTTCATGGGCATTTTCCAGGTTATATATCGTTATTAGCGCCGCAGTATAACGGCAGCTGATGGTCTTTGTCAGGATTCAGTTAGTCCGCATTAATTAGCGACGATATTTACCAGGCGATTCGGTACAACGATCACCTTCCTCACTGTCTTACCATCGATATTACGCTGCACACCATCGCTCTCCAGGGCCAGCTTTTCGATATCATCGGAGGCGGCTGATGCCGGCACCATAATGCGGTCACGCAGTTTTCCATTTACCTGGATGATGTACTGAACCTCTTCTTCAACGAGCGCAGTTTCATCGACTTCGGGCCATGCTGCATTAAGAATATCTTGTTCGTTGCCCAGTGACTGCCACAGCTCAGCAGTGATATGCGGGACAACCGGAGATAAAAGCAAACAGGCAGTATTCAACGCTTCGTGTACAACCACACGATCTGCATCAGCAGCTGGACTGAAGCGGCTCACTGCATTCATCAGCTCCATCACGGACGCGATGGCAGTGTTCATCTGCATACGTCGATCGATGTCGTCGCTGACTTTACGGATGGTCTGGTGTATCTGCTTGCGGAGGTTTTGTGCTGCCTCACTGAGAGCATCACCGCTGTCGCTGTCTGGCAGACCGGCATTGACGTGGGTTGCAACCAGACGCCACAGGCGGCGCAGAAAGCGCGATGCTCCCTCGACGCCATCGTCCGACCACTCCAGCGACATCTGCGGCGGCGACGCAAACATGATGAACAAGCGTACCGTATCGGCACCGTACTGTTCGATCAGCGCCTGCGGATCGACGGTGTTGCCCCTGGATTTGGACATCTTGCTGCCGTCCTTGAGCACCATGCCCTGCGTCATCAGACGGGCAAACGGCTCGTCGCTGCTGACCAGTCCTTCGTCACGCATCAGCTTGTGGAAGAAGCGCGCATACAGCAGATGCAGGATGGCATGCTCGATACCGCCGACATACTGGTCCACCGGCAGCCAGTGATCGGCACGCTCGTCGAGCATGGCCGCATCCTGATCGGGACAGGTAAAACGGGCGTAGTACCAGGACGATTCAAAGAAGGTATCGAAGGTATCGGTTTCACGCCGCGCCGCCTTGCCGCAGGACGGGCAATCGACATGCTTAAAATCGGGATGATGCAGCAGCGGCGAACCAGCGCCGTCCAGCGCTACGTCTTCCGGCAACACGACCGGCAGATCTTCTGCAGGAACCGGCACGGTGCCGCAGTCATCGCAATAGATGACAGGGATGGGGCAACCCCAGTAGCGCTGGCGCGAGATGCCCCAGTCACGCAAACGGTAATTGGTCTGCCGCTCACCCTTGCCCTGTTCGACCAGCCAGTCGGCAATTGCGTCGAAGGCCTGCCCGGAAGTGAGTCCGTCGAACTGGCCGGAATTCCGCAGTACTCCGTATTCTGTGTAGGCACTCGCCAGTGGTACAGACAGCTCCTCATCGGCCGGATAGACCACCGCCTTGATCGGAATCATGTACTTGCTGGCGAACTCGAAATCACGCTGGTCATGGGCCGGTACGGCCATCACCGCACCTGTGCCGTAGCCCATCAGCACGAAGTTGGCGGCATAAACGGGCACCGATTCGCCGCTGATCGGATGGCTGACCGTCAGGCCGGTATCAATGCCCTTCTTTTCCATCGTTTCGATAACCGCCTCGGCGGTTTCCATGCTGCGGCACTCATCGATGAAAGCAGCCAGGTCAGCATTATGATCGGCGGCCTTGAGGGCAAGCGGATGTTCGGCGGCCACCGCCACGTAGGTGACCCCCATCAGGGTATCTGGACGTGTCGTATAAACGGTTAGAGCCGTATCACTCCCATCGACCGCGAAATCCATCTGCACGCCCTGCGAACGGCCTATCCAGTTGCGCTGCATGGTGCGCACGGCTTCCGGCCAGCCGTCGAGCTGATCGAGGCTATCGAGCAGTTCATCGGCATAGTCGGTAATCTTCATGAACCACTGTGAGATCTCACGCCTTTCCACCTGCGTGTCACAACGCCAGCAGCAGCCGTCGATGACCTGCTCGTTGGCCAGCACGGTTTCATCGTTCGGGCACCAGTTGACCGGTGCGGTGCGCTTGTAGACCAGTTCCTTTTCCAGCAGGCGGGTAAACAGCCACTGTTCCCAGCGGTAGTATTCCGGGTCGCAGGTTGCCAGTTCACGGTCCCAGTCGTAGGCAAAGCCGAGGCGCTTGAACTCGTCACGCATGTAATCGATATTCTCACGCGTCCATCTGGCCGGCGGCACGCCGTGTTTCAGGGCGGCATTCTCGGCCGGCAGACCAAAAGCGTCCCAGCCTATCGGCTGCATTACGTTCTTGCCCTGCATGCGCTGATAACGGCTGATGACATCGCCGATCGTGTAGTTGCGCACATGGCCCATGTGCAATCGACCACTGGGATAGGGAAACATGCACAGGCTGTAAAAGGTTTCGCGCTGGTGGTCTTCAACGGCTTTGAAGGCGTTGGTAGCCTGCCAGCGTGCCTGCACACCGGCTTCTAATTCTTGCGGGTAGTATTTCTCATCCATCATGGCAGATGACCAGGTTTAATCAGAGTCAATCGTGGAACGGTCATAATCCCAGTCTGAAAATGGAAACGGCCGTTCATCAGAGTTAAAGGTCACATACTGCAGAATGCGGTAGGCATAACGGCTCAGCTGCGCGCTCAGATCCAGAACACGCTGGTTGCGCTCGCCGCTGAACAGCAGGGCGAGCACCTGGAAAAGTACAAGCACAGCAATCACCAGTTCGACCAGGTTGAAGATGAGCCAGAAAATGACAATAAACAACACACGCTTCCAGGTGGAAGTGTTCTGAATATTGTCCTTGATTTGATCGTTCATACTTTCTCCGGATTCGCTGTTGGCCATCGGCGCCGGATTGTATCACTGTTGCCATGAAAAGCATTCGTGGTGACCGGAACAGGTGGGATATGTGCCACACACAGCCAGATCAGGGGCTGACATGAACAATAATTTTGCGACGCTGTGGTTGGTGGCGGTGCTCCCAGAGGTAGATGCCCTGCCAGGTACCCAGCGCCAGCCGGCCCTGCATAACCGGGATGCTCAGTGATGTGGCCGTCAATGCCGATTTGATATGTGCCGGCATGTCGTCAGGACCTTCCAGGGTATGGATATACAGCGGATCATGTTCCGGTACAAGCCGGTTCAGCCAGCTTTCGAGATCCTGGCGCGCGGAAGGATCGGCGTTTTCCTGTATCAGCAGACTCGCCGATGTGTGCGTGACGAAGACAGTACAAAGCCCCTGCTGTGTGTTTGAACGCGATACGACATCAGCAACCTGGCCGGTAATATCAATCAGACCCTGACCACTAGTCAGGCAGATGAGTTCTTCTGGCATTTTAAAGCTCCCTGAAACTGGAAATATTGATGTTCTCGCCTATCCTCTCTGAATCAGCAATAAACACAAGACCAATGACAAAACTACAATTACCAGACCAGATCCCGCTGTTCCCCCTCAGCGGAACACTGCTGCTGCCAGGCGGCAATCTGCCGCTGCACATTTTTGAGCAGCGCTACCTGGATATGATCAACGACAGTCTTCAGCAGGATCGTATCATCGGTATGATCCAGCCGCGTATGCGCGAATCCTATATGCATGAGCCGCCCATTTGTACGACGGGCTGCGCCGGCTACATTACACATCACGACGATACACCGGACGGCTGCAAACAAATTACGCTGTCAGGATTGTATCGCTTTAACATCGTTACAGAACTTGACACCGATCACCTATATCGCGTCGCGAAAGTTCACTATCTGACACCTGACAATACCGGTAAAGCCAGCGACAACAATGCTGTCGGTGACGACAAGATCAGTCGGCTGATGCATTCCCTGTCTGCCTATTTGCCAATGCTGGATACAGATATCAACGCACAACAGCTACAGGGCAACCAGAGCGCTAAAATGGTCAACAAGCTGGCCATGTATTGCCCATTCAGCGCCATGGAGAAACAGGCCCTGCTCGAAGCTGCGAATCTGGATGCCCGTACTGATATGCTGATCGATCTGATCGAACGCTCACTTTTGGAGAACTGGCATTCTGATGAGTCGCTGTTGAACTAAAAACAATCGTGGGAGGCGCGCCCCCGCAGCGATATAGCAAGTATCTAAACTACATCTCTGCTAGCCAACCCGGCAATTCACGTGCTGCCCGGCGCAGGGCTTTACGATGTTGTCGAGTCGCCGGATCATGCTGCTCCAGCAATGCCCAGAACCTGTCTGAATGATTAAGGTGCCGGGTATGCACCAGTTCATGCAGAATGACGTGATCGACCAACGCTGTCGGCATAAAAAGCAGTTTGTAATTGAGGCTGATATTTCCTTTAGCCGAGCAGCTTCCCCAGCGTGTTTTCTGACCGCGCACGGACAATTTTCCAAAACCCAGGCCGGTGCTGACTGACAGTTGGTCGAGGCGCAGAGTGAATTCAGTGCGTGCCTGCTGCATCAGCCAGCGGCGCAGCGTCTGGCGAGCAAGTTCCAGTGATGCTTCGTTCGTTGAGACCACCAGTCTGTCATCGCTTGCCGTCACGCGGTTCTGCTTCCCTGCGCGATGTATCAGTTCATATTTCGCCTCGATACAGGGCAACTCGATGCATTCTGGCAGGACCTGGCTGGGGACGGATTCGTGCTCAACGGGTGGTAAGCGGTCGAGTGCTTTACGTATCCAGTTTCTGCGCCCGAGCACGAAGTGCAGCCATTGATCTTCACGGGTATCCGACGGCACAACGATCAGCAGTGAACGATCCGGGCGTATCTCGATGCGCATGCGCCTGGCGCGGCTAGAATAACGCAGCCGGGTGTGGCTGATACCGTCGATCTTGATACCGGAGTACTGCAGATCAGCCATGCGCTTTACTCCCTCTCCCTGAGTGAGAGGATTGGGGTGAGAGGGCATGACTGATAATTACCCTCATCCTGGCCTTCTCCCAAAGGGAGAAGGGATGGCCACGACAACTGTCGTGATATCGTATCGGCAGGGATAGCTTATAATCATAATTTGCTAATTCTTCATTCTTTATCTTCGACATGCCTGACAAACCACTGATCGTCGACCTGCACTGCCATTCGACCGCTTCCGACGGAACCCTGCCACCGGCAGGTGTTCTGAAGCGAGCTGCCGAGCAAGGTGTCGACGTTCTGGCACTCACCGATCATGATAGCACTGCAGGCCTGGATGAAGCACAGCGGCAGGCGGTTGAGTCAGGTGTCCAATTGATACCCGGTATTGAAATTTCAACGACCTGGCAAGGTAAATTGCTGCATATTATCGGCCTCAATATTGACCCGGATTCAAAGCCTTTGCAGAAAGGTCTGGGTGCACTGCAGGATATGCGTGATCAACGTGCCCACGATATGGGGCTCAGCCTGAAAAAAAAAGCCGGTATAGAAGGTGCAGAGGAAGCAGCTCGCGAATTGGCCGGCACTGGCATGGTCACGCGCACACATTTTGCTCGTTTTCTGATCAATGCCGGTATTGCGAAAGACATGAAGCAGGTATTCAAACGTTACCTGGTGAGCGGCAAACCGGGTTATTCACGCGTCGACTGGGTCGACGTCTCCGAGGCGATAGAATGGATTAATGGCTCAGGCGGCTGCGCCGTGCTTGCTCATCCACTGCGCTACAGGCTGACGGCGAACTGGCTGAACCGGGTGCTGACTGCATTTTGTGAGCAAGGCGGCATCGGCATGGAGGTCGTGTGCGGCAATCACACTGTTGACGATACGGCACGTGCCGCAGTATTCGCCCGCAAACATGGTCTGCAGGCTTCTGTGGGTTCGGATTTCCATGACCCCGGGCCATGGATCGAACTCGGCCGCCTGGGTCGCATGCCCGATGGTCTGCAACCCGTCTGGCAGCAGTGGCTGTAATATATCTATGGTAGGATGATTAAGTGAATCTGACCGACGTTGACATAGAAGAGGCACGTGCTGCTCTGTTTGAGCTGCGCGTCGAACATCGTGACCTCGATCAGGCCATCGCACACATGCTGGAGAGCCCTTATACGGACCAGCTGCGCCTGTGCAGATTGAAGAAGCGCAAACTGAAACTCAAAGACAGCATTTCCCGCCTCGAAAGTATGGTGATACCGGACATCGATGCCTGAACTGTTGTTTCTTGTTCTGCTGCTCCTCGTAATTTACGCCTGGCACAACGGACTCGCACATCGCGAGATTGCCGTACGCGTCAGTAAAGAGGCCTGCCAAAGGCGGGGCTTCCAGCTTCTCGACGGCAGTGTTCATTTATCGGCTCTTGCACTGACACGCTGCGCAAACGGCAATCGCTGCCTGCGGCGGCGCTACCGCTTTGCGTACTCCAGCGACCACATCCAGCGCAACAGCGGGGTGACGATATTGAAGGGATCGATAACTGAAAGCATTGTTTTCAGCACTGCAGACGATCTTGCATCATCATGACTGCTTCACCCACCATTGCCTACCCCATCGGTGATCGCCTGTATCTCAGCATCACCGATCGCTGTACGCTCGCCTGCCGGTTCTGCCCCAAGACTAAAGGAACAATGCAGGTCCATGACTATGACCTGAGCATGGATTACCGCCCGACCACAAAAGAGATCATCACGGCGATGGGGGATATCAGCAGCTACTCAAGCATTGTCTTCTGTGGTTATGGAGAGCCAACCCTGCGCCTGAAAGTACTGCTCGAGGTCGCCCGCGAAATCAAAAATCTGGGCGGGCAAGTGCGCATCAACACCGATGGCCTGGCCAATCTGGTCAACAAACGTAATGTCCTGCCTGAAATGTCAGGTCTGATCGACTCGCTGTCGATCTCACTGAATGCCCAGAATGAAATGGTCTACAACAGGCATTGTGATCCAGCCCTGATCGGTTCATGGGAGGCGATGCTGGAGTTTCTCGCCCTCGCACCACAATGGATACCGGAAGTAACGGCGACGGCTATCAACGGGCTTGAGGGAGTCGATATCGAAGAATGCCGGCGATTAGCTGAGCAGTGTGGTGTTAAGTTCAGGCAGCGGGAGCTGGGTTTGGTGGGCTAGAACACATACGTAGTGAAGGCTTCCGGAGTGGGTTTTCCAGCAGCGTCTTCTGCAGGGACGCAGAAGCCGAGCCTACAGGGATGTATTCACGGCGTCTGCTGGAAAATCCACTCCGTGAGACTGAGCGGTCTCTGATAGTTGTAAGCTTTCTATCCGGGAGTCAGGGATGATCGCTGCGCAACCCCTGTACGTACAGCGACAGGCCCTTGATCTGTTCCTGAGAGAGCAGGAAGGCGATCGGATTCATGATCTCATTGTTACGTGTACCGTCCTTGAAGGCACGCAGCTGCTTTTCGATATACGCTGAATGCTGACCAGACAGATTTGGAAACTGGATCGGAACGCCTTCTCCGGTAGGACCATGGCAGCTCATGCAGGCTGAGATGCCATATCTTGTGTCACCACCGCGATACAGTTTTTCACCCAGTCTGGCGAGTTCTTCATCTTCGGGTTTAATGCCAATTCCGGCAGGTTTCTGGCTGGAAAAATAGGCATCCAGGTCATACATATCTTCTTCGCTGAGCGCGGCGACCATGCCAAGCATAATCGGATCCTGGCGTGCACCAGACTTGAAGGCCTTCAACTGGGCAGTGATATAACCCGGCACCTGGTGTGCCAGCTTCGGGTAGGTAGGCTGCCCTTCGACGCCATTACCATCTGCACCGTGGCAGGCAGCGCAGACTTGTGATTTAGCCTTGCCATTCTCGGGGTTACCGAAAGCCTGACTTGCGGTAGCCAGACCCATCATGCTGACAGCAGCTGCCAGAACCAGTAATTTTTTCATTTGATACTCTCCGGAAACATGTATCCAGCCAACGCGCGTCCGGCCAGATTGTGTGGGCGACTTTATATCCCATAGCAACGCTCAGGTCAATTTAAGCATACACTGATATTTCAATATATATCGGGTCTTGCAGGCATTTTTTCGCCGTCTATAACGCAATAAATCTCCTGCCTGCGCGCCTTTCGGGATAGAATTACGAAGACACACAACGACAAACCTGTATACCATGGACCGCCTGCCCGTTACTCCCCGTTTCATGAAAGGGGCCTATCATCTCGACCAACTGCCTGATGACACCGGCCACGAGGTCGTTATTGCCGGTCGTTCCAATGTCGGCAAATCAAGTGTGCTCAACACGCTTGCCGGTGTTCGCTCACTGGCGCGTACCAGCAAAACACCAGGGCGCACCCAGGAAATTAATTTTTTCGACCTGGAGAATAACCGCCGCATCGTTGACCTGCCCGGCTATGGCTATGCAAAAGTATCCGATGCAAAACGGAAACACTGGGGACATGCGCTCGAAGAATATCTGGCGAGCAGGCAATGCCTGGTCGGCATGGTGCTGCTGATGGATGTCAGACATCCGCTGCGCGATTTTGATGTGATGATGCTGGACTGGTGCCAGCACACTGAAATGCCCGTTTATGTCATGCTGACCAAGGCTGACAAGCTCAGTCGCGGCAAGGCAATGGGGACTCTTCAATCGGTGCGCAGCAAACTGAAAGATTACCCGCTGGACGGCATCCAGTTGTTTTCCAGCCTCAAACGTACAGGCGTCGAATCCGCCGTCGAGCAGCTATGCAAGTGGCTGGATATACCAGTAAAAACCCAGAGCATCTGATCAAGTTGATCTACACAACATGTTTAACAGTGGGTCGGGGCCTGCGCGAGGTCTTTTCAAGACACGCTGTGAATACGTCCATGTACGCTCTGCATTTGCATCCATGCAAATGAAGGTCTTGAAAAGACCTCCCCAGCCCCCTTGTAGACTTTAAGTTCGGAGACCCTCTCGTTCCATCCATTGGGTAAGGGGGTGCGGCTTTCAGGGGTATCCGCGGCCATGGACGGCCGCGGCTAAGCGTACGTCATACATGGATGTATAAGTGTCGCGAGAGGCAGGACGCCGGAAGCGACCATGGATGTATTCATGGCGTCCCCTGAAAGCCGTACGTCCTTGGCCAGTGGATTCCACCATACGGCAACAGAATCAACTTAATCAGGCCCACTAGTCACCCTCGACATCATCCACATCAAGCTGACCTGTCATCTTCCTGCGAATATGCGACCAGGATATGCCCGTCGCCATAACAGCCGACAGGGCAACCAGCGAAACGTAGGTAAAGACAGTCGGGTTCTCGAGAGACAACCAGCCCTGATCCACCATCAGCCAGATTAGCGTGGCAAAGAAGGCAGTGGCCAGAATGATACCAAGCATACCGAGGGAACGGGCTGTGGCACGCAGGTAGATGACCCAGCCGATGACCAGTACGAGGCCGGCAAGCATGATGGTCGGCTCAAACTTATCAACTGCACTGCTGAACCAGTGATACCAGGAGTAACCGGAAGGGTTATAGGTAAGGAAAACCAGAATCAGTGCGAGCACAAGACGCACCAGATAATCGAAGAAATTGAAGGTTTTTATTGCCATGGTGATTCATTTGTTAAGTCAGATTGGAGGGCGGAGACTATTATATCCACAGAGTGATGATTGAAGTGTGTAGATTGAAGAAAAACACACTTCACACTTAATCTATTAGCGTTAGCTTATTGATTACTTTCATGTTTATTAACAATTTAGTAGACAATAGCTACTGAATTCATTACATTCGCGCTCGTAGTCAGATAATACACCCAGACCACTGGGGGAGGAGAAAGGGCCGTTAACAGGCCCGCGAATTCCGGCAAAAGGGAAAGGAGATAGTGTCTCTTTTCCCTTATGTCGGAATTTTTTTTTGCGTAAGCTTCCTATTCATGCACACAGAAACAGCCAACTCACGCAGTAACGCAAGCAAACGTGCCACGTTTGTCAGCATGCTGGTTAACACCCTGCTTGCGATCGGCCAGATCGGTCTTGGCCTGGCGGGCAATTCGCAGGCGCTGGTAGCAGACGGCTTCCACACCTTGTCTGACCTCAGTACCGATGCACTGGTGCTGTATGCCATCATGCACGGCGCCAAGGAAGCCGATGAAGATCATCCCTATGGGCATGGACGAATTGAAACGGCAGCCACTGTTTTCCTGGGGCTGCTGCTCGCCATGGTTGGCGTCGGCATCGCGATCAACGCGGCGCTGCGCCTTGGCGACCCCGCCTCGATCCAGACACCCGGCATCCTGACGCTGTTCATGGCCGGCATCACGATACTATCCAAAGAAAGCCTGTACCGTTACACCATTCGCATCGCAGACCGTTTTCAGTCGAATATCCTGCGCGCCAACGCCTGGCATCACCGCAGCGATGCCATCTCATCCGTCGTGGTCCTGATCGGCATCGGCGGCAGCATCATGGGCCTGACCTATTTTGATGCGCTGGCCGCGATCGGCCTGGCCGTGATGATCATCCGCATGGGTGTGGTACTGAGCTGGAACGCACTCAAAGAACTGATCGATACCTCTCTGGAAGCTGAAGATGTTGCAGCCATCCGCCAGTGCATCACCGATATCGATGGCGTAGTCGACCTACATCTGCTGCGCAGTCGCATGATGGGTGGCAAGGCCCTCGTCGACGTGCACCTGCAGGTAAGCGGCGACATCAGCGTCTCGGAAGGGCATCAGATCTCGGAAACCGTCCGCCAGCGCGTCATTCAGGAGTTTGACGCCGTCCATGATGTGCTGGTGCATATCGATCCTGAAGACGACGAAATATACACCTCTGATGTGGACCTGCCGCTGCGCAATAAGATAACGCAGGACATCAACCAGGTAATCAGCCGGATCACAGGGGCCCAGGCAGTTGAGAAACTTACCCTGCACTACCTGTGTGGCGTCATCAATGTCGAGCTTGTCCTGCCCATGGCATTTGAAGTGCCGGATGCCGAGCGGCAGGGTATTTCACTGCAGATCGTCGAAACGCTGAGCGAGCATCCACACATAGGCAAAGTCGATATTTTCTTCCATTGCATGCACAAAAATGAACATGGTGATTGATATCATGCACCATGTTTGTGCATACTACCCGGCTCGATGCCGCCGGAGCACACACCGCACTCAGTAAATTCAAGAACTTGTCCAGATGGCACGATTCTTGTTAATACTTCTTAATGGATTATAAATTCATACGTCTACCGATCTTCTTGGATCAGCAGCTACTTACACTTTTATTTTTAACCGTGCACAGCGCACACCAGCAATGAGAGGAACACATGTCCGCAGATATTCTTAGCATGATGAAGGACAACGGGGTCAAATTCGTTGATTTCCGTTTTACCGACACACACGGCAAGGAACAGCACGTATCCGTGCCATCACATACTGTCAACGAAGGCACCTTCGAAGACGGCAAGATGTTCGACGGCTCGTCGATTGCCGGCTGGAAGGGCATCAATGAGTCAGACATGATTCTTATGCCGGACCCTGACACCGCTGTCATGGACCCTTTCTTCGATGATCCAACCCTGATCATCCGCTGTGACATCCTGGAGCCACAGACAGGTGAAGGCTACGAAAGAGACCCGCGCTCCATCGCCAGACGCGCTGAAGCCTATCTGCAGTCTACCGGCATCGCTGATACCGCATATTTTGGTCCAGAACCTGAATTCTTCGTACTCGACGATGTCCGCTGGGGCAACGACATCCACGGTTCATTCTTCAAGATCGACTCTGACGAGTCTTCATGGAACTCCGAGAAAGTCTACGAGGACGGTAACATCGGTCATCGCCCGGGTGTCAAAGGTGGCTATTTCCCTGTTCCGCCTGTTGATTCGCTTCAAGATTTGCGTTCCGCTATGTGCCTGACCATGGAAGAAATGGGTCTGGAAACAGAAGTCCATCATCATGAAGTGGCAACTGCCGGCCAGTGTGAGATCGGCACACTATTCAACACGCTGGTCACACGCGCAGACCAGAACCAGATTCTCAAATATTGCGTACACAACATCGCACACGCCTATGGCAAGACGGCAACCTTCATGCCTAAACCGGTTGTCGGTGACAACGGCAACGGCATGCATGTACACATGTCACTGGCCAAAGACGGCGACAACCTGTTCTCCGGTGATGAATACGGCGGCCTGTCAGAAATGGCCCTTTACTACATCGGTGGCGTTATCAAGCATGCAAGGGCGCTGAATGCCTTCACCAACGCATCTACCAACAGCTACAAGCGACTGGTCCCGGGCTTTGAAGCACCGGTCATGCTGGCCTACTCGGCTCGCAACCGTTCTGCATCGATACGTATTCCGTTCGACGCAAATCCTAAGGGTCGCCGTATCGAAGTACGTTTCCCTGATCCAACGGCCAATCCCTACCTGGCTTTCTCTGCACTGATGATGGCTGGCCTGGACGGCATCCAGAACAAACTGCACCCGGGCGATGCCATGGACAAGGATCTGTATGACCTGCCAGCTGAAGAAGCACTTGCTATTCCAACTGTCTGTGCCTCATTCGAAGAAGCTCTGGAAGCGCTGGACAACGACCGCGACTTCCTCAAGGCGGGAGGCGTCTTCACCGATGACGTGATCGATGGATTTATCGACCTGAAGATGGAAGAAGTCACCCAGCTGCGTATGAGCACGCACCCGGTTGAGTTCGACCTGTACTACAGCTGCTAAACTAATCCTATAGCAGACCAGCCGAAACGCCTCATTTTTGAGGCGTTTCGCATTTATAACCTTGTGAAAAAACCAGACGACAACCCGCAGTGCCGCTACCTGGTGGAAAACATGGAGACGGCTGTCCTGTTGTTTGGCAGCGATATGCAACTCCTGGCAATCAATCCGGCTGGAGAAAACCTGCTCCAGGCCAGCACCAGAATGCTGCTTGGCCGATCAGCAGATATGATATTTTCATCCAGTGAAAGATGCCGCAAAACGCTTGTCACGGCTGCCGAAGAGAACCGTGCCATTACCCGTCGTGAACTGTCACTGCATATTTCTCCAGGCAACGACATCATCGTAGACTGCTCCGTAACTCCGGTAGTGCAAGATCGTGGCAACCCTGAGTTAATCGTTGAAATCACCCGTATCGATCGTCTAATGCGCCTGGCCCGGGAGGACTATCTGCAAAGCCAGTATGAAGCCACCCGCAACGTACTTCGCGGGATAGCACATGAAGTGAAAAACCCACTCGGCGGATTGCGCGGTGCAGCACAATTGCTCGATATGGAGATTTCTGACCCGGAACTCAAGGAATTCACGCAGATAATCATTCGTGAGGCTGACCGACTATCCGGCATGGTCGACAAAATGGCCGGTCCCAACAAAATGCTGCAGCTTGAACCGGTCAATATTCATACCGTTACAGAGGATGTGCGCGGCCTGGTGGCGGCGGAATTTCCGGATCTGGTAAGGCTGGAAACCGACTACGATCCCAGCCTGCCTGACATTCGAGCTGACCATGATGCGCTGGTACAGGTCATTCTGAATCTGTCACGTAATGCAGTACAGGCAATGCTGGATGCTCCCGACGCCACGAATGGCGCACCGAATCAACTGACCTACCGCACTCGTGTGACCAGCAAATTCACTATTGGAAACACGATGCACCGCATGGTGCTGCGGCTGGATATCGAGGACAACGGACCGGGGATTCCAGAAGACTTGAAGAACACCGTTTTTTATCCCTTGATCACAAGCAAAGCCGAAGGCAGCGGCCTGGGCCTTTCTATTGTACAAACTATCATCAGCCAGCATAACGGACTGGTGGAATTCATCTCGAAGCCGGGTAAAACCGTGTTTTCAATATACCTGCCACTGGAATAAAGCATGGGAAACACCGCAAATATCTGGATCATCGATGATGATGACTCCATTCGCTGGGTACTGGATAAAGCGCTTTCGAAGGCTGGATTAAACACTGAGATATTCAGTTCTGCGGACGATGCGCTGGAGCATCTCGGCAACGCCACCCCTGCTGTGATCCTGACCGATATACGCATGCCGGGCACCAGCGGTCTGGAACTGCTCAACAATATGCAGGCCGAGCATGCTGACATTCCCGTCATTATCATGACAGCGCACACGGACCTGGACAGCGCCGTGGCCTCCTATGACCAGGGAGCATTCGAATATCTCCCCAAACCCTTCGATATCGAAGATGCCATATCACTGGTAGAACGGGCGCTCGACCACGCACAAAGAGGAAAAACACAGCTGGACATACAGGATGGTGAATCTCTGATCATTGGCGAGGCGCCGGCCATGCAGGACATCTTTCGCGCCATTGGCCGGCTCAGCCAGAGTGACTTGACGGTGCTCATATCCGGCGAGTCCGGCACAGGAAAGGAACTCGTCGCCCAGTCCCTGCACGAACACAGTCCGCGCAAGTCAGGTCCATTCATTGCGATCAATACCGGTTCCATTCCATCAGAACTGCTCGATTCAGAGCTGTTTGGACATGAAAAGGGCGCTTTTACAGGAGCCCAGGCCCAGCACAAGGGGCGCTTTGAACAGGCCAATAGCGGCACGCTGTTCCTCGATGAAATCGGAGACATGCCGGCCGCGTCACAAACACGTCTTTTGCGTGTGTTGTCCGAGGGCCGGTTTTTCCGGGTCGGAGGCCGGGAAGAAATCAAGATCGACGTGCGCATCGTCGCCGCGACGCATCAGGATCTTGAACAACTCGTCAAAGACGGCAGTTTTCGCGAAGATCTTTTTCATCGCCTGAATGTTGTCCGTCTGCGCATACCGGCACTGCGCGAACGGCGCGAAGACATCCCCAAACTGGTGCGCAACTTCCTGAAGCGGACTGCCAGAGAACTGAATGTCGATGAGCGGCAATTAAACGAAGAGGCGCTGAATTACCTGTGCAGCCTGCCGTGGCCCGGTAATATTCGACAGCTCGAAAATACCTGCCGCTGGCTATCGGTGATGGCGCCCAGCCAGACGGTACAACTCGACGACCTGCCACCCGACCTGCGCGAACAGGAAAGCGAATCAATGTCATCAGAGCCAGGCTGGGAGGCAGCACTGAGTCAGCACCTGGGGCAGCAGTTCAACATGGAACGCGATAACATACTCAAAGAACTGGAGCCGCGCTTTGAACGCGTCCTGATTGAGACGGCACTGGCACATACCGGCCAGCGCAAGATTGAGGCGGCTCGTCTACTGGGATGGGGGCGAAATACACTGACTCGCAAGTTGAAAGAATTGGGGATCGAGACCTGAAAGATATATCGCCGCGGGGGCGCGCCTCCCACAACACACCTTATAAAACAACAGTGGCGGCAGCTTTTTATGGGAGGCGCGCCCCCGCGGCGACAGGCATTTTTTTACAGTATAGATTCAGATAAAAAAAACGGGGCAGGCAACTCTCGCTACCCGGCCCCGATCTAAAGAGGAGACACATCCCACTACATATGTAGTGGTCTGATGCAAAATCATTTCATCACAGCCTTGGCACTATTGAAGTGAACAATTCACACTACCGGTGTGAACTGTCTACGTTGCGGCAGGCCTTCAGTCAGCCCCTGGCGATCTCTTCAAGTCCGTCCAGCTTGCAGTCGTAACAGCCATTATCATTCTTTTTAATCAGTTCTTTGCGCTTGAATTCAGCAATGATGCGGCTGACTGTTTCCATGGTCAGCCCGAGCATACTGCCCATGTCCTCCCGGCTCATCAGTTCGCAACGGACTTCATCACTACCCATCATCAGCAGCAAACGCGCGATACGTTGGCGTGCAGAGCCGGTCGAAAGATCGATCAGCCAGCCATTGGCTTTATTGAGCGCATCCTGCCAGCGCTTCATCATCTCCTGGTGTACTACCGGGTTCTCGATGGACAGGCGTTTTACGACCTCGACGGGCAATCTGCAGAATTCGGCATCCTGGAGGACAACCGCATCATGCTTGTAAAGGTCATCCACCATCACTTCCAGGCCAATGACATCCGTGGCATGAGCGAGGCGGACGATGCGTTGACTGCCATCCGGTAGATAATTAACCAGTTTAACCAGACCACGACGAACGGTATAGAGATACCGGCCCGGGTCATTGTGATGGTAAAGCGTGCCGCCCGCCGGGACAGCGAACTGGTCGATTGGCTGGTGAATAAGGGAAAAATCTTCATCACCCAGGCCGGCAAATAGCACCGTATCGCGAATCGTACAGGCCTGGCAGTCGGCTTCCCCCTGCCAGGCCTGGATAGTCGTTATTGTTTTCATACTGCGTCCTTTTCTGCGCTGTCACCCATCAATGGCCGCATGGTATGCAGCAGATTGGCAAACAGGTTCTTAGTGGTCTTCTCCTCCTGCGCGAGCAGGAGCTTCATATGATGGCGTTGAGTCGGTTTGGAAAAACAGGCCGGGCAGTTATCGGCGATTACCGGCAGCTCTCCCTGCTCGGCAAATCTAACAAGCTGTCTTTCCCGTACATAGGCCATAGGCCGTATTACCCGCAGGTCTCCTGCATCGTTGACGTAGTGTGCTTTCATGGTACGCAGGCTGCCGCCATGAAAAGCGCTCATCATAAAAGATTCCGCCAGGTCATCAAGATGCTGGGCCAGCACCAGTACATTATAATTGTTTTTGCGTGCCGTTGCGTAGAGTATGCCGCGCCGCATGCGCGAACAATAGGAACAAAATGAGTCGCCATCCATGCTGGCTTTGGCCTGCTCCTCGATGTCCTGGCGCTGATAAAAATACGGAATACCCAATGAGGCCATGTATCCCTTGAGGGGAGACGGGTCAAACCCCTCGATGCACGGGTCTACCGTCGCAACACCGAGTTCGAAACGTACCGGGGCATAGCTCTGCAGATGCATTAAAACTTGTAACATGGACAACGAATCCTTGCCACCGGACAATCCCAGCAACAAACGATCACCTTCACGAATCATCGCGTAATCGCCAATGGCCCTGCCCACCGGTCGCAGCAGGTTCTTAGGCGGTCTTGCGTATAGCGCTGTCAAGATGCAGTCTCCCCGAAAAATTGATAGAATCGGCCGTCGTTTTTAAACTAGGCAACACGGTACCCAACATGGCAAGAGATTTCCTGTTTACATCTGAATCCGTTTCCGAAGGCCATCCCGACAAGGTGGCAGACCAGGTCTCCGACGCGATCCTGGACGCATTGCTGGACAAGGATCCACATTCACGCGTGGCCTGCGAAACACTGGTCAATACCGGTATGGTGGTCATTTCGGGTGAAATCACCTCCGCCGCCCATCCGGACTATACCGAAATTGTCCGCAAGACCATAAATGACATCGGTTACAACTCATCCGACGTTGGATTCGACGGCAACACCTGTGCCGTGCTGGTGGCACTGGACAAACAGTCGCAGGACATTGCCGCCGGCGTTAACACCGGCGAAGGCATCGATCTCGACCAGGGCGCTGGTGACCAGGGTCTGATGTTCGGTTACGCCTGTAATGAAACTGATGTGTTGATGCCCTTTCCGATTCATTATTCTCACCGGCTGGTACACCGGCAGGCAGACGTCCGCAAGAGCGGCGAACTGACCTGGCTGCGGCCGGATGCAAAATCCCAGGTCAGCGTGCAGTACGTCGATGGCGTGCCATCGCACGTCGATACCGTTGTTCTGTCAACCCAGCACGACCCTGAAATATCACACGATACCCTGCAGGAGGCCGTGATCGAGGAGATCATCAAACCCGTCATTCCTGCTGACATGATCAATGGCGACACCCGCTTTCTGGTCAATCCCACAGGACGTTTCGTCATTGGCGGTCCAGTTGGCGACTGTGGCCTGACCGGCCGTAAGATCATTGTTGATACTTACGGTGGTGCGGCCAGACACGGCGGCGGCGCCTTCTCTGGTAAGGATCCGTCCAAAGTTGACCGCTCTGCTGCCTACGCCCTGCGCCATGTTGCCAAGAATGTCGTCGCGGCAGGTCTGGCCGATCGCTGTGAAGTGCAGGTTGCCTATGCCATTGGTGTATCCGAGCCGGTGTCCCTGATGGTCAATACCTTCGGTACTGGCAGCGTCTCTGACAGTCGCATCGAAGCGCTGATCAGGGAGCATTTTGACCTGCGTCCGCGCGGCATTGTCGAGGCACTGGACCTGCTCCGGCCAATCTACAGGTCGAGCGCTGCCTACGGGCATTTCGGCCGCACGGAAACCGAATTCACCTGGGAAGCACTCGACAAGGTCGATGCCCTGCGCGAAAGTGCAGGACTGCAGCAGGCAGCCACTGCCTGAGCTTTTCCCGCCAGCTAACTTTTAAAGCCTGCCCCAGAGCAGGCCATTACCCATCATGGAGAACTGCAATGAGTGTGCAACCCATTGAAAACGTAACACCCGACTACAAAATTGCCGATATCGGTCTGGCCGAATGGGGCCACAAGGAAGTCAGTATCGCTGAAGTCGAGATGCCCGGCCTGATGGCCCTGCGTGAAGAGTATGGTGACAGCAAACCGCTGGCCGGTGCGCGCATTGCAGGCTGCCTGCACATGACCATCCAGACTGCCGTTTTGATCGAGACCCTCGAGGCACTCGGCGCCGAAGTGCGCTGGTCCTCATGCAATATCTTCTCGACCCAGGACCAGGCCGCTGCTGCGATCGCCGACAATGGCACACCGGTATTTGCCTGGAAAGGCGAAACCGATGAAGAGTTCTGGTGGTGCATCGAACAGACCATATTCGGCCCGGACAACTGGCGCCCGAACATGATCCTCGACGACGGCGGCGACCTGACTCAGATCATGCACGAGAAATACCCGGAACTGCTCGACGACGTCAACGGCATTTCCGAGGAGACGACGACAGGTGTACACCGTCTATACGAAATGGCTAACGAAGGACAGCTGCTGTGCCCTGCCATCAACGTCAATGACTCGGTCACCAAGTCCAAATTCGACAACCTGTACGGCTGCCGCGAATCACTGGTCGACGGCATCAAGCGTGCCACCGACGTCATGATCGCCGGCAAAATCTGTGTCGTACTTGGCTACGGTGACGTCGGCAAGGGCTGTGCTCAGGCCTTCCGCGGACTCGGCGCCACCGTCTGGGTCACCGAAATCGACCCGATCTGTGCCCTGCAGGCTGCAATGGAAGGCTACCGTGTCGTCGAGATGGACGACGCCTGCTCACAGGGTGACATCTTCGTCACAGCAACCGGCAATGTAGACGTCATCACGCATGACCACATGAAACAGATGAAGAATGAAGCCATCGTCTGCAACATCGGTCACTTCGATTCCGAAATCGATATCGCCGGGCTGAAAAGCTACACCTGGGAAAACATCAAACCGCAGGTCGATCATGTCATCTTCCCGGACGGGAAGAAACTGATCGTTCTGGCCGAAGGCCGCCTGGTGAACCTCGGCTGCGCCACTGGTCACCCGAGCTTCGTGATGTCCGCTTCGTTCACCAACCAGGTCATCGCCCAGATCGAGCTGTGGAATAACCCGGATAACTACGAGAACATCGTTTACGTCCTGCCTAAAAACCTCGATGAAAAAGTGGCGCGTCTGCACCTCAGCAAGATTGGTGCAAATCTGACTGAGTTGACCAAAACACAGGCAGATTACATCAGTGTGCCGACGGAAGGCCCTTACAAACCTGAAGGGTATCGATACTAAGGAATTTACAAACTCTGCTTTTTTGTAGGTTTGTGGGAGGCGCGCCTCCCACAGTCACATTTGATTTTGATGACCGATAACAATAAAACCACCTTCAGCCTCGAATACTTCCCTCCCCGCTCTGCAAAGGGCGAGGAAGGCCTGGCTGTCGCCCGAGCTGATCTCAAACTCCTCAACCCGGCCTACGTATCAGTCACCTTCGGCGCCGGCGGAAGCACCCAGGATGGGACCTACGCAACCATCAAGTCCATTATGGAAAATGATGGCGTCGATGCCGCACCGCATATCTCCTGCATCTCGACCGACCGCGAAACACTGGCCCGTATGCTTGGCGAATACAGGGAACTTGGCGTCAAACGCCTTGTTGCTCTGCGCGGCGACCTGCCCTCCGGCTACGGCACTACGGAAGCTGCAGAACTGCGCTATGCCAGTGATCTGGTGGCCTTCATCCGTGAGCAGACGGGTGACTGGTTCAAAATAGAAGTTGCAGCCTATCCGGAATTTCATCCGCAAGCCCGCAGCGCGCAGGACGACCTGGAAAACTTTAAACGCAAGGCCGAAGCCGGCGCCGACTCAGCGATCACCCAGTATTTCTTCAACCCGGATGCCTATTTCCGTTTCATAGACAGCTGTACAGCCATGGGCATTGACATACCGGTAGTGCCCGGCATCATGCCCATCACCAACTACAAGCAACTGGCCCGCTTCTCCGATGCCTGCGGCGCTGAAATTCCGCGCTGGATACGCAAGCGCCTGGAAGGCTATGGCGATGACCTGACCTCTATCCGTGATTTCGGCTTCGATGTCGTGTTCACTATGTGTGAAAGATTGCTCGATGCTGGTGCACCGGGTCTGCACTTCTATTCTATGAACCGTACGGAACCGACGCGTGGGCTGTGGAAAGCCTTGAATCTGGGACAACAGATATAAGAACTCTGTGTGGGAGGGGCGCCCTCGCGGCGAATTGTCTGAGTACACTCCCAACCTTTAATCGCGGCGAGGGCACCCCTCCCACAATTTTCTGATCTCACCATATTCCCCCTTCCACAGGGACACTCCCGGAATGCTGGTATGGTGGGCTATAATACAAAGTTCGTTGAATAC
>Ga0209013_10000391_pt1 | contig 39019 bp, 43 predicted proteins | sample Cruoilmetagenom2_FD_187291 | JGI IMG/M metagenome (GOLD analysis project Ga0209013, IMG submission 187291) | Oil polluted marine microbial communities from Coal Oil Point, Santa Barbara, California, USA - Sample 2 (SPAdes) (version 2) | ecosystem: Environmental > Aquatic > Marine > Oil seeps ...
CCTACAATCCTTCATGATTCAATGATACCCACAATAATAAATTTCTTGTTTTACCACAACGTAGGCTTGATCACCATTAGCGCTAACATAAGGACCAATAAAATAACATAAGTCCAAGTGGATTTAACCAGTTTTCGGTTTAACACCTGTCGATCGAAATCGAGATCGTCATATTTCTTGAGCGTCCCTTTAAATGCACTAGCCAAGAAGAAGATGGAAAGGACCATTAATCCAATCGTCATCACAATCCAAGGTGTATGCCATGGCCATGGTCCAAGATAAACTAGTAAAACACCAGAGCCCACTAATACATGTCCCGCATGTTTAATCAGACGAACGACCGAACGGAAAATACCAATATAGGCTTTTTCAACCGCAAGATCTGCGTCTCTCATTCTTTTCATGACGGCAAATAGAACAAACAGAGGTCCAACAGATAGGACCATACTGAAAACATGGGTGAATATGATAAAGCGGTAAAAATCATTCATTGCTTATGCATTTACCGGACTGAATTCATGAACCCATACCGTCATATGTGGCAACCAAGGCATTCCAGGATGGTAAGCCAAGATTGATTGTTTATAGTCTTCTACCGATTGAAAACCTTCTTGTTTTGCATGTGCATCTGTTAAGTCACCAAGAGCTTGAATATAAACCTTATCCACTTTGAAAGACTGTCCTTTAAGTTCCATGACTTCACCGACATCTGCGTAGCGTCCGTTACGACGAGTAGCGGTTTTCTTTCCTTGCAATACAAGCTCGATATCCGATTCCATCGTGATTAATCGTTCTACTGAACACGTTTTTGGAGGTAAATTTGTTTCTTCATGATTTGTCATGTGTAGTCCACCTTTGTATAAGTTAATTTGCTGAAGTTAAGGGTATCTTAAGACTAAAGATACCAATCTCAAGTGTACACTTTATATCGAATTCAGACCATGATTAGAGGTAGCAATTTTTAATGAATAAGGAGGGTTCGCAATGGTTGAGCATACAAATGAAACAAATTTGGCAAAAAGAACGGTCAATCAAATTGAAAAAGTTGCAGGAACACATCCTGGATACCGTCGAGCACATGCGAAAGGTGAATTATATGAAGCAACATTTAGTCCGAATGGTTTAGCTGGCGAATATACAAAGGCCGCACATTTAACGAATACGGAAGTCTCTGCAATTGTGCGTTTTTCTAATGTCTGGCCAAATCCTCAAACCCCCGATGCGTTGTCGGTAGTAAAAGGAATGTCGGTTCAATTTCAGTTGCCTAACGAAGAGATTGCGAATTTAGTCGGAACAACCATTCCAATTTTTATAACGAAGTCTCCACAGACATTCTTCGATATTTTAAATACAGTACATTCTTTTCAAGACTTCAAACCGCACTTTAATGACACGGTCAAACTATTTGCCCAGTATCCAGAAAGTCGGGCAGCTTTTCAAATGATAAGAAAACTCAAAAACACAAAAAGTTTTGCAATGAGTCGCTACTACGCCATTCATGCTTTTTATTTAGTAAATGAAAAAGGAATCCGAACGCCGGTTAAATTTGAATGGGAACCAGAAGCGGGTGTCGAATCATTATCTGTTAAAGAAATGGCGACTAAGGATGCAGATTACTTATCCACTGAATTAAACGAGCGACTAGAGAAAGAAGAAGTACGTTTTCGCTTACATATTGTGATAGGTGATTCAAGTGATCCAACAGACGACCCTACAAAAGAATGGCCAAAGGAGCGAAAGCGAATTGAAGTAGGCATCTTACACGTGAAATCAAAAGCACCTGTCGTGGAAGATCACTATGTGTTTGATCCAACAGTTTTACCCGCAGGAATCGAATGTTCGGATGATGAGATTTTACGATTTCGAAAAGACGCATACTCCGTGTCTTACAATAAAAGAAGAAAGGGTGAATAAGAGCAGAGTTATACACGCTTAATAGAGTTCAGTCCACAAAATGTGCATAAGAGATGAAAATGGTCCATCTATCCACATGTGGATAACCTTAAAGAAATTCCTATGTGACCCACAATAATTCCAACTGAGCCCTCGTTCAGTCCATGTAATGGAGAAATTACTGGGTCACTTGCATAAACTAATAATTGCCTACCTTATTTAATAAACCAAAAAGGGGATCTTAAATTTGAGCATTGTTGTGATATACGGGAGTACACGTCAAGAGGGCAATACCGAGAAGCTTACGGAGCGGGTAATAGAGGGACTGGATGTTGAAGAAATTTATTTACGCGATTACATCATTCAACCAATTGATGATCAGCGACATGCAGAAGGTGGATTTGACGATGTGGATGACGATTATAATGGGCTTGTGGAACGCATGATGAAGCATGAGACGTTTATTTTTGCGACACCGATCTATTGGTACAGTATGCCGGGAATCATGAAAAACTACTTTGATCGATGGTCACAAACGATGCGGGATGAAAATTTCCCTGACTTCCGAAAGAAATTAGGAACAAAAAAAGCATACGTTATAGCTGTAGGTGGCGATAAGCCGATGATTAAAGGCTTGCCACTCATTCAGCAATTCAACTATATTTTTGATTTTATGAGCATGTCCTTTGAAGGCTATGTCTTAGGAAAAGCCAGCCGTCCTGGCGACATTACACAAGACACTACCGCTTTTGCAGCTGCAGCACATCTAAATGAAAAACTGAAAAATAGTTAAAAAGCTGAAAGAGTCAGGCACCGTGGTTGTGAGGGGAAGATGTCCTCATTACCGCAAGAATGCCGGGCTCTTTTATAATATAAGATAGATTAAAACTCGATACTGCCTTAACCCAGTCTTCTAGCTCTGACTAGCACTTTAAAAGCCTACGCTTTTTAATCAATAGACCATGGTGCAGCAGTAAGGCGTCCAAAGTGACCTGCAACCTTTTATAATTCAGTCAAAAGGACCGGACACACTTTGTCGGTTTTTCTAAGGTTTATCCACTATTGTTCGAACTATATGTGTCAGTTCATCTATTATTTTTTAAAGGTTTCATAATTTTTCACTCTTGAGAACTTACTTATAGTAGTTTTTATTGTATGATTAGAGGATTAGAACAACTTTAAATGGTAGTATATTATATAATACATAAGCAAAAATAGTGAACGGAACGGGAGGAATCCAATATGAGCGAGGCCGTGATATTACAACGGGAAGCAATGGATGTGTTAAAGAAAACGAGCCGGACATTTTTCATACCGATCAGTTTTTTAGAGCCGAAATTACGTAAAACAGTTGCATCTGCCTATTTATGTATGCGTGCGATAGATGAAATTGAAGATCACCCCGATATGTTAGCGGGGACAAAAAGCCATTTATTATCGTCGATTAGTGAAAGTATGAAAACGACATTCGATGCGGAAAAATACAGAACACTCATCCAACCGTATACAGATTTACTTCCGGTGGTAACACAGCGACTGGGCGACTGGCTTTTACTTTGTCCACCCGATGTAGTAGAAAAAGTAAAAGAGTCCACGGCTATTATGGCAGAAGGAATGGCCAAGTGGGTAGAAAAAGACTGGCGTATTCAGACAAAAGAAGATTTAGATGATTATACGTATTATGTAGCCGGCCTGGTTGGATGCATGCTATCAGATATATGGAAATGGCATGACAACACAGATACCGACCGCGAAAAGGCTGTTGCTTTTGGTCGAGGCTTACAAGCAGTAAATATTTTGCGTAACCAAGATGAAGATTGGGAACGCGGCGTACGTTTCTTACCGGATGGGTGGGAACGAGAAGATTTATTTGCCTATGCCAAACAAAACTTGGCGTTGGGGAACGAGTATGTAAAAGATATTAACAATCGTGGGATTACGATGTTCTGCAAAGTACCACTAGCTCTTGCTAACAGCACATTAAAAGCGATGAAAATCGGTCGTGAAAAAATTTCTCGTAAAGAAGTCGAATCAATTGTTTCGGAACTCGAAAGCCAACATCAATAAGGTGCGAAAAAAAATGCCAGTCACCATTGGAATTTCGGGATGAAAATCGTCTCGTTGGATTCCGTGATGACTGGTATATTTTTCGTTATCGGACGTGAACAGATTTGCCCAGTTGTGTAATGCGGTGAGCGAAATCTTCAGAACGTGGAGCAGTTCCTTTTAATACATCTTGCATATGGTAGGCTTGAGTCCCATGTTCAGAATAGTCAAGACCGACTGTCTCTTGTAGTTTAGTTACACGAAGTGGAATAAATAGTCGAATAATTAGCAAGCTTCCCCCTACAGTAAGTGCCGTCCAACCAATGATTGCGGCTATACCAATCGCTTGAACGCCAAGTATTCCAAGACCACCGCCGTATAAAGTGCCGTTCGCCGTGTCGAATAAACCAACTGCGAGTGTTCCCCAGATCCCACAAACCCCATGTACTGAAATGGCACCGACTGGATCGTCTATTTTTGCTTTTACATCAAAGAAACGAATGCTTTCAGTCATGACTACACCTGCGATTAACCCGATAACGATTGAGCCTACAAGTGAAACATTGGCACATCCTGCCGTAATCCCTACTAGACCGCTTAATGCTCCGTTTAGTGTAAGTGAAGCGTCCAATTGTTTGAAACGGATTTTTGTGTATAAAGCAGTTGATAAAATCCCGGCAGATGCTGCGAGTAACGTATTTCCGATAACTAAAGGCACCAATGTGGGGTCAGCGGCAAGTGTACTACCACCATTAAATCCAAACCAGCCTAGCCATAAAATAAAGACACCTAACGTACCAAGTGGAATGCTATGACCAGGAATGACATTTACTGAGCTGTCGCTGTATTTTCCAATACGAGGACCTATCAGCCATGCCGCTACTAATGCGCCGACGGCACCAGTTAAATGAACAACCGATGAACCAGCGAAATCGATGAAACCTAATTGTGCGATCCATCCACCACCCCATACCCAGTGTCCAACGATTGGGTAAATTGCCCCAGTCATGGCAACCACAAGTAAAAGGTAGGATGATAATTTCATTCTCTCAGCAACAGCTCCTGAAATAATGGTTGCACATGTAGCGGCAAAAACTGCTTGGAAAACAAAGAATCCAATATCTTCTCGACCAAGTAATGCAAAACCTTCCGTACCGATTAATCCAAAAGCGGATGGACCAAACATAATGGCAAAGCCTACAGTGAAATATAAAATTGCCCCGATTGAAACAGTCAAAAAGTTTTTCATTAAAATATTTACAGTATTCTTCGAACGGGTAAATCCTGTTTCAACCATGGCAAACCCTGCATGCATAAAGAATACCAAAATAGCCCCGATCATCATCCACATCATATCAACTGAACTTTGTACTGCTTCAATTCCCTCCATTGTGAGTCCCCCTTAATATACGGCTATAGCGCCGCGTTCTTTTGTCCGAATTCGAATGGCTTCATCGATTGGATAGATGAAAATTTTCCCGTCTCCTACTTCGCCAGTAGCTGCATACTCTAATATCGCCTCGATAATGGGTTCAACTAAACGATCTTCAACAACCATTTCTAATTTCAGTTTTGATGAAAACTCCATTTCGTAAGCATTTCCGCGAAATAGACCAGTGCGTCCCTCTTGTCTTCCGCAGCCAGCGATTTCAGTCACGCTTAAGCCGTCAATACCTTCTAGTGCAAGTGCTCTTCGAACGTCTGAAAATACATCTGGTCGAATAATTGCCTCAATCTTCTTCATCCTCTTGCCCCTTTCTGGTTCCTAATAACATATGTTAGGTTTCCTAACATGATAAACTAATTAAAAAGAAAAATCAAACTATTTCTTAAATTTGTGTTAGGTTTCCTTACATGGACTGATTTTTTGTCTGTGAATCACTCGTGATTCCAGTATTTATCGCACAAAAAAAGCTTTTGACTTTAATCAGTCAAAAGCTTTTTTAGTAGGAGCTCGTCTAAATGCTGTGCAATTTCTTCAATCGATGTAAATTGTTGTTTCGTATGGCGGTTTAAAGCTTCAAGCGTGTTCATTTCATGAAATGACAGTGTGTTTGTTTTCTTTGAACAAATATCGGTCGGATCATAAAAACTACTAGCTAAGAGAGCTCTTATACAAAACTGCTTTTCTAAACATATACCTGTTGCCTGAGATACATTTTGCATAATGTCTGGTTTCATATCTTGGCTCCTTATGACAAAATGATGGTACATTACTCTATATACCCAATTATTCGACATGTTAGTCAAATCCAGTTTACAGGAGGAATTTTATCAAATGAAACATAAACTTTTTTATGAAGATGCCTATCAAAAAACAGGGAACACCAACATGATCAGTCAGGCTCAAGATGAAGCGGGAAGATGGTACATCATACTTGAAGAAACGACTTTTTATCCGACAGGCGGTGGACAACCTCATGACCTCGGAATAATAAATGGAGTGCCAGTAATTGATGTGGAGGAAGTGGATGGTCAAATCCGACACTATATAAATGAACGCTCGTCACTTGAAGCGAGGGAAGCTGTTACAACCGAAATCGATTGGTCACGCAGATTTGATTTCATGCAACAACATGCGGGCCAACATATATTAACGGCTTCTTTTGTTGAGTTGTTCGGAATCCAAACCGTAAGTTTTCATTTAGGGAAAGAACTCGTAACTATAGATGTCGACACCTCAAAAATTTCAGAAGAGCAGTTAATTGATGTGGAGAAACTAGCGAATCAAATCATTCTGGAAAACCGACTGATTGAAACGAAGTGGGTGACAAAGGACGAATTGTCTCAATATCCACTGCGAAAGCAGGTTACTGTGGATGAAGATATTCGCTTGGTTATTATTCCTGACTTCGATTACAACGGATGTGGAGGAACTCATCCTTCTTCTACTGGCCAAGTTGGGTCACTTAAAATTCTCGATACGGAAATGCAAAAAGGAAAGGTACGTGTACATTTTGTTTGTGGTGGCAGAGTGATTTCACAACTGCATCGCAAGCAAAAGGTCTTACAAGAAGTAAAAAGCCAATTAAGTGCTTCTGAAGAAGGGCTAGCGGAAGCAGCTCGAACGTTAGTAGATAACGGGAAAAAACTAGAGAAAACACTAGAAGAACTGCGTGAACAACTGATGGGATATGAAGTGAAAGAACTTCTTAGTGAATTGACACCAGGGAATATTTCCGTTGAACGTGTTTTCCAACAACGGCCGATTCAAGAATTACAAAAGCTTGCACGTCTGCTAGTCGGGGAATCGCCAAAGAGTAAAGTGGTATTCATAGCTGAAAATGAAGGGTTATTGCAATTTGTGTTAGCAAGTGGAACGGAAAATGACAGTAATATGAAACAACTTGCTTCGCACATTCTCCCGTTGATCAATGGAAAAGGCGGTGGCTCTCCAACCTTTGCACAAGGTGGTGGAACTACCGACCTTTCTGGACAGGAATTGATAGAGAAAATTCATCAACTTTTGAATTAAAAAGAACACAATTAGAATGTACGTTCGATAAATGATATACTTTTCTTAATATTGGGGAATGAGAAGGGTGGGATTTTGATGAAACCGGTGATTGTAGCAGAAAAGCCGAGTCAGGCCAAAGCGTATGCAGATGCTTTTAAGATAAAGAAGCAGGAAGGCTTTTTTGATGTGCAACCGTGCGAAATTTTTCCACAAGGTGCTTATATTACATGGGGAATTGGCCATTTAGTTGAGTTGCGGGACCCGAAATCCCACGATGCCAAATGGGCAAAATGGTCACTCCAAACATTGCCGATTCTGCCTGATGAATTTCAGTTTCAGATCGCCAAAGGGAAAGCGAAGCAGTTCGCGATTATTAAGAAATTGATTCATGAAACAGATACCGTCATAAATGCGTGTGATGTGGATCGAGAAGGTTCTAATATTTTCTATAGTATTTTTGATTACACTCGTGCTAAAAATAAAACGATTAAACGTTTATGGATTAATTCGCTCGAAGTTGATGAAGTACGAAAAGGCTTTCTTCAGTTACAGGACAATCGTAAAGACTTATTGATGTACAAAGAAGCAAAGGCACGTCAAATAAGTGACTGGCTCGTAGGCATGAATGGATCACGGTTATACACCATGTTAATTCAACAAAAAGGAATCAGAGAAGTTTTTTCCATAGGGAGAGTGCAGTCGCCCACTGTGTATTTAATTTACCAACGAAAGCTTGAAATTGAGCGTTTTGTTCCAGAACCTTTCTTTGAGTTGGAAGGAAATTTTTCTGCAAAGCATGGTTCCTATAAAGGCAAGGCGAAAGGGAAATTGAAGTTTCGACAAGAAGCAGAAGAAATCTTACAGAAACATCAAATAACAGGTACGCTTCCAGGGATAGTAAGCCAGTTAAAAACGGAAGATAAAAAAATCCAACCACCAAAATTGCATGCTTTGTCCACAATTCAAGCAACCGCAAATCGTAGGTGGAAATATAGCCCGGCAAAAGTACTGTCAACGATGCAAACATTATATGAAAAAAAACTGGTTTCATACCCAAGAACGGATACTCAATTCATCACACCCAATGAATTCGCCTATCTTGAAAACCAAATCGAAGCGTATCAACAGATAATCCAGCAACCTTTTGAAGTCGCTTCAAGAAGACCGAGTAAACGCTATGTCGACAGTTCCAAGGTGCAGGAGCATTATGCAATCATTCCGACGAAAAAAATACCGACCGAAAGAGTACTAAACGGCTTATCTCCAGAGGAACGCAATTTGTATGAAGAAGTATTACGGACCACACTAGCCATGTTTCACTCGGATTATTTATATCAAGAAACAACTGTGAAGACGGATGTAAATGGACTTGCGTTTTTCTCGAGTGGGAAAACGGAGATTGATAAAGGGTGGAAGGTCTTATTTTTAAATGATAAAGATCCGAAAGCTTCAAAAGAGCCAGCATTACCAAAACTCTCTTTACACGAACAAGTGAATAGCAAAATCGCCATCAAAGAAGGCGAAACGTCACCGCCTAAACCGTACACGGAAGGGCAACTCATTGCCATGATGAAAACTTGCGGGAAATTTGTAGAAGATGCAGCGGAAACTGAAATATTGAAAGAGGTAGAAGGACTGGGTACTGAAGCCACAAGAAGTGGAATCATTGAAACAATCAAACGACATGGATACATTGACGTTAAGAAAAATATCGTGTCAGTCACAGAAAAAGGGTGCGTCCTTTGTGAAGCGATTGAAGGGAATTTGCTCGCAAGCCCGGCCATGACAGCCAAATGGGAGGCTTACTTGAAGAAGATTGGGAGTGGCACAGGATCTACGGAAATGTTCCTGGGAAGTATCGCCAAATTTTTAAATCACCTGATTCAAGAAGTTCCCACTCATATTCAATCAAAGACATTTCAGATGACAACGGAAAAGGTCATTACGAAAAAAGAAGTCGTTTCGTGTCCAACCTGTCAAAATGGAATGATCATGACGCGCAAAAACTTTTACAGTTGTTCTGCTTATAAAGAAGGTTGTAAGCAAACATTTCCTGCGATTTTCCTGAAAAAGCGTCTTTCTGCGAAACATATTGAGGATTTATGCACGAAGGGAAAAACCGATTTGATCAATGGATTCATTTCAAAAGCAGGGCAACGTTTTAATGCGAGATTGCTATTGGAAAATGGGCAGCTGAAATTAGACTTTTTGTAGGAGGAACAAACAATGACTGAAAAGTATCAAGCATTAGTAGATGAATGTATTTTTATCGGTGGCGTTGCCGATGTGCCGAGAGCCATCGAAAAAGAAAAAGTGGATGTTGTTTATGATTTACGAGCAGAGGTAATAGAACCTTCAAGTGAAATCAGCAAACATCAACCAATCGTCAATGATGCTGCATTCCAAGATGACTCCATACGTACGGGCGTCAAGAGAATTGTGGAGGATTATCAAAGTGGAAAGAAAATATTTTTCCATTGCAATAGCGGGCGAGGTCGAGCAGGCATCATGGCGGTCGCTACATTATTGGAGCTACGTTTAGCGGACTCCATTGAGGAAGCAACCGTCATGGTAAAATCGATTCGACCGGAAGTGGATGTGAAACCACAACAAAAAGAAGCATTAAAACGAATTTTTGGGACATAATAAAAATAAATTAATAAGGTGAACATCTGATATTGTGGCTTAATCACTTATTGGAATATTTTGAAAGAATTACATCATACGGTGGAAATGGAGAGACTTGGTCCTTGCAAAAATACAGGATTCCTTCCATATAAATGTTAATCCCAGCTTTACGTGAAATTTCATTAGATAAAGTGTATACTTATTATAAGAGAACTTTTAGAAGAGGTGTACAATGGATACTAATCAAACTCCAAGTGAAGTAAATAAAGACTTTTTGACAAATGAATTAGGGTTAATTCAACATTTAAATACAACAATCTTTAAGAAAAGAGACTTTTTTGTATTATCTCCGTCTGTTCAAAATAAGTCAAATGTTTTTGATCTAAGAGAAGTAAGTTTAAACAAATATAACCGTGTTGCACAAAATGGATATTTGCTTATTCGTTACAAAGAACGCTTCCTAATTGCTAAACTTGCGAACTTCAGAAAGAAAATGATGCGTGAAGAGCTAAAGGTAATGAATTCTGCCAAGACTTCTCACTGGAAGTTTATCATCAAGGAAGAGCCAACTCTACACGTGGTTTGTCAAACAAACACAGAGGAAACGTTCCCTCTACAAGAACCTTCAAGCAATCAATTAATTAAATTCTTCCAATAAGTCTTGAATGATTGAGTAAATAATAAATAAAAGACCAAATCGATTGCCGATTTGGTCTTTTATTTATATATACGAAATGTGAAGACCAGACACACTTTACTCGGTTTTCTTATTATTGGGTTCTAGTTCACGTCCACATAAATGTGTTCTAACGGAATTTTTGTTGCAAGCGAGACTTTTTCTTTAATCATCACATGCATACCTGTGGTGGTTTCTGTGTGGGCATGAACGCGAATCATGGTATATACTTCATCTTCATTGATACACCAAATTTTCACGTCTTCCACTGTTAAAGCGGGTGTGATGGCTTTAATCGTTTTTCTAATGGCATCTACTGAATAGCCCTTTGGTGTGCCTTCCATCAAGATATTGAACGCTTCTTTTGTGATGGAAATCCCACCTCGAATGATAATTATTGAAGTCACGATGCTCCCAATTGGATCTAACCAAATGAAGTCGAAGAATAATATAGCAAGAGCGACAAGCACGGCACTTAAACTGGTGATCATGTCAGCAAAAACGTGCAATATGGCGCTCCTCATATTAAGATTGTGACTGCCTTTCGATAAAATGTATCCGACGAGTGCATTTATCAGCAATCCAATAATCCCAACAACCAACATTTGTTTCTCCATGATTTCAACTGGATTCACCATGCGGCTAAATGCTTCAAAAATGATGTAAAGAGGGATGACGACAAGGGTTAAGCCATTAATAAATGCGGCAATTGGTTCAAAACGCTTAAATCCAAAAGTCCGGTTGCTCGTTGCAACTTTAGATGCCACAATTGTGGCGATAAGTGAAAGTGTAAGAGATATTGCGTCGGAGCTCATATGCACACCGTCGCCGATGATCATTAATGATCCGGAAATAAAACCATAGATAATCTCAAGAATAGCAAAGAAAACGGTTAAGGAAGCAGCCCATATAAATAAAGTCTTATTTTTTTGTGTAGTTGTATGTTCATGTTTATGAGAACTCATTTATAACAGCTCCTTAATTAGAATGATTATAATGTAAATATACGCTTCTACTTTTATTATGTCAATTACAATTGAGAATTAATATTACTAATTGAGAATGATTATTATCATCAATGCACTAATTTAGGTATATCGTTGAAAATAAATGATAATAATTATAATTAGGTACTTCTGGATTAAATGAAATGTTTTTGGACTAAAGCCTGCAAACACTATGCCTTGCTTAATTTGTTCAGGATGCGGGTATGGTAGGAAACCACTAAAATACGGGAGTTGTTACAATGAGTTACCAACAAATAGACTTGTCCAATTTCTCTTTATCATATCGGGATATTGGAAAAGGTGATGCGATTGTATTATTACATGGTTTTTGTGGAAGTCATGCCTATTGGGACAAGTTAATCCCTCAGCTGTCTGAAGAGTATCGAGTCATTGTCCCCGATTTACCAGGAAGTGGTTGTTCAGCTTTCTCAAAAGGAAACTATGAAATTGAATACATGGCAGATATTTTAAATGAACTACTAGACTATTTAGAGATAAAAAAAATAACACTATGCGGACATTCACTTGCTGGATATATCACTTTAGCCTTTGCTGAAAAATACGAAAAACGATTACGTGGATTTTCATTAATTCATTCGACTGCACAGCCTGAATTAGAAGGGTTAAAAGTTGAATTAGACGCATCGATTAAATTAGTGGATTCTGTTAATGAAAATACGATGATTGACCGCTTGATTCCAAAAATTTTTGCTAAGGAAAACTTAGAGACCTATCCAGTTGATGCTGAGGAAGCTTAAGTAAAAGGTGTTGAAGAGGAAATCAAAGCAATTTCATTGATCCAGGCAGTATTATTAAAAGAGGACGTTCCTAAAGTCACTTTCGATGACTTTTTAGAACGTCCTCTTCTTAACAGGCTTACAATGCGTTATTTCCACCAACGGAATTGAGCTCGTGTGGCGCATTACCCTTGTTTTATAGATGGGTTAAAAACATTGGAATGATGAAATTCTATCTAAATCTGTACCGTAATAACTCCATCTCCAACCGTTCCATCGCCAACCAGCGACGGATTGTCGCCCAACGTAAGTGGGGTAAAACCAAAAACCACGTCCGTTTCTTAACCATACGTACGTGAATCTAAATAAGCATCCGCGAATTGAACCAGGATCTACAGCGAAGACGCCAACGCCTCCTCTAGCTCCTGTAGATTGTTCTTGAGGAGTAAACGTTGGTGGTGGTCCTGACGGTGGACCTGAACTGCCGGGGGATTGACCTTGTCCCGGGGAACCTTGTTGGCCTCCTTGCCCAGGGAAACCAGGTGGTCTACCTTGACCTGGAAAGTTTGGTTGCCCGCCTTGCCCAGGGAATCCAGGTCGTCCCTGTCCTGGGAAATTTGGATTTCCAAAGCCTGGCCCTCCTTGTCCAGGAAAGTTTGGGTTTCCAAAGCGTGGCGAATCATCATCGGGGAAAAGAAATGGAAATAACTGATTAACCAAAAATGAGTACCTCCTTTATTCTGTATTCGAGTTAGTATATGACTGCTTCAAAGATTAGTTTGGGTGACAGTCATTGCTCGAAGATAAGATGAAAAGTCCAGAATAAAAAAGGAAATAAAAAGGATTTAAGTTATAGGACGTAGAAATAAACACAGAGGAAATGTGAGAACGTGCCTAATAAAATAAATATGTGAAAAATCTCGTGAAAACCTAAATATTTTGATTGAAGGAATTTGGGTTTTGCCCCATAAATAATGCCCCCGATTGTATACATCATGCCGCCAATAATGAGCAGCCAAAGTCCTGGAGAACTTAACACTTTTGACAAAGGCGAAGCGAGAAAAACAATAATCCATCCCATCCCAATATAAAGCCCGGTGGAGAGCCATCGTGGACAATTGAACCACACCATTTTAAACAAGATCCCTGCTACAGCAATTCCTGCTACGACCGAGAACAAAACAAATCCAGAAGTTCCATTAAGTGCAATTAAGCAAAACGGTGCATATGAGCCTGCGATGAGCAAAAAGATCATAGAGTGATCAAGTTTTCTAAGGAAGGCAATCACTTTGTCTTTTGCAAGAACCATATGATAGGTCGCTGAGGCGGAATACAATAAAATCATACTAACTCCAAAGATGATGACCGCGACGATGTGTAAAATCGGTGAATCTTGCATGGATGCTTTGAAAATCATGGCGATCAACGCAACAACAGATAAAACCGCACCAGCTAAATGTGACAAAGCATTAAAAGGTTCACGAATATATTCTTGCATGTTAATCCTCTCACTTTCGTATGTAGTTATTTATACTATGTATAATCATATAACCGTATCACCATCTAGTCAATGTTTACGGTTTTTCCTTTTTGAGTTAAACTGAAACTATTATTATCTAAGTTATGTTATATATTTCATTATTAATTTTTACTTATATAACGATATGGAGTATATGTTTTCATGCGACGAGTAAGCGCAGGAGCAAAACAGCGGAGACTCCGCAGGAAAGCGCAGCTGTTTACGGAATATCTACTGCAAGATTTATCATAGCCAACAGCTAATGAAAATAGAGGAGTTCTATATGAAGAACGCAAAAGAAATAATCAATAAACTTTCACTGGATACAAACATCTCACTTCAAGAAATGCCTGAAATTGATTTATACATGGATCAAGTCATTCAGTTGTTCAATCATACGTATAAAGACAAGAAACGCAATGACGAAGAGAAGGTCTTAACTAAAACCATGATCAACAACTATGCAAAAGGAAAGTTATTCATCCCCATTAAAAATAAAAAGTACTCGAAAAAACATCTCATTTTAATTAGTTTGATTTACCAACTAAAAGGAGCCCTATCTATCAATGATATTAAAGCTACTTTAGATGGAATCAACAACAAACTGACCAATGATGACATTGAACTTGAAAAATTCTATACTAGTTTTCTCGCGATTCAGCAAGGGAATGCGATAGACTTTGAACATGAATTTTATAAGCGGGCAGCCGATGTACACAGTGAAGTAGCAAAATTGGAAGATGAAGATGCTGAACAATTAGAAAAAATTCTTTTGATTACTTCCCTTGTGAACATTAGTAACTCATACCGAAAAGCAGCTGAGCTGTTAATCGATGAGTTAAAGGAAGAACATCAAATGGAGCAAGTAATCCAACCAGCTAAAAAAGGAAAATCTACATAAATCGTGCATACGAAAGAAGGGGTGACATATTTGTTAGAGCAAGCAAGAACATACTTACAAAATTACTTCGGCTACGAAACGTTTCGCTCTGGTCAAGAACAAGCCATTACACAAGTCCTGCATGGAGAAAATTCCATTTGCGTCATGCCAACGGGTGGTGGGAAATCGATTTGTTATCAAATTCCTGCACTTGTCCTAGAAGGGACAACCATCGTCGTTTCTCCTTTGATTTCATTAATGAAAGACCAAGTGGATACTTTGCTAGAAGCGGGTATTCATGCGGCATACATAAATAGTTCATTGAGTCATGAAGAAGTTCGTGAAGTCATGTACGATGTGGAACGCGGTGCTGTGAAGCTTTTATATATCGCACCTGAACGTTTAGATTCGCAATCGTTTTTGAATGAGCTACGCAATATTCCAGTGCCTCTGATTGCTGTGGATGAAGCACATTGTATCTCGCAATGGGGCCATGATTTTCGTCCGAGCTATCGATCAATAAGCCGGTTGACAGAGCTCTTTCCGAACAAACCAACAGTGCTGGCACTAACGGCAACAGCAACGCCACAAGTACGCGAGGATATTTGCCGCATTCTTCACATCGAAGAAGAACGTACTGTAATGACTGGATTTGAACGGTCGAACTTAACTTTCTCGGTTGTGCAGGGGCAAGATCGTGAAAAATTTGTAAAAGATTATGTCATGAAAAATGAAAACGAGTCTGGCATCATTTATGCAGCAACACGGAAAACAGTGAATCATATATACGAACTACTCCAAAAAAGAGGCATTAGTGTAGCGAAATATCATGGCGGGATGTTTGATGAAGATCGCAGCTATGAGCAAGAACGATTTTTAAAAGACGAAGTTCAAGTAATGGTTGCAACCAATGCATTTGGTATGGGTATCGATAAAAGTAATATCCGGTACGTGATTCATTATCAACTGCCTAAAAACATGGAGAGTTACTATCAGGAAGCGGGGAGGGCTGGACGAGATGGCTTGCTGAGTGCATGTATAGTTCTCTATGCGTCACAAGACGTGCAAACCCAGCGATTTTTAATTGACCAAGCACAGGATCCAAGTCGAATTCCAGCAGAACTCATTAAACTGCAAGGAATGGTGGACTATTGCCATACAGAGAATTGCCTACAACAATTCATCATTCATTATTTTGGAGATACAGAGGCGGACGTGTGTGGCCAGTGCAGTAACTGTACGGATAATCGCGAAAGTCAAGACGTCACACAAGATGTTCAAATGGTACTGTCATGCGTCATTCGAATGGGACAAAAATTTGGCAAGACGCTGACGGCGCAAGTGCTTACAGGTTCTCGAAATAAAAAAGTGATCGACTTCGGATTTGAACGACTTTCAACTTACGGGATTTTAAGGCACTACAGTGCAAAAGAAGTCGCGAACTTAATGGAGTTCATGATTTCACAAGACTTGCTGGCGGTTAAGCAAGGATCGCTTCCCACGGTTTACGTAACTGCACAGAGCAAAGAAGTATTAAAAGGCAATCAAAAAGTGCTGCGCAAAGGAGCCATTGTGACACAACAAGTCAGTGATAACGACCCGTTATTCGAAGAACTACGTATTCTTAGAAAACGACTGGCTGACGAATCAAATGTGCCTCCGTTTGTCGTCTTCTCAGACAAAACATTGAAAGACATGTGTGCAAAACGCCCTAAAACGGATGTGGAATTCTTGGAGGTAAGTGGAGTGGGAGCGAATAAACTGGAGAAGTATGGGGAAGCGTTCTTGGAAGTTATTAATCAATAAGACAGTAATAAAAAAAAGCCAAGTTCAGATGGGAGTTCCCGTCAAAGCTTGGCTTTTTCTAAAATAAGTTAAATAGATGGCGGAAGGTTTAAAGGTTTTTATACCATCTACCTGCGGCTTCCACTTCGTCAAACGTCAATTGGTGGCCTCTGTTTTCCCAATGAAGTTCCACACTGGCACCCGCTTGTTCTAATAGGTTTTTTAAATCTTCTGATTCCTGTGCTGGACAAATGGGATCATTTGAACCGGCCGCGATAAACACGTGTTTACTAGATAAATCAGGTAAATCAATACCACGTCTAGGGACCATTGGGTGATGTAAAATGGCTCCTGCCAACGCTTCCTGATAATGGAACATGAGACTTGCTGCAATATTAGCTCCATTTGAATAACCGATAGCAAGAATATTTTGTCGGTCAAATTCATATTTAACCGCAGCTTCATCCAAGAAATCGCTAAGTTCTTTTGTACGGAAGATTAAATCTTCCATATCGAAGATCCCTTCAGCCAAACGACGGAAGAAACGTGGCATGCCGTTCTCCAGTACATTTCCTCGTACACTTAGCACATTCGACTCAGCATCGATTTTTTCTGCAAGCGGAAGCAAGTCAGTCTCAGATCCGCCTGTACCATGCAGTAATAATAATGTTGGTTTTAGTGGGTTCGTTCCTTTTTGGAATATATGTTTCATATAAAATCTCCTCTCCATAGTTAGCTATAAACAGATTCTAATCGGGTCTCTTGATGGAAAAAACTTCACCGATTTTTGCGTAATTATCACCAGCTAAACGACTGACCGCTCCTAAGTTTTCAAGATTGATCTTTCCGTCTTCATATATGGCCTCATCGATATGATAGCGAACAATTTTACCGATTATTAGATCGACACCAGGTTGATCAACTCCACCTAATTCAATCGAGCGTTCCAACGTGCATTCAAAACGGACTTTGGCTTCTTTAACCCCTGGAACAGAGATTGCTTTACTATCGATAAGTGTTAAATTTGCTTTTGTAATTTCACTTTCATTGGGTGGCAATGAAGCAGCTGTTTCATTGATTTTATTCACATTTTGCTCATCCACAATGTGAACAACAAATTCTTTTGACTGTGAAATGTTCCTAGCTGTATCTTTAGGTATCCCATTTTTCCGTTGAATAGAGATGGAAATCATGGGTGGGTTTGAAGACACGATGTTGAAATAACTAAATGGTGCACCGTTAATTGTTCCATCTTGTCCAACACTCGTTACGAATGCAATGGGTCTAGGTACGATACTGCCAATTAACAGTTTGTAGTTTTCTCTTTCTGTACTATTGTTTGGGTCAATGGAAAGCAAAGGAATTCCTCCTTATAGGTAAAGATTGAGAGTATTTTGTATCTGACCTAAACTCAAATTCACATTTCTTAGTCTAAGTTTCTCACTTCAATCGGAATCAAGGCATCAACAAGCTTTTCACGATAAATTTCATATTGATCAGGCAACTTCAGGTTTGTTCCCATCGTTTCCAGTGATTCATCATGGGCAAATCCTGGAGGGTCTGTTGCGATTTCAAATAATATTTCACCGTGTTCTCTGAAGTATATGGCGTTAAAGTAATTTCTATCTTGTACGGGAGTGACGCCATACCCGTTACTTTCCACATATTGCTTCCAATCTAACTGGTCTTTGTCGTCTTCAGCACGCCATGCGATATGGTGGACCGTTCCCACGCCCATCTGCCCGCGTCCGCTTGAAGTTGTTTTTACATCCACGATGTTTCCAAGATCGCCGTAAGATTTGAAACGTAATAACCCATCTTCTTCACCAATCTTTTCTAATCCCATAACTTCTTCAAGAAGCTGTGCAGTTTTAGCTGGTTGTGATGAGAATAATGTTGCGCCACCGAACCCTTTGACGGCTACGTCTGGTGTCACGTCGCCAAATGTCCATGTATTTTGTTCGCCATCTTGACGTTCAACGATTTCCAATTGCAATCCGTGTGTATCGGCAAAAGTTAAATAAGTCTCACCAAAGCGTTGTGTTTTATTGAATTCGATCTTGAATTTCTCTAGTCGTTTTTCCCAAAATGGCAATGCACCGGTTGGGACAACATAAGAGGTAACCCCTACTTGTCCATCCCCGATTTTTCCTTGATGAGCATTCGCCCATGGGAAGAATGTGATGATGGTCCCAGGTTTACCGCCGTCATTACCGAAATACAGGTGATACGTTCCTGGATCATCGAAGTTAATCGTTTTCTTCACCATTCTTAGTCCTAAAACCCCTGAATAGAAATCAACGTTTTCCTGTGGGTGTCCTACAATAGCCGTTATATGGTGAATTCCAGCTGTTTTTTTCATGGTCAATTCTCTCCATTCTATGGATCAGTTATTTTAAGTTGTTTATTTTTTCCCAACTCGTTTTAATAGGTCAATCAAGATTGTCTTTTCTGCTTCAGTTAAATCCAGAAAGATTTCTTCAATCACTTTTTGATGCTTTGGAAAAATTTCATCCATGAATTCTTTCCCTTGTTTGGTTATTTGAATATAAACAACGCGGCGGTCTTCTTTGCAGTCGCTTCTTTCCAATAAGCCTTTTGTTTCTAATTTATCGATGACGTAGGTGATGGAACCAGTGTTAATAAGTACTGCGTCAGAAATTTGTTTGATCGTTTGTCTGCCTTTGTGATAAAGGGCTTCTAATACGGTGAAGTCTGAAGTGCGCATCCCGTAGCTATCAATATCCAATTTAATTTGTTCTTGAATTGCTTTTGAGGATTTCATCAGGACAACAAATGATTTCAAAGATAAATTTTCACTCATCTGATCACCTCCAAATGTAAAATGAATAATAAATTTATAATGAATTAATATATCTTGAATTAAGGATATTATATTTCGCATGAGATGTCAAACGGTAGATGCTATTGATGAATGAGCGATGGATCAGTTGCGAAAAATGGGGTTCACGTAGGATAAAACGAGGGTGACGTAGGAATCACCTCAAAGATTTCTGGGAAATCGAGCGGTTACATTAAAATGAAAAACAGGCTTCCCTGAAATGCTCGGGAAAACCTGTTTTAGTATTAGTTACGGACAGTTTTTAATGCGCCACTCCAAGAAAGAAGTTGGTTTAGCATTTCGTTTGCATTACCTGCGTGGTAGTCAGCAGGTTTGAATACGCTCATGTTCTCAAAGTCTGTGATTAGCGAGAAGGTAACTGCTGTACGAACGTCAGCAACTTGTAATTCACCGAAAATCAAACGAAGATTTTCAATTACACGTGCGCCACCTAAACTACCGTATCCAACAAATCCTGCAGCTTTATTATTTAGTTCTGGATTTAAGAAATCAATGGCATTTTTAAGTGCTCCACTTACCGCGTGGTTATATTCAGGTGCTACGAAAATGTACCCGTCGAATGAAGCCATTTTTTCTGACCAAGCTTTAATCGCTGCTTCAGCTGATGCTTGTGATTCAGCAGGAACTGCTGCACCCAAGAATGGAAGATTGTAATTTGCAAGATCTACTAATTCATAGTCAGCATCGTTGCGTTTTGATGCGAAATCGTACATCCAATTTGAAACAGCCTCTGCATTACGTCCTTGACGCGTGCTCCCGATAATAATTCCTACTTTTAATTTTTCGTTTGTCAATGTGTGTTCCTCCTTAGTTGTTTTACCGAATAATTTTTCTAAAATCCCCACTATATTTCACCAATACTTTCTTTTGTAATTACACATTCAAACTTAATTGAGAAAGAGACAGAAATACATTCAAAAACAATTTCATTTCAATAATCTCAAATTAATTTATCTTGAATTCAAACTAAATATAAACCATAAAGGGGGATAACGTCAATTGATTTGCTCAAGGTGTAAAATCCGAGTGTTCTATTGTTATTGCAAACAAAAAAGACACAATAAAGAGCCCTTAATCATTTCGTAAAGGGCTCTAGGAAAGGCATTATTTTTCAGTTAATCCTCTAAAAATCGTGTCAATATTCCATTCCATCATCTTGATATAGGTATCGCCATCTTCACCCGGTTTGCCAATTGAATCCGTAAATACTTTCCCGGAAATTGGAACGCCGGTTTCACTTGAAACCATTTCCATACTGCGTGGATCAATACTGGTTTCAACAAATAACACAGGGTCTTTTTTAGAGCGAATAAAATCAACCACATTACTTACTTGTTCAGGGGACCCTTGATTCTCTGAGTTAATTTCCCAAATATAAGCTGCCTGGAAACCATAGGCGGCCGAGAAATATTTGAATGCACCTTCACTCGTTATTAATAAGCGCTGTTCTTGAGGAATTTCGCTGTAACGCTCCACAGACTCTTGATGCAGATTCTCTAACTTCGCGATATAGTCAGCTGCGTTTTTTTCATAAATCGCGGCATTCTTGGGGTCAACTTGAATAAATCCTTTTTTTGCGTTTTCTGCATATATAATGCCATTTCGAATATCTAACCAGGCATGTGGGTCTTCTTCAGATTCTTTTCCTTTCGTCGTCAAATACTTCGGTTCAACGCCTTCACTTAAACGGTAAACAGGTGCATCATTCTCGGATTTCCCAGCAGTAAGCAATAACTTCTCAAACCATGCATTTCCACCTTCTAGATTAAGCCCATTGTAGAACACAATATCCGCATCCGTTGTCAATTGCACATCTAATGGTAGTGGGTCATATTCATGAGGATTCGAACCAACCGGTGCCAATGTATGCACTTCTACAAGATCACCACCTACATTCTTGACGATGTCATAAATGATGGAGTAGGTAGCAATGACTTGAATCTTATCGGTAGAATCTTTATCAGAATTCGCTTCTTTATTACTGCAAGCTGTGAGGACTATAGTCAAAAAACAAACAATCCCAATAAATATTGATTTTTTCGTTTTCATGTTTTTCCTCCATGTCCACTTCTAGCGAACGGACTTTTCTCTCTTTCGATATGTTTTCAGCCAACGCAACATCAAACCTTGCTTGGGTGAAAAGACAAATGCCACAATAAACAGTGCAGTGGCTGCCAATACAATCGTTGCACCTGAAGCTAAGTTATAGGTAAAGCTTAAATACAAACCAATAATGGACGATAACACGCCGATTCCTGCAGATAGGTATAGCATGACCCACAGACGATTCGTTAGTAAATAGGCGGTAGATGCAGGAGTGATCAACATCGCCACAACTAGAATAATGCCGACTGTTTGCAAGGAAGCAACCGTTACCAATGTCAGTAGGGTCATTAAGAAATAATGGATAACACGTGTAGGCAACCCATAAGCTGCTGCCATTGTTGGATCAAACGAGCTGACGAGCAACTCTTTATAAAATACAAAGATACTGACTAAGACAAAGATTCCAATAAACAAAGTGGTCCACATTTCCGAAGGTCTAACTGCAAGCACGTTTCCGAATAAAATATGATACAAATCCGTGCTGCTTTTCATCAGTGTAATAAGGATTATTCCAGACGCAAAGGCAGCGGTGAACATGATTCCAATCGATACGTCGTTTTTTATGCGGCTGTTCTGGCTGATAAAACCAATTCCAATAGAAGTGAGCACTCCAGTAAATACGGCACCGAAAAAGAAGTTAATCCCCAGCATATAGGATATAGCGACGCCCGGCAGCACAGCGTGGGAAATGGCATCACCCATTAAAGCCATACCTCTTAAAATAATAAAGCAGCCAATTACTCCACAAATAATCCCAACCATAATGGAGGTAGTCAATGCCTTTTGCAAAAATCCATATTGCGTAAGAGCCTCAATAAAATTCATCATAACTTCATCTCATCAGCTGACATGACAGGGAATTGATTGCTATAGGCCTTACCTAATACTTCAGGGTTAAATACTTTATCTACTGATCCGTATTCAATCAGTTCCTTATTTAAAAGGATTAATTCATTAAAATAATGAGAGGCTTTGCTTAAATCATGATGAACGACCACTACCGTTTTTCCGCAATCACGTAGTTCTTTTAATATGGAGATAATGGTTTCCTCACTTGTCACATCTACGCCCACAAAAGGTTCATCAAGAAAATACATAGCGGGGTTTTGTGCCAATGCTCTGGCGAGAAATACGCGTTGTTGTTGTCCTCCCGAGAGTTCTCCGATTTGGCGATGACGAAAATCTGCCATGCCGACTTTCTCTAAACATTCAAGTGCCAATGCTTTATCGGATTTCTTAGGGCGTTTGAATATGCCTAAGTTCGGATATGTGCCGATGAGCACGGTATCAATCACCGTAATGGGGAAATCCCAATCAATATTACTGCGTTGTGGCACATAGGCAATTTTCGTTCTCATTTCCTTAATGGTTTTGCCAAGAATCTGCACATCGCCCTGGTCTCTAGAAATGAGATTTAAAAGTACTTTTAAAAGGGTCGATTTACCGGCACCATTTGGACCAATAACTCCTACTAAATTTCCCTCATTGACCGAGAAACTAACATTATTCAAAGCCTCATTCCCGTGGTACGATACAAATAAATTTTCAACTAATATGGCAATTTTCATATACACCCTCCAATGCAAGTAAAAGGTCGGCATACCTGCATAGTATTTAGGACATCTTTCTCATAAGACAAAAAGTTTCCTTTGCACAAATATATGCAGGGAGAATTAAATTTGGAACGACTGACTATCATTCTGTGGAAATTTTTTAACGTATACTTAAGCTTAGGGTATGAGTTCAGTTAAGGGGGGATAGTCGTGAACATTCGATTAAGAGAAGTGACAAGAGCTAATTGGGAAGAGGCTTTGGAAATAAAGGGGACACTACAACAAGTGACGTTTGCTCCATCTGTCGCTGTGTCACTTGCGAAAGTGCATATTAAACCAGATGGGGAAGAGGTTACCTATATACCTTTCGCGATTTATGATAGGGAGCAGATGGTAGGGTTCATTATGCATGCATTTGAAGAACAGACAATAGATAGTTACTGGATTAACGGTTTCATCATCGATGAGAAGTTCCAAGGGAAAGGGTATGGCAAAGCGGCATTTGCAGAGATGATGCGATGGATTCAACAGCGTCACCCTCAATGTGTAGAGGTACGTTTAACGGTGGCAAAAGATAATCAACATGCGAAAAGGCTATACGAACGGTTTGGATTCGTAGATACAGATGTTGTTTATGGAAACGAACAGGTGTACAAATTTCTTATAAATCAATCATAGAAAAAAGCCGAACACGAACAGAGAATATCTGTTTATGTTCGGCTTTTTCGTAATGAGAAAATTCTTAGATCAACCAATCAATAACTGTATTTCAGTACCGGAAGGATCAATTGTAGTTACATAATCGCTTTGTTCAATTACTGTTGCTCCAATCTCCCCTAATTGCTGTACAACTTTTTGTCTAGCTGCCTCATTTGGATAGATTAATGAATAACTCTTCAATCCAAGAGTATTGGCAGTTCGGTTTACTGGTTGAGGTTGTCCCCAAATATTAAGTGCAATATGGTGATGGTAGCCATTTGAAGATATAAATAATGCCTGGCCTCCGTAACGGCAAACTACATCAAATCCTAACCCTGTTACATAAAATTCAGCTGATTTCTCTAGATTGGACACACTTAAATGGACGTGACCCATGACTGTTCCTGATGGAAGACCACTCCAAGCCAACCCTTCAATATCTTTTAATAATTGTGGGAAATTAAGAGGATCTACGGTCATTTCAACTTCCCCATTTTGCCAATTCCAAGTGTCTGGTGATCGATCATAATAAATTTCAATGCCGTTGCCATCCATATCATTTAAATACAGCGCTTCGCTAACCGCGTGATCAGATGAACCAACTGGAACGCCAATTCCTTGAAGATAGGTGAATATTACGCCTAAGTCTTCTCGTGCCGGAACTAAAAATGCCATATGATAAAGGCCCGCAGAACGTGGTTGGTGGTCACTAACTTCGGGTTGTTCGATCTTCAAAATGGGTGTTTTTCCATTCACTGTAAATACGACTGTTGAATTGGATTGAGATAGAACTTGGAGTCCTATGATGTTTTTATAGAAAGCTAAAGAAAGATTTAAGTCTCTTACATTTAGAGTGACTTGTTGTGGATGGACCGTTGGATGTTGATGAAATGTCATTTTAATTTCTCCTTTTGTTTTGAAGTTACTCTTTATACTCTAGTTACTTTATGTAAGTAAGTATATATTAGTAAATCCGGAGTGTCAATAACTTGATTGAATAAACTATAGGCGTGAAGGACACACTTGTACAAAGAAAATAGCCTTTTCTTACGTTTGGAAAAACAGAAGAGGAACGTGATATACATGAGTATTTGGAATGAACTTTGGAAGAAATTAATGGAACAAGCGGATAAAGCAAAACAACCAGCAAAGGTGGATCAGCAAGACAAAGCAGAACAAAAAGCAAGTCCCAATGACGGTAATACACAACAAAAAGCAATAGAAGGACCTGACCCATCGCAACAAAAAGCGATAGAAGGACCCGACCCATCGCAACAAAAAGCAATAGAAGGTCCTGATCCTTTGAAACAAATAGCGATAGAGGGACCCAACCCATCGCAACAAAAGGCAATAGAAGGCCCCGTTCCATTGAAACAAAAAGCAATAGCAGGTCCTGATCCTTCGAAGCAAAAAGTAAAAGAGGAACCAGAGAAAACGAAACAAAAAGCAACTGAAGAACACAATCAATCACAGCAAAAAGCAAAAGAAGAACCAGTGCAACCGAAACAAAATACAAAAGCGGAACCACAAGAAACGAAACAAAAAGCAAATGATAAACCGGTTGATAGTCAAGTATTTATCAATCTTTACTCAATTAAACAAAAGTTAAAAAACATCGGTGATGCGGTCTACAAGGATATTCAAACAGATGAGGGGACTGTTACGATTATCTATTTGAGTTCACTAGTAGATTCTAAAAAGTTACTTGATACCGTCACGCTTCCAATTACAAATGAAATCAAACATGTACTATCTACTTTCGATACTGCGGATAAAAACAATATAGATTCCATGGTTACGTCGATTGTGGAAGGCGAAACAATTATATATTTTCACCAACTAAATCGTGTATTAAAGGTAAAAACGTTCAGCCCACAGCAAAGAGCGATTAGTACAACAGATACAGAAACTACAGTAATTGGCCCACAAGATGCCTTCACTGAATCATTGCACACCAATCTGTCAATGATTAAGCGAAGAATTCCCCAACCGGGCTTGAAAACGATTGACCGGGTAGTCGGAAAAGAGACCAACACTAAAATTTCAATTATTTATATGGAACATCTTGTTAATGATGAAAATTTGCAAAGAGTAGTAGATCGAATTGAAAAAATCGATTATCCCGGTTTTGTTGATTTAACGATGCTAAAACAAATTATAGAGGATGATCCGTATTCGCCTTTCCCACAGTATTACTTAACTGTAAGACCAGATTCAACTGTTTTATGGCTCTTAGATGGACGGATTGTCGTAGCGATGGATAACAGTCCAAACGTCATGGTCGCTCCAATTTCTTTCTTGGAAATGTTTTTCTCACCTGAAGATTTTTACAATCGGTGGACTACCGCATCGTTATTACGGTTTCTCCGATTTTTTGGTTTCTTCATTACAATTATGTTGACTCCGATGTATATCTCGGCCCTTACTTACCATCCGGGCTTAATGCCATATGAATTACTGATCATGTTGCAAGAGTCCAGAAGTAGAGTACCTTTTCCCCCAGTTATCGAGGTGCTGTTCATCGAACTGGTTATTGAAGTTTTACGGGAATCAGGGTCACGAATGCCTTCCAAAATTGGACAGACCATTGGTATTGTTGGGGGTATTGTAATCGGTACCGCAGCAGTTGAAGCGGGTCTTGTTAGTAATACCTTGATTGTGTTAGTGGCTATTTCTGCATTGTTATCATTTTTAATGCCAAGCTTTTTAATGAGTAATGCCAGCCGCTTTGTCCGGTATATTTTTATACTATCGGCAGGCGTGTTCGGTCTCTTTGGTCAAATGCTTGCACTCGCGTGGTTATTTAATCATTTATTAAATCTAACTTCACTCGGAACTCCGTATATGACACCGGTAATTCCAAGGAAAATGACCGATTTATACGATGGCATCATCCGTTTTCCATTACAGTTCATTAAAAAAACTAGAGGGATAGCAAGAGCCAAGAAGTAACCTTTGTTAATTATGCTGTAATTTATCGTACATTTGCACGAAGCGCACGTTTCTACATGAATAAATTCAAAAAGAGGTGAGTCTCACTGGATGCATTAAAACCAAAAGTATTAAATGGTTATCACGTCGTATTTCTTGTGCAAAATACCATGATTGCCATGGGGTTGCTGTCCTTTCCAAATCAATTAAGTACAGTTGGATACAGCCAGTGGTGGTTCCCCATTTTTTTTGGAATCATTGCAAATTTAACCATAATCCCAATGATCTGGCTTGCAGGGAAATATAAAGAAGACACTCTGTTTAAGATTCATGAGATATTATTCGGACGAATTGTGGGAAAAGCAATAAATGTGATAATAATCATCTTGGGTTGTGTCTTGATTGCTGCCACAGTAGAGCGTTACCTTGAAATGATTCAAGTGGTGGCTTTACCTTATAGAACGATAACAGGGCCGCTCATTATGTTAATGCTCGTAGCTATATTTATTGCGAAACGAGGAATAAAGTCTGTCGCTCGTTTTTGTATCATTGCATTTTTCTTGACTGCACCAATGGTTTATCTTTTAAGGTGGGGGTTAGAGGAAGGGAAGGTCACTCATCTTTTACCTTTATTCAATTTCACCGGAATGGAATTTTTAGCTGCCACAAGAGAAGGTTTTTCTTCATTTGTTGGTTATGAATTAATGATGTTTTATTTCCCGTATATCATTAATCAAAAAAAAGTTTTTAAGCATGCATCGATCGGGATCTGGATAACCATACTTATTTATTTACTCGTAAGCATGGTTAGTGTTATACATTTTTCGGAATGGCAACTTAAAAACATCTTATATCCAGTGTTGAATTTATTTAAATACGTTGAATTATCCTTTCTTGAAAAAGTAGATACCCTTGGAATTACGTTTTGGGTCTTCTTAATCTTATCGTCAGTATCTGCCTATCTATGGGTCTTGAAGGAAGGAATAGAGTCTGTGCGTTCAAAAAAACATGCAGTACACCTATATATAATCGCTGCAATCATCATTGTAATAGTCTATCTTCCATTATCTCAATCGCTCGAAGAAACTATTTATGGAAATGCATTTTACGCAAGTTACACTCTGATTCTTTGGCCCTGTCTCCTGTGTCTCGTTCATTTAACCAAGTCAAGAAAAAAAGAGGGATCCCAATGACAAAGCTAAGATGGTTTCTGACAGTTGTCTATATAACCGTCTGTTCAGGTTGTGCGGCGCAAACCGATGAAACCCAACCATCGTTGGAAGAATTGGCGATGGTAGGTGCAATTGCATTCGATTACATTGACGATAAAAAGATGTTTATTACAGTAATTGCGCCTCAGCCCTCACCTGATTCACAAGAACATACGCAATCTTATACGGTTGAAGCAACACTAGTAAAAGAAGGATTGGTTCAAATTTCTGCTGAAGCGGATCGAATGGTTAATCTTAGTCAACTCCGTGTCGCATTATTTAGCGAAGAATTCGCCAAAAAAGGTAAAATGATTGAAATTGTAAAGTATCTATATCGTGATGCAGATGTCCGTGAAACTGTGCGTTTAGGTATTGTAAAGGACAATGCAGGAGATGTCCTCACGGCAAAATATCCAGATAAACCAAATACTAATGTGTATTTGAATAACCTCCTTGAGCCAAAACTCTTTACCACGTTTAGTCCGTTTACTGATTTGCATATATTTATTGCTCGCTCAACCGATCCTACTATTTCACCGATTGTTCCTTATCTTGAAGTGAAAGATGGCGAACCTAAAATCTCAAAAATCGCAATATTTAATGGGGAGCATATGTTGCATACTTTAGATCAAGAAGACGGGAAAATTATTCAAGCACTCTCAGGAATAGCAAAAATCGCGCCGTCAAACATTAATTTAAGTGAGGAAGAAGAAGTAGTTCTGGAGTTTATTGATACTGATGTGAATTACAAGAGTAATAATAATTTTGATGCGCCAAAAATTAAGATTCAGATGACTTGGAAAGGTGCATTGGACGAATACAAAGGTCCAAATAAATTAGCATCAAGCAGTGATTTGAGGAAACTAGAAAAAGGAGTTGAAGATAGATTGAAAATAAAAGTTGAAGAATTACTGGCAAAGATAAAAAAAGATAGAGTTGACCCCATTGGACTTCTAGAACCATTGAGAATGAGATACAAAGGCAAGTGGACAGATAAGCTAACGACTAAACTATTAGAAAAAACTGAGTTTGAAGTGGATGTTAATTTGGAAATTGTAAATATTGGTACCATAAAATAAAGGGAGTCGGCTTCCTGGGAAATCAATCGTCTGAAACCTGCATATGCGGGTTTTTTTCTTTACATCTAGTAAATAGAGGACTATACTAAGAAACAAGAATTACTTACCTAGGTAAGTAATTAGAAAAGAGAGATGAATATGACAAATACAATCTTCCATGACATACATCAAAAGTCGAGACTTTCCATGAAGGAAGTCAATGAGGCGTTAAAAGAATTTGGATTATATAGTGCACAATGGTCATTGTTATTCTGTCTAAATCGTTTGGGAACGATGACTCAAACAGAAATTTGGCAGTATTTAAATGTTGAAGCACCTACTGTTACTAGAACTTTGGTGAAGTTGGAGGAACGTCAACTAATTAGTCGAAAGGAAGGGAAGGATAAAAGAGAAAGAATTGTTCAACTGACGGATCAAGCGAAAGACTTAATTCCTCGAATCGAGACGCGCGTTGAAAAGCTGGAACAGACAATGTTACAAGCTTTGTCTGAAGAAGAACGTATTCAATTATCAATTCTTCTTAACAAGATCGGTGGAAGTGGTGAAACTAATGTCGTCAAATAAAAAACCGATTTTCACGAAGGACTTTATCAATATTGCGGTTAGTAACTTCTTTATTTTCATTGTTTTTTATGGTCTTCTCACCATGTTTCCATTATATGTACTGGATTTACCTGGTGGAACGGTCACACAAGCGGGTCTTGCCACGACCATCTTTCTTTTGTCGGTCATCATCGTTAGACCTTTTTCTGGAATGATATTAGAAAAATTCGGAAGAAAAAGAATGTTGGTCATTAGTATGTCAGCATTTGCGTTATCGACATTTTCATACATGATGACAGACGACATTACGATGTTACTCATTTTACGATTTATCCACGGGATATCTTTTAGTATTGCCACAACCGTTACTTTATCCATTGCGGCTGATTTGGTTCCTCCTGAACGCAGGGGGGAAGGACTTGGTTATTTCGGAATGTCGATGAACTTAGCGATGGTTACTGGACCGTTTCTTGCTTTAACCTTGCAATCGTTCATTTCATATACCATGATTTTCTTAATTTTCGGGGTGATTATGGTCATTGGAATGGTTTGTAGCTTAGTCGTCAAAGTAACGGAAGAAGAAGTTCCTGTAAGAACGGAGAAACGCAAATTGTCATGGTCCGATCTATTTGAGAAAAAAGCAATCGCCATCGCATCTGTTGGTATGTTGGTTGCTGTTTCTTATGCTAGTATCATGTCATTCATTTCTGTTTACGGTCAATCTTTGGATATGGTTCAAGTCGCGAGCTTCTTCTTTGTTGTTTTTGCAGCTGCGATGATTGTCTCTAGACCGGTAACAGGAAGGTTATTTGACTCGATGGGTCCGAATATTGTTATTATTCCTTCCCTTATTATTTATGCAATTGGTTTATATGTGCTCAGTATTACGAGTAGCCCCTCGATGTTTCTGATTGCTGGAGCACTTGTCGGATTAGGCTACGGAACATTATTGCCTAGTTTCCAAACACTTGCCATTCAAGCTTCACCGAAAAAACGCAGTGCCTATGCAACGGCAACATTTTTCACGTTATATGATACAGGACTTGCAGTAGGTTCATTTGTATTAGGAATTGTTGCAGGTGCATATGGATATTCGGATGTCTATTTATTTGTGGCGATTTTTGTTTTACTGATCGCCGTATATTATAAATTGATCATGCGGAAACCAACTGCTTGAATGCATTCAGTTATCCACAAAGTTATCAACATATTCAGAATAATGTGAATACATTATGCTATTTATCGTACATTTGCGCTTTTTTGGACTGAGTGATGGCTCAGTTCTAAAATCAGGGGGTCACGTAGGAAAAAACGATGGTGACGTAGGAAATTTTGACGTTCACGTAGGAAAAATCACGTTCCACGTAGGAATCACACCTAAGCCTTCTTTAAGAACCGTCCACCTCATAAGAGAATGGACGGTTTTTGTTTATACAAATATGGAATCTGTGAGTTGAAGCATTCGTATAATAAAGGAAATTCATCACGCATAACGAATTCAATAGGAAGAAGAGGAGGCGAATTACGATGTGCGGTCGCTACAGTTTATTTTCCGATATTCGAATAATAGAGGAACGATTTGGTGAAGTCACTTTTGATGAAGATGAATATGCACCTAGCTATAATATTGCTCCCTCACAGCAAATACTAACGGTTATTAACGATGGATCGAAAAACCGACTTGGCTATTTAAAATGGGGGCTTTTGCCACCTTGGGCAAAAGATCCAAAAGTTGGATTTAAGATGATCAACGCTAGATCTGAGACCGTTCATGAAAAACCTAGTTTCCGAGAATCATTCAAGAAAAAACGTTGTCTCATAGTGGCAGATTCGTTTTTTGAATGGAAGAGAACGGATCATGATAAGGTACCGATGCTCATTAAATTAAAATCTGGTGAGCCCTTTGCAATGGCAGGGTTATGGGAAACGTGGAAATCATCAACTGGGGAACCCATCCACACGTGTACAATCTTGACGACAGAGCCAAATGAATTAATGTCTAGCATTCACGATCGTATGCCGGTCATTCTTAAGACGGAAGATGAGCAAACTTGGCTTGACTCATCCATTCAAGACATCAACCAGTTACAACGTTTATTACTACCATTTGAAAATAACCTACTTGAAGCTTTTGAAGTATCGACAATGGTTAATTCCCCGAAAAACAATTCTCCAGCGATAATTCAACGAGTTGGCTAATAGATTTCACTAAGGAGGGAACAAACAGTGTCTATTTTAAGAGTAACGAATGTCAGTAAAAGTTATGGGGAATATCCGATTCTTACAGATATCGAGTTCTCTGCAGAGGAAGGTCAAATTGTCGGGTTGATTGGCCCGTCTGGTTCTGGCAAAACGACACTGATCAAGCTCATCATGGGGATGGATGTACCAACCACAGGCTCACTGAATGTACTTGGTGAACGCGTTCCAAACCTTAGTTTATTGAAGAAAATTGGCTACATGGCACAATCAGATGCACTGTATCAAGACTTGTCTGGTTATGAAAACTTATCATTTTTTGCGTCTATGTTTTTAATGAGTAAAAAGGAGCAAAAAGACCGGATCGCGTATGTGACACAGTTGGTTCAACTAGAAGGTGAATTGAAGAAAAGAGTGGCGACATATTCGGGTGGAATGAAACGACGATTATCACTAGCGAGTGCTTTAATTCAAGATCCCCAAATCTTGATTTTGGATGAGCCTACTGTTGGAATCGATCCTGAGTTACGAAAATCTATTTGGACAGAACTCGTGCGGCTGAAGGTGGAAGAACAAAAAACCATTCTCGTCACAACGCACGTCATGGATGAGGCTGAGAAATGTGATGTTTTGTCTATGATCAGAGAGGGGCGTGTCATTACGACGGGTTCTCCCCAAGAACTGAAAGCTACTTATGACGTAACAAACTTGGAAGATGTCTTTTTGAAAGCGGGGGGAGAAGCTCATGCGGATCTCAGCTCTCTTTAAACGCATCGTATTGCAACTTGTCCGAGATAAGCGAACACTCGCGTTATTGTTCGTGGCACCGTTACTTATTTTAACGCTCATGCACTTATTATTTACAAGTAATGACGTGCCATTAAGGATTGGTGTAATTGGGGGAAGTTTTGAAATAGTTGAAAGACTAGAAGACCAAGATTTTAAAGTAACGGTCATAGAAGAAATGACAACGATGAAGAAACTCGTGGAAGAACAAGATCTCGATGGAATACTCAAATTTGACGGACAAAAACTTCTACTAACGCTTGAAAATGCGGATCCAAGTCAAACAAAGATGTTACAGGGGAAAATTCAACAAGTACTGTCAATGTCGCAAGATCGTACTTCAATTGAGACGGCATATGTTTACGGGAACAAAGACACGTCGTTCTTTGATGTGCTCAGTCCCATTTTAGTCGGATTTTTTGTCTTTTTCTTTGTGTTTTTAATTTCAGGCATTGGGCTATTACGCGAGCGTATGACAGGAACTCTCGAGAAGTTATTGTCGACCCCAATCAAAAGATGGGAAATCGTGAGTGGCTATTTATTAGGCTATGGATTATTCGCAGTCATTCAAACCATCATTGTCGTCGTATATGCAGTTAATATTTTGGATATGGTATTACTAGGTTCGATGTGGCATGTGCTACTCATCAATCTATTAATAGCACTGGTTGCACTTAGCCTAGGAATTTTATTATCTTCATTTGCAGCATCAGAATTTCAAATGATTCAATTCATTCCATTAGTCATCATTCCTCAAGTGTTTTTTACCGGCATCATCCCGATTTCAGGAATGCCACAATGGTTACAAGGGTTCTCACATGTAATGCCCATTTCATATGGGGCAAACGCCTTGAAAAGTGTGATGTACAAAGGGGAAGGATTAGGCGACGTGCAGTTTGATTTACTCGCACTGATTGGTTTTGCAGTCGTCTTCATTGTTCTCAATATAGTCGCTCTCAGAAAGCATCGAAAAACTTAGAGGTGAATTACGTATATGAATATGATTGAAACGGAACGATTAATAATTAGACCATTGACTGCCGAAGACGGGGAATTCATCTTGGAACTTTTGAATGAGCCCGATTGGATTAAATATATTGGGGATCGAGGGGTACGTACACTGAAGGATGCCAAGAAATATATCACGGAAGGGCCAATGATGATGTATGCGGAACATGGCATTGGATTATATGCAGTGGAATTAAAAGACAGCTCAACACCAATTGGGGTTTGCGGGTTAATTCAGCGTGACTTCTTGAAAGATGTGGATCTTGGATTTGGCTATCTGTCGAAATATTGGGGAAGTGGATTTGCATACGAAGCAGCAAACGCTGTAATGAATTATGGTGTGGATGAACTAGGATATCGTCGAATCGCTGGATTTACATCCCTGGATAATGAAAAATCTGCCAACCTACTTCTAAAACTTGGAATGAAAGATGAAGGAAAGATTCGGTATGCCTCGACTGCGGAGTATGTGAGGTTGTTTGTGAGAGAATATAAAAAGTGAAGCAAGTATTAAATACTCGCTTCACTTTTTATATTTACACGCCTGGTACCCATCCTGGATTACTCAAAATACGTTGCCATAGTGGATCAGGCATCACTAACTCTTGTTGCTTATCAATATTTAGTTTTGTCACAATTTCGTCCTCAAGCCCTTGTTCGATTTTCTGCACCCAATCGGGATCAATCAAAATTTCACGACCGAGGCCAATCAACGGAATGCCGGAAGTTAAGGCCTTGCGGGCATCTTCTGCAGTATAAATGGAACCGACACCGATCACAGGAACACGATCACCTACAGTTTCTTGAATCAGTTCAATGCGTGAACGTGTGTCGTCGACTCCGCGTCTAGGTGTTGACCAGAAATCCATCAAGGACACATGTAGATAATCCAAGTTTTTTTCCGCTAACGCATCAATTAAAACCAACGTATCTGCCATCGTGATCCCCGGCGTTTCTGGTTCTTCAGGGGAGAAGCGATAACCAACGATAAATGGCTCGGTTGCATATTCTTTCACCACTCGCTGAACTTCTTCTACAACAGCAAGTGGGAATGTCATGCGTTTTTCCAAAGATCCACCAAATTGATCTGTTCTTCGATTAGAATGAGGGGAGAAGAACTGTTGAATTAGATACGTATTGGCACCATGAATCTCAACACCGTCATAACCAGCTTGAATCGCTCGTCGAGTGGTCTCTCCAAAGTCACTAATAATGGACTCAACTTCAGCTTCAGTGAGGGTACGAGGAACGGGTTTATTTTCCCCTTCGCTTGGGATATTACTCGCACTTACAACATCGCCATTTGGCACAAGATCTTTCGGTACTTGACGACCACCGTGGAAGATTTGCAATATGGCCTTGGCTCCCTCATTTTTAATCGAAGTTGCCAAACGACGCAGGCTAGGAATCATCTCATCCGTATGACCGGCAAATTCACCAGGGAATCCTTGGCCATTTGGGGTGACGTATGTACATGCGGTAATGACCATACTGACACCTTTAGATCGTCGTACATAATAAGCAACTTCCGCATCAGAAACTGACCCATCTTCATTCGAAGAGTAATTCGTCATGGGTGCCATCACCACACGATTCTTCAGTTGGACCCCGTTTGGGAAGGTAAATGGTTCTAAAAGTGATTCGAATTCTTTATTCACCATATCTCGATGCCTCCTTTGTGTATTAATGATTGAAAAACACTATACTTAAATCAGAAAAGTATAGTGTCACTTTAATTCTAATTGATGAGCGCAGTCAAAAAATATGCACGCCACACCAATGATTTATAGTTGAAATAGAGGAATTAATCTAAGTAAAGTAGAAGGTTTAACAAGTTCTAGTATTATGAAAAAAGGTGGAAATTATGCGAATCCGAACTGAAACGAAAAATGATTACAAACAAGTATTCAATCTTAATTACGAAGCGTTTGGAAATCGAGATGATGAGGCGAAACTAGTTGAGAGGATCCGTTTCTCCAACGGATTTATAGCAGAGTTATCGCTCGTGGCTGAAGACAAAGGTGAAGTGGTTGGACACCTACTTTTAAGCAAAGCACAAGTTATCAGTGAAATAGATGAAAAAGAAGTACTCGTTCTAGCACCGATTGCGGTAAAACCAACCGTTCAAAATAAAGGAATTGGCAGCAAGTTAATAAAAGAAGGACTGAAAAAGGCTAAAAGTTTAGGGTACGGAATCGTTCTATTAATTGGACATCCAACCTACTATTCAAAATTTGGTTTTCAACCAGCTAGAAATCATGGCATGGAACTAACGCAATTTAATGTGGAGGACGACGTGTTCATGGTTTATGAACTTAAAAAAGGAGAACTAGAGAAAACAAAAGGGGAATTGCGCTATCCTCCTGCCTTCTTTAGTTAACACTGGTGTAGTTTTCTTTCATGAACTTTTTTCATAACAAACTGATAGATCCAAATCGCGAGTATCAACCAAAAGCCACCAGCACAATAACCTCCAAGGACATCACTTGGATAATGAACACCTAAATAAATTCGACTAAGGCCAATCATGACGATCATGGCGGTACATACCAAAACTAAAAGTGTGCGCCCAAAGCGTGTTGGAATGATATGCCAAAGAAGGTATGAAAGGATTCCATAAAAAGTGATGGCATTTGTCGCATGCCCACTTGGAAAACTGTACCCTCCAATTTCGATAAGACGATGTAGATCTGGGCGGGCCCGGTGAAACATCGATTTTAATAGGCGGAATACATAGTGAGAACCAATCATAACCACAATAAACAAGATAAGTTTAGAGCGAAACTTGAAGAAAAAGAAAAGAATAATCACGGAAATCGCAGTCAAAACTTTAATCGAATTTCCTGAACCTACAAAAGTGAAAAATTTCATAATGGGTGTTAAAAAAGGTGTCTCAAATCCCTGAACAAAAGAAATGATGGTCATGTCGAATCCAACAATTTGATTTCCGCTCACGAGGATAGCTATAGTGCAAAATCCTATAAACGTAATAAGACTGACCAAATGAAAAAAAGTAAATTTAGAATCCAATTACTAGATCACCTCGTAAATAAGTAAGTTTCTCATGTATCGATTTGAAATTACAAAAAAACCAGTAAGTAAAGAAATATCTTCATGTATTATTAGCATAGTCGTTGTAATAGATGCATGGACTTATTAAGTCAATTTACCCAAGAATCAACTTTTGAAACAGAGAGTGTGATTTGGAAATAATTCTTGTAATGGTTGAAATAGAGTTGATCCAAAAAGTGGTGGCGTTGTGACGTAGTCACAACGCCGCCACTTTTAATTTCTGGCCATGGTGCAGCGAATGTGCTTTCAAAGCCTCCTGGAATTATTTAGATATTCAAAGAAAACCACTAATTTTTATACCCATGAGTGCCTATTTAATCCGCATAAACTCCACAACTTTCTGATCAATCATCCCTCGTTGCTGAACACGCTCATCGAAATTCTCAATCAAATGATACGACTGAACAGCATCCAATACATCATCATGTTCGATAAGCTCGCGTTGTAAATGTCCATTTTCATATAATAGATTTTTAAGTTCGTCTGCAAGAGCACCTTCAATTGTCACAACATCTTCTGGCAAAGTTGGTTCAAAATACAGTTTATGTAGCTTTAATAAACGTGATAATTCCTGCACAGGCTCGTCATGATCATCCACGCGCAAATCGATATAGCGGTCATTGTATCCACCGTAACTCCCATTTTCTTTCACAATCAATAATGCAGCTGATTGTTTTCCACGACTGTCACCACCTGCAGCATCACCTGCAAGCAAAGCGGCTAATAATCGGTCGGCAAGTGAACCAACTGTTTGTAAAAACGTAGATTCCATAGCCTCTACAGTATGTTGGTCCACCAGAATATTCCCTTGTGCAGCGAAATTTTTACTAGCCTTACCGCCAGCCCAGTCATAACAATCATCACCGGTGAATGTAGCGCTTTGCCCTTTTGTATCGACAATTCCCACCTGTCTAGATGCGAATTTATCATCGTTACTAATCAGTTCTTTTACAACTTCTTCTGGTGAAAGACCATTTTCAAGCAATTCTAAACCATGTTTACCATAGTCAAGATTCGCCCAAGATTGAGTAGCAATCGCACCAACACCAGCTTTTGCAAAGGGAACGACCGCACCTACACTTAGAAATTTGGAAGCAACGGCAACCCCTAACTCTTTCGTTTCCGGATCATATCCTACAATTGAAAATGTCATCTGTATAACCCACCTTTTTCTAGAATATTCTAATAAGTCCAGTGTAGAGGTTTTTGGATAAAGAATAAAGCAGAAATTCTTTTGGGCTTAAATCCTTTAATAAGTGCCTTCTAATTCCGTTTTTGTTACTTTTTTAGAGCCTTAGCCATCCGCTTATCTGTATTATAAAACCTTACGATACGGTAGAATCAAATTAATAATAGTAGTTTGGCCCTTCGAAGTATGATATTGAAAATATGTAAAGAATCATGGTCATGGATGATGGATTGGTATTAATTTGAAAAGTGAATACGTTTAAGGTGAAGAAGTAAATAACTATGTTTAGGAAGCATATTATAACTAGAATAGCTTTTTTTAGGTAAGATTGCGGAAACATTGTCACGTCAATTAACTGAATCTGATTCGGCATGAATATGAGAATAATGAATAGAATTTGTTAAGCAATTCAAAATGCGAGATAAAGGATGAATATAAATGACCAATATTTTAGTGGACGCAGATGGTTGCCCAGTAGTGGACTTGACCATCAAGCTTGCCCAGCAATATAAACTTCCTATCACGTTATTTTGCGACACGGCGCATAACATGCAACGCGATGGAGCCGATACCATTATGGTTTCAAAAGGCATGGATGCTGTTGATTTTGTGCTTGTCAATCGAGTAAAACCAGGAGATATCGTCATCACGCAAGATTATGGTCTAGCTGCAATGGTATTGGCCAAACGGGGACACGTCATGGATCAAAATGGTCGAGAGTATACAAATGACAATATCGACCAACTATTACATAGTCGACACATTGCAAAGAAAATCCGACTCGCAGGGGGAAGGATGAAAGGTCCGAAAAAAAGAAGCAAAGAAAACAACGAGAATTTTGAACGTGGCTTTAATGAATTGATTGTCAAAGTCTTAAACCAAAAAGAAGGCTGAATGTAAAACCAACCGGATTCCAACCCGCGAGAGAATGTATGGTCAATAAATTAATTGGCAAAAGGCTGTCGGAAAGTCATTCATTTGACTTTCTGACAGTTTTTTTTATTAGCCAAGATAAAGATAGGTTCATTTGCATAACATAACAAAATGAACATTGTTTTGTATTCAATAATAGTGTACGATATACAGTATAAAGAAAACGGGGTGTTTGTATGAGTGAATTGTTGAATTCATTGACCACCGAATTACGAAGAG
>Ga0209013_10000392_pt1 | contig 38815 bp, 39 predicted proteins | sample Cruoilmetagenom2_FD_187291 | JGI IMG/M metagenome (GOLD analysis project Ga0209013, IMG submission 187291) | Oil polluted marine microbial communities from Coal Oil Point, Santa Barbara, California, USA - Sample 2 (SPAdes) (version 2) | ecosystem: Environmental > Aquatic > Marine > Oil seeps ...
CCATTGCTGGCCCTGCCAGTCGAATATATCTATTTTATTGTTTTGATATTCTTGGGCTCAGTCTTCTATCGAGCCTCAAGAGCGATGAGATGCATTATTCTTTCATCTTGATCATCACACCGCTCGGTGCAAACGTAAGTCGAATGCCTTCGCCCTTGGCCTTTAATTTCAAAACCACTTCTTTATCATTTTTTAGAGATGTAACACTACCACCGGCATCGCCAAATTTTGCACCAGCAGTAGCTGCAGCGTATGATCCGGCAAAGTCAGATGCCGATTTCAAATTATAGACTTCGCCAGTCATCTCTACGGATGAAAATCCTAAATCAACCACGCTGACACCATCAACTTTAAAGGCATACTCTTTGCCATCGTAATTTAACTTACCGTTGCCCCAAGTAACCCCAACGCCAATAGCTACGGATTTGGATTTAATATAGATGGTTCCGGATGGCTTTTTTTCTTCTGCCCATGTCGAACCAGCCAAAATTAAACATAATACCATTATCAAACAACTGAACAAAAAATGTCTTCGCATGTTAATCTCCTTTTAATGTATTTTTTTCACAAATTATAAAAAAATATACGTTTGTCGAAATTGTCTTTGATATTGGTTCGTTACGCCTTAGCCTTTATCACCTCCTTATTTCAGTACCATTTAAAACTTTCTGAACTTTTAAAAAAATTGAGTTTATAGTAGGTTTTTCTATTAGACAATCATTTTTTTGGCCATTTTTTTAAAAAAATCAAATTGAAGGTTACGTACCGATACATTCGATTACCGAATAGTGAAGATTTCGAACCGAAATCAATTGTGCTTTCTTGCCAATATTTGGGCTGCAGACAATTTAGCGGACATTGTGATATCTTTAGTGTTAGGCATTTATTCGACCTGGTAAAAGGTATTAACTCTCCACTTCAGGATATCTTGATAAAACGATCCTAGAATAAAATTAGAACTTTTATAAGACCATGGGTTGCATTTTTTGTTAAACATTGCCCCCTTAAGGCAATTCATCAATCCATGAGCCGCCGGAAAGCCACTTTTCACCCATTTCTTTTAATTGGCCATTACCTTGAAGAATGTTCATAAAATTCTGTACCCAGTTGATCAGCAGCGTATCTTCGGCCATGGCGATGCCCAGTGGTTCAAAGGAAAGGGGCGACCTCCCCGATATCAGTCCTTTATCTTGATAGCGGTATGCCGTCAGTGAACAAAAGTAATAATCAGCTACAATGACATCGATCTTACCTTTGAGGAGAAGATCAATTGCCTCTTCGTAGGAATTGGTAAGAATCAATTTTGCCTTGGATATTAATGTTTCGGCAAATTTCTGACTGGTCGAATCCTTCAGAGTGGCAACAGTCACTTCCGGTGTGTCCAGTCCCTTTGCCTCTTGCAAGGCAGCATATTTTTCGGCTACGGCCAAGATTCCCTTTCCAGAAACATAATACGGACCCACGAACGCCACCTTTTGATTGCGTCTCGGGGTGATGGTCATGCCCGACAGGATTATGTCTACCTGGTTTGCTTCGAGAGATGGAAGAAGCTTGGCAAAGGGCATTGAAACAAATTTTACTTTAACTCCCAGTGCATCGGCCATTGCCTTCGCAATATCAACATCCAGTCCGATGAGCTTACCTTTTTTAGTGGTGGCTGTCATAGGCGGCTGTGCGCCACTTGTGCCTACCAACAACTCCCCTTTCTTCACAATACGATCCATGGCAGGACCCGCTGAGGCAGTCATGGCAAAAATTAGAGACAGTACAGATAATAAAGCAACGAAAACGAATGTTTTTTTCATCGAATTTCTCCTGTTTGGACTTTAAAAGGTTAATGCTATAATGTATCTCATCTGGATTTTAAAAATGAATAACATGAAGATTGTGTGATATTCAAACAATATTCCTTTCGTAAGAAATAAAGGGGAACTTTGTATCTTGTGGTTTATCCTCTCAAATTATAATTCCATGTGTCTTGCCAGTATAGCAAACATTCACAACAAAAACTCATATGCAGATATCATATTTTTCTGTGTCAGACCAGCTTGTTGGTCGGATCGCCTTCTTCAACCATTAATCTTAGAATCTCTCTTTCATGGTCGAGTGGAAGCCGACCTGTTAAATAGGCGTAGCATACGTGATCATTGGTTTCGTTGGTGAAAATTGCTTCGGCTTCTGACCGACCGGAGTCCTCTATTTTAGTGATTGTGATCGTGCAAGTGATCGTGTCGCCGAAATAGACAGGCTTGATGAACTTAAAGTTCATTCCCGTAGCGAGCCAACCCACCTGGCCACCAAACTCACAAATCATTGATCCGACTATTAAGCCATGACAAATGAGTCCTTTGAACCCTTTAGCTTCAACCCAACGGAAATCATAGTGGACTGGGTTGTAATCTCGGGTGATGTCACCAAAGTACTCAGTTTCCTCCTGAGTGAATGTTCGCGAGTATTTAAACGAATCATTCACTTTCAGGCCTTCTATAGCTCGTTGACGTATAAGATTTGGCATGAATCTGTCCTCCGATTGGGCAAGCACTATGAGTTTCAGAACTTAATGAATTGTCAGAAAAGTACCTTAAAAAAGCAAAAAAGGCAAACCCCGAAAATAGATTTGCCCTTATTGAAAAACGATATCACAAGAACTTCGACTATCTGAAACTGAAGCCGGTCTGCTAAATTTTAAAGCAGAATTATTATAAGAATAAGGATGTTTCAAATGATATTAGAAAAACCAAACAATATATTGTGGGGTTAAGGGGGTTGGCTCATAAGATCAGGCAATCGGCAACCAGTTCCCACAAATACATTATTTTAAGATCCCCAAGACCGTATTCTTCTTTTATGTTGTTAAACTGGCCGTGACAGCTGTGACAGGGAACCACCAACATTTTTGCACCGGTCGTCTTGATCTGATCGATCTTTTTTCTGGCATAAAAGACCCGCTCTTCGTTGTATCCGGTTGTCAGGGCGCCACCGCCGCCACCGCAGCAGATTTGGTCCATCCTATTCGGGTAGAGATCCACCCAGTTCTCCATACACTGATCCATGATCCATCGCGGCTCCTCAAAAAAACCGTGTCCAAAAAATTTTTGGGCTTTTCTGCCGTAATTGCACGGATCGTGATAGGCGGCGAGTTCTGTATACTTTGATCGGTCCAGTTTGATACGACCTTCTTTGATGTAGGCGATGAGCAGGTCGAACACCGTGATAAATCCAAATTTCTTGAGTGCTTCAGGATAATATTTTTCAAGACCCGACCGGGTTGCAAGGTAGGCGTGGCCTCATTCCGGCCAGAGAAGATTTTTTATTTCCAGTTGCTCCATTTGTTCGACAATACGGCCTGCCATCACCTTCATGGCCGCGTCATCGCCGGTGAAGTATCCCCATGAGGTGCCTTCCCAGTTTTCAGATGTTACGGTCCAGTCTTCTTGGGCTGCATGGAAGATTTTCCACCAGTGTTTTAAATCTTCGGTGTGCGTATTGACCAGTTTGTTATGGATGGTGGTTAAAAGATTCGCTCCTTTTTTGTCCACAGGTGCTTTGAATTCTTCAAATCCCGGTTCTTCTGCAACCTCTTCGGCAACGTCCTCGATGATAAATATAAAGTCTTCCTTGGGCAGGCGAAGATTGTTGCCGGTCTCTAATGCTGCAGCAAGGCCCTTATAAAGGATGCCCGGTACCTTTTCACGGTCTCTCAATGAACGAATTTTTCTGACCAGATCGGCAATGTCGATCTCCATAGGACAGACATTTTCGCATTTGCCGCACAGGGTGCAGATCCAGGGCCACCGGGCTTCAACCAGTTCTTCAACAAGCCCCAGTGAAACCATCCGGACCAGCATTCGCGGATCAAACCCGTCTATTCCGGAAGCGGGGCATGATCCGGCACACAGCGCGCAGGTAACACAATAATCCTGCAAAAACGGCCAGGATCGGCATCTGCCGTGGTCAACTTGATCCAAATCGATTGTTTCAGATGTTGCTGTCATCTAACCATTTAACCTCATTTTATTATAAATTCTGAATAAATTGGTGTCATCACTTTTTCAGCCTGCTGGGGCCGAGTTCTATGATATTCGCTTCAAAGCGGTTTACCATCTCCGCAAATTCCGTTGCCATATTGGACGCAAGCGTTTGTACGGCAAGTCTTTTTTTTTCAAAGCCGATTTGCAAAAACATATCCATTATCTGCGCTACGGTTTGCTTTGCATAAATATTTCCCTGTTCTGAATGACAGTTTCCCTCATGACATGTCAAAACCATAACACCGTCCGCATTTCTTTCAAAGGCCCCATAGATATGATCGAAAGATATACTGCCCGAGCACGGCACTTCGATGACCTTTAGTCCTGAAGGAAGTTCGTGTCCCATGCATCGCGCAAGTTCACGGGCTTGGACTGCCGAACGGCTGCAGCAGAAGGCCACTATAAATGGCGTAAAGGCAACTTCCTTTTGAGGGTTATACCCTTTTGGTATCTGATTTAATATTGACTCCGGTTCAAGATGTTTTATACGGATAGCGCCCCTCGGACATTGCGCGGCACATATGCCGCATCTTTCGCAGGCATGCGGTTCAACGACCACGCGTGTATTTAGCGCTATCGCGCGGTATGGGCAGAGGCGATAGCAGGTCAAGCACCGTATGCACTGACCTTTGTCGATTTCTGCCCTGTCTTCCGGCACAATCTGAAGACCGGCCATGCGTCCCGCTGAGACAAGCGCAGCATTTGCAGCGTCCGTTATCTGGTCGCCGCAAGTCTGGATGCTCCTTGAAGAGCCGGCGGTCATTATCCCTTTTCGGTTCGTAAATACAGTAAACCGATGAACATTGTCTGCCTGGACGAATCCGTCGGCGTCTGCATCGACCCCAAGTATTCTTGAAAGATCGGCAGCATAATCAGACGGCACAATCGTTTCATCCACAACGGAAATGTCCGGTGTTAATTTGAACTTTTTCAGAGTTATTTCGTCGACAAACTCGATTTGGACGCTATCGTCACTTTTAGAATGAATTTCAGGACGGGTGTCTGTGAACTTGATATAGACGGCGCCGGCTTCTTTTGTTTCTCGGTATAGGGCTTCAAGACCATCGGCAGCAACCTTAAGATTGGCTGTCAGAATATAGGTCTGCAGATTAAAGTCTGATTGGAGCCTAAGAGCGGAATGCATGATTTCTTCTGTGATTGCCGGATGACTCTCTTTAACAAGCCCGGTAAGGAAAACCACTTTTTTTGCCTTTAAAAAAATACTTTGTTTATGGGACGAATCGAGCAGCAATTCCTTTGCCTGGGAGAGCGTGATGACGCAAGAAGATGCCTTCAACCCGTACAGTGAAAAATTGGACTTTCTTTGATCTTCTTCAGCAACGATAACCCCGGCAACCGTTCTTTTAATCTCTTTGTTGTTCCGAGCTGCCAAGATCCTGAAATTTCCGACCGAGCCACGGCATGAAACCAGCCGTGTGTCTGTAAGGATTTCTATTGATCCGGAATGTTCTGATGGTGAAAAATTACAGGTTTTATCAGTGGTTGTAATGACAATATCTGCGCCCGTGCTTAGAAGATCTTCAGCAAGATAGTGGGCGCACGGCCCGTTTCCGAAAATTAAGGTTTTATCCTTCAAAGAGACCACCTTTTTTATGAGTCGTTCGCCCTAAAGTATTTGACGATTTGACGGGCGGATTTCCCGGCGCTGGCAATGGTTTCGGGAATGCTCATGGCCCCGGAGATCGTGCCGGCCGTAAAAATACCGGTATTCGGTGCCGATGCTTCTTCAGCTCCGGACTTGAAAAATCCGGAATCAGCGAGTTTTAGATGCAGCAACTCAGCTATTTCCCCGTTGTCTTTACCCGGCGTAATCCCGATGGAAAGAACCACCAGATCAAAAATCTCCTCCAAGGTTTCGTGGGTATTGTTGTCTAAAAAGTTTATCTTCAGCTTTTGACGGTCCGTTTCATAAATGTCGCCGGGTATGGCGCGTATCATTCGCACCTCTTCCTGAGCGTCTTTATAGAATTGCTCGAAGTCTTTTCCGAAGGTCTGAACGTCCATATAGAAAACGGTGATGTCGATTTCAGGCTGCCGGTCTTTGATCCGTCTTGCCATGCGCAGCGCCGAACCGCAGCATACCTTCGAGCACCAAAGATGATTCAGCTTGGAATCCCTGGAGCCGACACACTGAATAAAGGCGATTCGCTCCGGGATGGTATCGTCGCTTGGCCTTTTTACGCGTCCAACTTGCTTTAATATTCTTTCCAGATCGAGACTGGTAATGACGTTTTGGGAACGGTGATATCCGTATGGTTTGTCTTCGGGGTTAAAGGGATGGAATCCGGAAGCAACCAGGACGGCATCTGCTTCTTTGATATATTCAGTGGCTTTTGGGTCCAGATTTATGGCCGTTTCAGGGCATTCATCCCGGCATAGACCACAGGATTTGTCTTTTAGATACAGGCATAATTCTTCGTTAATGGCATAAAAGGGAATATTGCTTTTTGAAAATCCATGAAGAATTGCGCCATCGACCGGACATTTATCAAAACATATTCGGCAGGTTGTACATTTATGCGGGTCTATATATTTCGGCTTGCAATGTATTTTAGCCGTGAATCGGCCGTTTTTAGATACCTCCTGCACACGGCTGCCTGTCCATATTTTTATCTTCGGATGTAAAATCGTATCGTTGAGTTTTTCTTCCACCATGCAGGCACCGCACTTTACGCAGGTGTTTCGAGTGGCTTTACAGGTGTATCCGACGGCATGCCCTCCAAGAAAGTCCGATTTCTCCACCAGATCGACATGGATGTCTAAATTGACCAGTTCAACGGCTGCAGAAAGACCTGCCGTTCCGCCCCCGATAATCAGGACATTTTTATCCGCCATTTCAGAATGACTCTCCCTTTAAAAATATAAAAGCATCGCAATTTAAAAGCCGGGAAACAAACGAAGAGATTAATCAAAGGCATGTTCGACTTTCCAGACTTCCCAAACCTTTCCAACAAGATCGGGACCTGGATTTAGGGTTGGTTTGCCCGGTCGCCATCCGGAAGGCGTTGCCTCTGCGCCACTGGTCTTTCGGACATGTTGAAACGCCTGCATTTGTCGAACCAGTTCCACAACACTGCGACCTACCGGGGGTGTAAGTATTTCAATGGCTTGAACCACGCCGTCCGGATCGATGATAAACCGACCTCTCATTTCGACGCCTGCATTTTCGTCATATACGCCATATACTTTGCCGATGTTTCCCGGCCCATCCGAAAGCATTGGAAATGGAACACCGCCGTCTACCATTTTTGAAAGTTCATTGTCCTGCCACATTTTATGAACGAAATGGCTGTCAACACTTACAGATAATACTTCAACCCCCAGATCCTTGATGTCTTTGTATTTAATTTATAGCAACGCCAACACAGCGGCGCACACCGGAAAAGTTTTTTAAAGATTTTTACCAAATATTTGGATGCAAAACTTGAGTCTATATTATTTCAATTTTTGCAACGCCTGCTCTGCTGCAATGGTAATAGGTTCAAGGCTCGGCTCAGAGGAGCAATCCGGATTTCCGGCACACATCAAGGTGGTGAGTTCCGGGATTATTTTTTCACCCAGAATCAGCGCATTGACTGTGTCGATCTCTTTAACAGCTGCATCACTATCACTGATGATCTGTCCTCCGATGAGCCTTTGAGTCTTTTTATCAAATACAAGCTTTATCGTCCAGGGTTTAACGCCGGGTATCATACCGTGTTTGCTTCTGGAATCGACGGTTGTACTGACGGTTTTAAATCCTTCCTTTTGTGCCTGCTCATCCGTAAAACCTGTTGCAGCGATGTATTTGTCAAAAATTCTCACTACAGAGTTGTTTAATATTCCCGGGAATTCAATTTTATACCCGGCCAGCGTTTTGGCGGCAAGACGTCCCTGAATAACGGCAGGACCGCGGAGTTGCGATGGCGTAGGTTTTTTTGTTACAAAATGAATTTTTTCAACACAATCTCCGCCTGCAAGGATATCTGGATTTGATGTTTCCAGGTATTTATTGACTTTGATGCCGAACTTGCCAAGTTCAAGATTCATATCCCTTGCCAGCTCTAAATTTGGCCTTGCCCCCACTGACAGCATGACCATATCTGCATCGATTGTTTCACCGGTTTCAAGTTCCACCCCTGTAACCATCCCGTCACCTCCAAGGATTTTTGTTGCCTTGGATGCCATTATCATATTGAAGCCCTTTTCAACCAGGTATTTCTCTATCTTAGCAGCCAGCTCCGGATCAAGCATAAGGGGCAGAGGATAGTCTAAGAATTCAATAACTGTCATGTTGTAATAATCCGGTTTCATTTCTGACAAAAGAGCACACAGTTCAAGATTAATAAATCCTGCTCCAATGAAAACAAGATTCTTGGGTTTTTTTTCTTCCATAAACCGTTTTATTTTTTCTGCATCCACAGCGGTTCTCAAACTCAGCACACCCTCAAGGTCAATCCCCTCAATGGGCGGAATTACCGGCACCGATCCGATGCCCAAAATGATCTTATCGTAATCAATGGAAGTACCGTTTGACAACGCAACAATTTTTTTCTCCGTATCCACTTGGGTTACTTCTTCAACAATATTTGTAATACCTGCATTTTCAAACATAGCATCCGGATTGGTGATGGAATCAACAGTGGCCAGACCGGCCACAGCATGCGGCAAGGCTCATCGAACGATAAAACGATCTTCTTTACGAATAATCGTCACATCTATATCCGGCATAAGCTTTTTAGCCATCATTGCAGCAGGACCACCAACACCGCCGCCTCCGATAACAACCAGTTTTTCACCCTTTTTCATGGTTCCCCTCCCGTGTTATTAATTCGGCAATTAAAGATGTCATTCCGGTCGGTGTTAAACGAAAAACCGGAATCCATAACCGATCTTGGAGACCTTTGCAAAACGCCCTTTTTTGCTCAATTTCTGCGTCAGTTTCAACATTGTGCACGATGTGAAGCTTTAGCTTTATCCTCGAAATACTCAATGTATTCCTATGGCTAAGATTTTTGCCCTCCTTGAACTTAAACAAAAATGAATATTTTTCAAAGGTCTCCTTGTTTTACCTCAATTGATCGCAAACAAAATGGATGGTTTCGTAAAAATTAAGGATACGAAACTTTTTTACTGTGCCATAAGCTTATGGGCAAATGCTCATAATGAAAACATATGGGCTCAGCATTTCGCTGTCAAGCTAATTTTATCCTGGTTAAACAACTTTTTTATTCAAAAAAACGTTTCCCATAAGTTATCGAAGCGTCGTCAAATTCCTGGTAGAGAAGTCTCAACCTTTCGTTGGCAACTTTTTCCATTTTTGATTTTTCTTCTTCCGCCCTTTCAGTAGGGTAGCAGGCCAGACAGCGTTCGTGATGGTGGGTTTCCCCCAGGCTTGTCACCGTAAAATCAACCATTAAAAAGATCTGTGAATTTTTATAATTAGCAAAATGTTCGACAGCCGGAACATATTCCAATTCAACGGAAACCACAACGTCATTGCCCTCTTTGGCGATGGTTATATAGTCATGAATGGACAGCGTCGGCCGGTAATCTTCCTGGATACCGTTAAATTTGACGACCATATCTTCCAGCGTGAACACCTTCTTTTCGATTGAGATCCCTGCCTGTTTCAGTCTCTGATAATCTCTTTGCAGGTACCGGTTGGCGATCATTATCGCCTGTGATACATGCGGGCAAAGATTATGCGGGCAACCTCGGGCATAGCATTTTCTGAAACTGTATTCTTGTCCGTCAATGGTTCCGTTGTAGCGGCATAGAAAAATGTATGCCTGGAACGGATAGGCCCGGTGCGCAAAATCAACCGGCAGGATTTCAAAAGAAGTTTGGCAGGTGACGTCCAGTCCTCTTTTCTGCAACCCCATAAGGTCGGTGACGCGGTTGGGTAAATAATTAATGGTGGATCGTTCCATCTGAACCCCTCATTTCATCAGAATAGTTACCAAGTGCCCATCCATAAATGGTCTTTTTGCCCAATCTCTGCGTTATGCTCAAAAAATAATCCTCAGAATATCAACTATATGCTTGTGGTTATTTTTTTCGCAGGCCTTGATCTTGAACAAAAATCCTCATTTATGGATAGACACTACATCAAAACTATTGCCCCTTCAGGCGAATTAGAATTATACAGAAATTTGGAAACTCAAAAAAAGAGTTCCCAAATTTCTGGCGGCACTATTTTTATTCTCTTAACGAATAACGCCTAATCGAGTTTGACTCGATTAGAGTAGGCATAAGCGCCTAAGTATAGGTCAGGACGACGTCGGCTTCACTACAACCATCTACGAATTCGGCAACTCCGCCGCACTCGACACCTTCGATCAGGTCTTCCTCGGTACATTCGGCAATAGGAAAGGCTGCCGAGCAGGCAATCATTCGGGCACCACCGTCCTGGAGGACCTTGATAAACTCCGGCAACGATTTGGCGGCACCCGCCAAAACGATTTTTTCAGCACCGCCATTTTTGATAATGTTTAGGCCGTCCATGGTAAAAAACATGTTTACTTCCATGTCCATCGCCATTGCACCTGAAGCAATCATAAACGGTGCAAACGCTTTCTGAGGTTCATCTGATCCCAAAAAAATCCACATTTTACTAGCCATTACTACCTCCTTTTGAGTCTATAATGTTTATATTTATTCCTTTGTCGATATCACTCCGCACACCGGGCGATAAGTGTTGATAGATCCTCGACCTGTGCGCCTGACTTTTCCAGGTTCCCCAAACAGATAGGGCACATGGCGACGATGGGCGCTCCGGTGACCTGCAACTCTTCAACTCTTCGATCAAGAACCTCTCTGGACAGCTTGGGGGAAATAGATTCCGCCGGTCCTCCGCAGCAACTGGTAAACAGCCCCGAATTTCTCACCGGCACGCATTCAATGCCTAAATTGGCAAGAACTTTCGTTGGGACATCGGACAGTTCCAAATACCTTCCGTAAAAACAAGGGTCGTGGAGTGTGACCCGTCGATTGCCGTTTTTTGAGGTGAAATTGACCAGCTCAAAGTAGGTTTTTACATCAAAGCTCTGGCCCGTGTATTTGGGGTAGAGCACTTTCAAGGCATAGGTGGTATGGGGATCTACCGTAATGAGGGTTTTGACCCCGGCCTTTTTGAGCTTGGCGGCCACAAATTCGGCATGTCGGACAAAGCTTTCCTGATCCCCGAGATCGTATAACAAAATACCGCTGTAATTATCCAACTCCGGCTGGTAAAAAAAATCGACCTTGGATTTGGTAAGAATTTTGACAATGTTTTGGAGCATAACGTTGAACCTTTTCTTCTCCGTTGCGGGTGTCAGTAGGGCAAGCCCCATACCCGCCAGATAATTGGGCACATATTTGGCGTAACGCACATAATCCGCCCAGGGCGTATCTTCAAATTGCTCCAGGTAACGAGTTGATTTTTCGATGTAGGGCACGAACTGGTACATCAATCCGGTAAAAAGCAGGGCATCGCCTTTAGCGGGTATGGTTAAATCTTTCCACCAGGTGTTGGCCATAAATTTCGGAATTCCAAACGGGCTCTTAGTTTTTTTGACATTGTCAGCAATCAGATCAATAATATCTTTTGGATTGTACATTTCAGGACCTCCTCCAATTGGCGACAACGTAACGTTTCAGCCCCAGAATGACTTCCCCGGGATCGGCTTCTCGCGGGCAGGTTTGCGTGCAAAGCCCGCAGTGCAGGCAGCGCCATAGCTCTTGAGCATTTTCCATGATGCGATCCTTGGCACCCAACTGGAGATAACGGATCATCTTCCGCGGAAAATGTTCATAAATCAGGGGGCAAATAGCGGCACAGGTGCCGCAGTTAAAGCATTCCAACGCGGTATCCTCCCCAAAACGCTCCATCTCTTCGGCAAAATTTGGATTGACTAAAGCCATACTCACTCTCCTCAGGTATATGAATCGGAAATCAGGCGGTGTTCTGCGATCCGTCCGGTTGGCCGCTGGAAATTTCCCCCGGGGGCCCTTCGGTCAAAATGTACCGGAAATAACCGCCATCTTTTTCCGCTTCGCTGATTTCTCCGTATTTCTTTAAAGCGGCGATGTACCATAGCACCTTATCCGGTGAAATCCCCGTCTCCCGGGCAATTTGCGGGACAGTTCCAACATCGTTTTTCAGTTGATCTTTGATTGCTTTGACGGCTTCTTTTTGCGCTTTCATTGTGGCAGCAATCTCTTTAATCTTCTGTTTGCGTTCCTGGCGAAGTCTTTTCATGGCATCTTTTTTTGCTTTCTTTTGCTCATCATTCCGACTCATTTGAGATCCTCTCCGGCAAGGTGCTTGCCTTGTTTTTAAACGCGTTTTATACTATTATTTTATTGTTAAGGATTATGCCGTCTCTTCATCCGCTACGATCATGTCGACCATGGCTTCATATTGTTTCAAGGTCCATCCGTTGATATCGATGGCGTTTTCAGAGCAAACGGCCACGCAGGCACCGCACCCCAAACACAGGGCCGAGGTAACCTGCGCCTTTTGGACCTTTTCACCATCCACTTCCATCTCCACCAGGTTCAGCGCACCTTCGTTTAAACAAGCTTCCACGCAGGCCCCAGTGCCCCGGCACTTTTCAAGGTCCACTTCAGCGACAAAGGGATCGAGTTCCACATAACCGCGTCCGAGAAGGGCGGCCGCTTTAACGGCGGCCGCGGCCGCTGCGCTGCAGGCTTCCCCCACATCCATGGGTGCCTGACAGGTGCCTGCCAGCATAATGCCGCCTACGGGTAGTTCCACGGGCCGTAATTTGGGATGGACCTCCAGGAGAAAGCGGTCCGGTCCCACGGGAAGTTTCATCATATCAACCAGGTCAGACACATTGTTGGGCTCCATTCCGGTGGCCAGCACCACTAGATCCACCGGCACTTCGACTTCTTCGCCAAACGTCAAGGTATCCTTTACCTTGACCCGCAAGGGGAAGCCGTCGGAACCATCGTAGCGGTTCACTTCCGGCGACTCGGCGGCTTCAAACCGCAAAAAGATCACTTTATTCTTAGAAGCCTGTTCGTAAAGATCCTCCTGTCCTCGGCCGTAGGTTCGAATATCTCGATATAATTCGAAAACTCGGGTTCCGGGATAGGTCTGACGTATGGTGTTGGCCGCACTAAGTGTAGCTGAACAGCAGGTGCGGGAGCAGTACTCGTTCAGGTTGCCCGACTCATCTTCCGAGTGTATGCCCGGGATCTGGCGACTGCCGATACAGTGAATCATGGACATGCTGCGAATGCGGCGACCGTTTATTTCCAAAAACTTATCAGCACTTTTATTTTCAGCCATAATCCGGATCAACTCCGGCAGCGTAATCACTTCGTGGAATTCAGCATAGCCGTACTCGCCCCGGCGAGGTGTATATGACTTGAAGCCGGTTGCCAGGACAACCACGCCGGTTTCAATGATAAATTCTTCGGCACGGGCCGGTACCGATTCCGGGAGAACCCCTGTAAATGGAATGAATTCACCGGGAGTTCTGTCGGACGGATTCAATGACGCCAATTTTTCGCGATCAGTTTCCTGCGGCTGTTTTTTTACTCCCAGCGTAAAGTTGCCCACATAGCCGTCAAAGGTTTCGACAAGACTGCAGGTATGGACAGTAATACGGGGATCATTCAGTACCTGGCCGGAAAGCGCGGTAATGAGATCAGCGGCCGGGTCGCCGGTCGGTGCAAGGTGTTCCAACTGCGCAAGCTGCCCGCCAAGAAAGGGAGATTTTTCGATCAGCGCCACTTCAACCCCGCAGTCGGCCAGGTCTTTGGCGGCTCGCAAGCCGGCAATTCCGCCGCCGATAACCGTGACGTGCTGCCGGGCTTCCATCCGGATCGGCTCAAGAGGTTTGAGGCCTTCGGCCTTGGCCGTCGCCGCCGCTACCAATCGGATGGCCTTAGCAGTTGCCGGATCCCCGTGATGCACCCAACTCACCTGCTCGCGAATGTTGGCATGTTCGTAGATATAGGGATTCGCACCGGCCCTGGATATGGCGCTGCGGAAAGTGGTTTCATGCAGGCTAGGGGCACAGGAGGCTACAACAACCCGGTCGACGGTGCCGCTTTTAAGGTCTTTCATGATCATTTCCTGACCGGGATCGCTGCACATGAACATATCTGTCCGGGCAACCCCCACCCCGGGAATTTTTTCCATGCTTTCGCGGACCTTCTCCACATCCACATGATCGGAAATATTCCCGCCGCAGTAGCAAATGTATACGCCTACCTTGCCATTTCCGGCTGTTGTTTCTTTGTCATTCTTTTCGTCCGTCATCGGTACATCTCCTATTAATCAAGATGTCAGCATTCAAATGTTGTTTGCCCTTTTTTACGAATTCATCAACATTACGCCACGGCTTTGCGAACGGAGTCCATGGCGGCCATGTATTTGGCCGCCTCCATGGCCGCAGCGCCGGCTTCGGTGATCGTATCCACTATATCCTTGGGGCCTGCGGCCGCACCGGCCACAAAAACGCCATCCATATCGGTTAGGGTCGGTGCAATTTTCGGCTGGACAGTCTGAATGAATTGATCCGTAGCTTTCGATACCGGACAAATACCTTCCGGATTCCAGCCTGGAATCATACCCAAGGAGAGCACCACCAGGTCATGGTTCGCAGAAGTGACACCTTCACCGTCCTGAGCTTCATAACGCAAAGTTACACCACCGTTCTCCCCTTCATCGATCGTGGCCACCTTACCCTTGACAAATTCGATGCCCATGGCTTTGGCATTCTGGTAAAATTGCTCGTAACCTTTTCCAAAGGCACGAATGTCCATATAATAAATAGTGATATCGGCCAGCGGCAGGGACCCGGACAGCAGCATGGCCTGCTTGATGGCATACATACAGCAAACGCGCGAACAATAGGAAATTCCCATGCTTTTATCCCGCGAGCCGGCACATTGAATAAAAGCGATGGCATCCGGCTCCATTCCGTCCGACGGCCGCAGAACCCTGTTGTACGGACCATGGGGGGCTAAAAGTCTTTCTGCCTGAAGCGAGGTAATTACATTCGGTATTTTGCCGCTTCCGTACTGCTGCTTGTTCTCAACGGGGGTCAGCTCGAAACCGGTTGATAAAATAGCGGTTTTCGCTGTAATTGTGAAATCCTGCGGCGGCTGAAAATAATCCACCGCCTGGGTGGGGCAAACCTTTTCACACTTCCCGCAGAGCATGCAGTTTTCAACGTCTATAAGTGCAATCTGAGGAATGGCGTTGGAAAAGGGGATGTAGATTGCTTTGCGGGCGGAAAATCCTCCCTCCTCCTCATCTGCAACATAAACCGGGCAGCTATATTCACATTGGCGGCATCCGATGCATTTTTCCGCATCTACGTACCGGGGGCGCTGGGTTATGGAGGCTGTTAAGACCCGGCCCTCACGCGCCAGAGATTTCAAATCGCAATAGGTGAAGATGGTGATATTGTCATGGTGCGCGGCCGCGGCCATTTTAGGGGTTGTGATACAACTAGAACAGTCGAGCGTCGGAAACACTTTGGAAAGCCGTATCATTTTGCCACCGATGGAAGCATCTTTTTCCACTATTGCCACCTTAAAGTCCTGGTCGGCGAGATCCAGGGCGGCTTGAAGGCCGGCAATACCGCCCCCGACAACAAGGGCATCAAAATTTGTGTCCAGACTGGATTTCATTCATTCCTCCCGATGGGAACTGGTCATTTGTCATTGGTAACTTCTCATTAAGTTTTTAGATTCCCCTGGTAAAAAATGGAAAAAATCTAACTGGCTGAGAAGTCACCGTCATTGTTATGGGTCACTTAAAACCTATCACACATGACTGATACGGTTAAGGTGGTCCTAATTCCTTTATCACCTCGTTCATCAGATTCACTTCTTTGAGAAAGGCCCGGTTGCACACCGTACATATTGCTGTTAGGCGCAGTCGTCTAATATCCAGGTCTTGCGCTTTCATCAGTTGGTATACCCGGTCCACTCTTTTCGCCAAGGCGCGATATGCGCCTTCATAGGGGCACTCCTCACCGCAGGACATGATGATAATGCCGCTGATCCCCTTGGCAAAACAGTCCAGGTAAAACAGTTCCGGAAACAACACCGGCGCCCTGACCCTGAGAATATACGTGTTCGCCGGGTAGCTTGAATGGGCCTGTCCTACGGAGTCCGCGCCGGGATACGCACAGGTTTCAGTTGCCAGAATTAAAATCTTGCCCTCATTTGCCTGACGTCCCATAATTTCCCTGCCTATTTTTTTCTTAGGACAAAAATTCTGTCATAACCATCGGCTTCTATATGCCCTAAAGATTCATGACCCACCTTTTTAGCCCAGAACGGAATGTCCGACCGGGTGCTGGAATCATTCGAAAGTATCTCAAGAATTTCACCGACTTTAACCTTTCCAATGCCCTTTTTTGCTTCCAAAAGCGGTCCGGGACAGGCACTGCCTCTTGCATCTACCGTATTTGCCGGTTCAATGGTATTTAAATCCAATTCTGACATTGTTGCCTCCTTTTGTTGATTGATTTTTGGTCAACTTTAAAATTATTTTACGAACGGCTTCTCACGTTCGCATTAAACGGATACGATAAAATGAGCGTTCTTCCTCAATCCCCATCAACCGATAGTGAAACGTTTTTAACACCTTAAAAAGTTCCTTGCGGGTGTCCTGATCTTTGGCCAGAATTTCAAGTATCTCTCCAGGCTTCAGTGCTTCGAATTTCTGTGTCACTTTTAAAAAAGTCAACGGAGCGATAATGTTTCGAAGATCAAGGATATGTTCTTTTGTTGGTTCCAACCGAGCACCCCTTTACATTTTGCATTAACCCATATTGCAAAGACGATGCCACCATGCGGATATCCGCGCTAAAAAGAGATATTGTCCTAAGTTGAGGGATAGTTTGCGATCAATTGGGGTCGTATTTTAATCGATTTTTTATTGCGTTTAAGGTGTTAAAGTGTTAAGCGGTTGATTTTAACATGTGTTAATTTTTTAACAGGGGAGACCGTGGTGTTTGAACAGGAATTAAATCTGTATTGGAAGACGGTGGTTGACACGATTCAGGATGGTGTGATGGTCGTGGATATCAAGGGAACCATCGTCGCAGCAAATAAAGGTCTCGAGAAAATAACCGGGTATAGCCAAACGGAATTGATAGGAAAGCCCTGCTCCATCTTGGACTGTAATATCTGTGAAATTGTCCGTGGCAACAAAGGAGAGCACTGGTGTAATTTATTCAGGGATGGAACCGTGGATATGCGCAGGTGCGCCCTGGTGAAAAATGACGGCAGCCATATTCATGTTCTTAAAAATGCATCCCTCCTCCACGACACCGAGGGCCGGGTCATGGGCGCTGTGGAAACGATGACGGATATCACGGAAATTATAGAAAAAGACAGCCAGATCGAAGCCTTTCGACGTGAACTCATGGCTGAAGACAGCTTCCAGGGGATCTTGGGCGTCTCCAATGCAATGCAGCAGGTGTTCGACATGATCGCCAATGCCGCCCAATCGGATGCTCCGGTGATTATTTTTGGTGAAAGCGGAACGGGTAAAGAACTGATCAGTAAAGCCATTCACGATGTCGGTAAACGCAAGCAGAACCCTTTTGTAAAGGTCAACTGTGCGGCCCTGACCGAATCTCTGCTGGAGAGTGAACTCTTCGGTCATGTCAAGGGGGCATTTACGGGCGCTTACCAGAATCGGCAAGGAAGATTCGAAGCCGCCCAGGGCGGTGCCATATTTTTAGATGAAATCGGAGATCTCCCCCTTTCGACTCAAGTCAAGCTACTGCGGGTCCTGGAGGAAAAAGTTGTCGAGCGGGTGGGCGACAACCGACCCATCCATATTGATGTGCGCATCATTTCAGCCACCAATAAGGATCTGCTAAAGCTGGTTGGTCAAGGTGCTTTCCGGGAAGATCTTTTCTACAGGATCAATGTGATACCGATCACTGTCCCCCCGCTAAGAGAAAGGGCGGGGGACATTCCGATTCTGGCCGAGTCATTCTTCCGGAGGATTCAGCTGAAAAGCGGTAAAAAAATTAAAGGAATCAGCAATGATGCCATGGGGGCCATGATAAATTACAACTGGCCGGGTAATGTGAGAGAACTAAAAAGCGCTTTTGAATATGCCTTTGTCTCCTGTCAGGAAACGTTGATCCAGCCTTTCCATTTGCCGCCGGCAATTTTTCAGGCCAAAATTCCGAAAATTCGCAAAACGGCCGTTAGCCGTGAAGAAACGAAAAGAAAGCAGCTTGTCGAAGCCCTGGAGAAGTCAGGGGGAAATCAATCCGAAGCGGCCCGGATACTGGGGGTCTCCCGTATCACGGTATGGAACTGGATGAAGAAATTCGGCATAAAACCGGTACGAAAATTCGCCGAAGATTCATCTTAAAAAATTGGTGCGAAATTTGCTTTCTACTTTATACGGGTTAAACTTGGCCTTACCTCCATGGTCATCTTTCCCCTTATTTTCTGATCGGCCCTTCGGAATCATCCTCCAGGGCCGATCTTCTTTTATTGTACCAATCCATCTTATCCTTTCAGATTTAAGGTCTCCATTAAATTTAGTCCTTTCCTTGATATTTTTCCCATTGTATCATCTGATTTTATATCAACCAAATAAATTTTAAGAACTTGGCACAAATATTGAAGCTTATCAGATTTATAAAGGTACAATCATTATGAAATGTTCCAGCTGTCAATTTAATAACCCTGAAGGCATGAATTTCTGCGGCAAATGCGGCAGTTTCCTGACGGTAGCCTGTCCGTCATGCGGGCATCTAAATCCAGTTGGTTCTGAATTTTGTGAACTGTGTAACGAGAAAATTGCTTGCACAGATGTTGTTCCCGCTTATGCCAAAAGATCTGCCCTGGAATATACACCCCGGTTTCTGTTGGAAAGGGCATTTAAATACAAAAGTGCCATGATTGGAGAACGAAAACTGGTATCTGTATTGTTTGCAGATGTGGCTGATTTTACGACCATTGCGGAAAAGCTGGACCCCGAAGATGTACACGAAATTATGGATGGCTGCTTTGGAATTCTGGGCCGGGAAATCCACCAGGCAGGAGGGACTATCAACCAGTATACCGGTGACGGAGTTATGGCTCTTTTCGGAGCTCCGATTGCCTATGATGACCATATCCGGCCTGCCTGTCATGCAGCCCTGCAGGTTCAAACGCGGATGAAAGAATTTCATCGAAAAAATTATAAACGTTATGGTGTTACCTTTAAACTGCGCATCGGTATTCACACCGGGCCTGTGGTCGTGGGGGCTATCGGCGACAACCTGCGTCTGGACTATACGGCTGTGGGAGATACCACCAATCTGGCAGCCCGTCTCGAATCAATGGCAGAACCCGGCACAATATTGGTTTCAGACCGTGTGTTTCAAAATGCAAAGGGCCATTTTCTTTTCGATAATGGAGGGCAGCGGGACGTTAAAGGGAAGAAAGAGCCTGTTCAGGTATTTCTTTTGGTTCGGGAGCGGGCTGTCAAACACGTGGAAAGCAGATCCGCAAGGGCCGGCATTCCTTTTGTGAATCGAGAAAAAGAAATCGATCTTTTAAAAAAAGCGTTTGAAAAATCAATCGAACATGGCCCGATAATTACCGCTGTTACCGGAGAGGCTGGAATCGGAAAAACCAGCTTATTCAAGCATTTCAACCAGTTCATGGTAAAAGAAAGGGCCCTTCTCCTTGAAGGGCGTTGCAGGCCTTATGGCCAATTAACGGCACTGTTCCCCCTGAAACGGATGTTTCGATCCTATTTCAATCTTTACGAGCAAGACTCGGATGATCAAGTACAATCCAAAATTCGAAGCAAGCTCAAGGGGAGTGAACCGTCCGCGTCTCTGGATCATTTGTTTGATTTGTTTTCAGGGGTCGAAAAAAAAATTGAAGATTTCCATTTGGCCATTGAATGGAAAAAGAAAACCTTGTTCAGGGCGATTCGGGATTTTCTCGTATCCATTTCTAAACACAAACCCGTAATTATGGTCATAAACGATATGCAATGGGCAGATGCGTCCACCCGGGAATATCTAACGTTTTTGATCCAATCCCCGGAGAAAATTCCGATTTTAATTGTTTGTATGGGAAGATCCGAACCCGGCCTCTGGTTCCCCGATTTGCCGATGGAACCTATCCGGATAAATCCCTTGTCTGAAAAACAGGCCGCAGACCTCTTTACTTCAATTTTGGGAACCAGGTATTTTGACCCGGACATCTGCAAAAAAATCGTTTTTAAAGCTGGGGGGAATCCCCTTTTTTTGGTTGAAATGGGAGAGGCTCTAAAACGACAAGAATTGATTGTCTCCAAGGAATCGAAATGTACGCTTAAAGTGCCCGGGCACAACATAGAAACGCCGGAAAGCATTCAGGGAATTTTAGCAGCAAGGCTGGACGCCCTTCATCCAGAATTGAAACATTTGATTCAATTGGCCGCTGTTATTGGCGGAGAGTTCTCATATGACCTTTTGGAGCCTTTGGTCGAATCACCGGAAAATCTGTCTAATTTATTGGAAAAAATAGTAAAAGAAGGAATCTTAGAACGGGATTTTTCTAATGACAGGCAGCAATATCAATTCAGACAACCGTTAATGCAGGAAGTGGCGTATCACAGCCTTCTCCGCCGGGATCGGCGTCGTTTTCACCAAGTCGTGGGAAAAACCATAGAGACCTTATACCCAAAGAACCTGCAAGCTAATTTTGGTTTGTTGGCGCATCATTTTTACGAGGCCAAGAACTGGCCCAAGGCTTTTGGATATACTTTGGAAGCCATGGAACAAGCCAGTTATTCCTATGCCTGCCAGGAAGCATTGACGAGCATTGACAGGGCCCTTGATATCATTTCTAAAGGGCAGTGGGAACGTTCGGACGAAAAGATCCTTGATCTTACTATGTACAAAGGGAAAATGCATTTTTGTATGGGGCAGATGGAAGCCGCCAAAACAGTTTTCAAAGATTTATTGCTTGAATCAAGGCGTTTATATGACCATGAAACAGAGGCTGAGGCTCTTTTTCGACTTGGATGGATCTCTTTTTACACGCATCAACCCCGCTCTTCACAGGCTCTGCTTACCAAAGCCATCCACCTGAGCAGGCAAAGAGATTTTCCTGAAATTCTTCTTAAGGCGACCGGTTTTCTTGGTTTTGTCTATGCTGTGCTGGGTAATCTTAAAGAGGCCGAACATTTGTTGACAGAGGCCTTTGACCTTGGGGTTCAACTGGATAAACCTGAAGGCAGGGCCTGGAGTCTTGTCAATCTTGCCCGGTATTATAACTGGATTGGAGAATTCGAAAAAACCCTTGAGTTATGCCGGCAGCTCGACAAGTTAAATCAGGAGATCCGAAGCCCTTATTTTAGGATATTGTTATATTTTATCCAAGGATCTGCCTTTGGAGCCCTGGGGCAGATAGAGAAAGCAAAACAGCAACTCAAGGCCGGGGTGAAGCAACTGGAGGGGGTGGATGATAAATTCTGGAGCCCCAGATTTTTAAATACCCTTGGATGGGTTCATGCTGAAATCGGTGAATTCCAGGATGCCGTGAGGCTTAACAAGCAATCCCTTAAAGAAGCTATAAGCACGGGCGATCCTGAGATCATCCATAATGCCCAAATCAATTTGGTCGAAAATTATTTGGCATTGGGAGACCTATCCAAAGCAAAAAAAATGCTGGAAAGGGTATGGGAAGAGGTCAGAAAACCCGGCATTTCATATACACGCTGGCGATACAAGACCCGACTTTTTATTGCCATGGGTGAGCTTTACGGCAGACTGGGGGATAAAAAAAAGGGGCTTGATTTTACTCGAAAGGCTCTTAATCTGGCTCGCAAAAGCGGCGCAAAAAAACACCAGGCACTAGCACTTCTCGCCAAGAGTCAACTCTTATCCCAAAATCGTCCCAGTCTGATACAAAAGTCTTTAGAAAAAGCCCTCGCCCTATCCCTTGAAATGGGGACTCGTCTTTTAACTCAAAAAATCCGCCATGCTCATAAAACAATAGATAGTTTTTGAAAACATATTGCTTCAAATTCGTTTTATGACGTCATAAAAGGAATATAAACAACAAACGTACTTCCATGATCGAGTGTGCTTTCAACCCGGATCATTCCATCATGGGCTTCGACAATACCTTTAACTATGGGCAACCCCAAACCGGTGCCGATAATGTATCGGGTTTTTTCATTTTTAACGCGATAGAATCGGTCGAAAATTCGCCCCAACTCCTCCTCCGCAATCCCCAGACCGGTATCGCTGACACGGATGCACAGGTGATGTTTTTCCAGACGGGCGGATACGGTGATCTTCCCTTCTCCGGGAGTGTAGTTGATCCCATTGGTAATCAGATTGGAAAGCACCTCTTCCATGTTTTGTTTGTTTGCAAGTACCGGCGGTAAATCCGGCAAGGGGTCCAGTTTGAGTTGAATCCCTTTTGTCTGTGCTTTGGGTCGATGAAAATCAACCTGGTCTTTTATAACTTCAGTCATATCACATTCGGTTTTTTCTAAGGCTATCAATCCGGCCTCTCTCGAGGCCATATTCAAAAGCTCAGAAGAAAGGGAAACGAGTCCGTTAATTTTCTCTGAGGCCCTGCCCAGAATTTCACTTTGTTTTTGTGTAACGTCACCGGCCAATCCATCCTGAATCACTTTAATCTGTGCCATGACTGAGTTCATGGGGCTTCGGATTTCATGTGCAACCATTGACACGAAATCAGACTTGCGCTGATTGATTTCCTTTAAGTAGGTGATATCACTTAAAACGGTAATGGTTCCCAAATTCCGGCCGACCCTGTCCCTGAAAGGGCGGCATTTGACAACATATATGGCCTTTTTATCGTCTCCATCCTCTCCGATGTCCAGTTCTTCGGTCAGTTCGGTGAGGACATCTTCGGTCATGGAAAGGGCGCTCTCAATCATTTGTCGGAGTTGTTCATTTTTAATCAGCACCGTAAACGGACGACCGATGATATCATCTCCCTGAAAGCCCATTATCTTCATGAAGGCCGGGTTGGCCAGCACCACCTTTTTTTCGGCATCCGTAACCATGACTCCATTGGCCAAAAGATTAATGAGCACACGCATTCTGGATTTTTCGTTGGCGATGTCTTTAAGCGCGCCGGTGTGTTCAATGGCTTTGGATACCACCACCCTGAGTTGGTCCGGAGAAAAGGGCTTCGGAATAAAATCAAAGGCACCTTTTTTCATGGCTTCAATGGAATGTTCAACAGTGGCGTAGCCGGTGATAACTATAACGGAGGTGTCCGGATGGAGTGCTTTAACATGTGACAAAACGTCGAAACCTGATAAGCCCGGCATCATGAGGTCCAGCAGGATTACATCAAAATGCGCTTCCTCAATCATTTTCAACCCCTGTTCTCCGTTTTCGGCCAGCACCACCTCAAACCCCTCCAGGGCCAATACTTCACGGCAGCCCTCTCGAATCACCGTTTCGTCATCGACCACAAGGATTTTGAGCTTAAATGAAATTTCCGAAGATTGTTTTCCCGTCATGTTTTTGAACGCCTTTCGTTATTTACACTATAAAACCGGGATTTGTTCACCAGGAGTATATAGTGGAAGCTCTATCAAGAACGTTGTTCCCTTAGGACTCGTTTCCTTAATTGAAATTTGGCCGACGTTCTCTTTTATGATTCCATAGGAGGTGCTCAGGCCAAGGCCGGTGCCCTTCCCAGTTTCTTTTGTCGTAAAAAACGGATCGAATATTTTTGATAAATGTTCTTTAGAGATGCCGCATCCTGTATCCGAAACTTCGATGTATACCTTTTTGTCGGGTCTATTCCGATATGTCCGGAAGGTAAGGGTCCCCTTTTTCTCCATGGCGTCGATGGCATTCATTATCAGATTTATAAAAACCTGGCTGAGTTGATTTTTATCTGCATGAATCAGCATCATATCATCAGATATTTCTTTAACGAGCGTTATATTCAAAAAAAGTTCCTGATCTCTTATAAGATTCAAGCTGTGTGACACCAGCGAATTGACTTGAAATATTTCTTTGGTCGGGCTTGCCTGGCGGCTATAAGTCAGAAGTTTTTTCACAATATCCCTGCACCGGCCGGTATCATCGAGCACCGATTCCAAGTATTTCCGAACTAGGTCTTTTTCATCCAGACGTTCCAACGCCAGGTTTGAATAAAGAAGGATTCCGGTCAATGGGTTATTGATTTCATGGGCTACCCCTGCCGCCAGTTGACCCAAAGATGCCATTTTTTCCGATTGAGCGATCTGGATTAATATCTCCTTAAGTTTCTTTTCCGCTGCGATTTTTTCCCTGAGATCATAAAAAATTCCTGTGCTGGCCACTTCCTTGTCACCTTCATATATAAGGTTGGCTGTCATTTCAACAGGGACAACTTCGCCGGCTGCGTTAACGACATCAACTCGCGTGGCGGATAACCTTCCCTCTCCGCCAAAATTTTTGTTCTTCAATTTCGTCATGATTTCTCTGGCTTTTCCGAATGGGTAAAAGTCCTCCGCGTTTTTTGTGCGAATGGCTTCTTCCATAGGATAGCCGAACAGATCTTCCGCCGCCTGATTCATTAATAAAATATTTCCATCTCTATCTGCAGAGATGATTGCACTGGGCGAGCTTTGTATGACCTTATCCATATATTGTCTGATATGAATGGATTGTTTCTCCAAAGTGATCACCCGGGAGGCATCGCGGACACTTTCCATTATAAATTTGACATCACCATTGTCATCCAGAATGGGTGAAAACATTCGGTCTACCCATACTTCCTCGTTTCCATCAAATTCCGTTCGTCTGAGTATGGACTGCGATTTCTTTTCGGCGATCACCTTGGAAAAAGGACAGATTGCCGGAGAACAGGGTTCATGCGTATTATAAAAAACGTGGTGACATGTTTTGCCGACAATCTTTTCTAAATCGGTTCTTTTTTTTTCAAGAAATGCTTGATTCGCGGAGATAATGACTTTGTCTGGTGTAAGAATCAGGGAAGGAAAAGGTATGGAATTGAAAACCTTTATTCTCCAGTCAAATTCTTCGGTGACCGTAATATATTTCATATTCGTGAGCTGATGCCGATATTTGAACGTCTCGGAAATTTATAACTGTTTAAAAAGATATCACTTTTTGGGACGAAGCCCCAAGTCCTATTGTTAAGGAACCTCAAATGCTTCGGCCAATAACGGTCTGGCCTCCTGCAGCTTTTTTTCAGGCAGTACAATGTAAACGGCGGCTCCGGAGCATACCGTTAGTAAAACCGGAACTCCTTGCCCGTCCAATGCTTTAAAAGCCGTATCGGCGATTCCATACCTGTCTCCAAAATGAGGACCCTGAAAGCTTATGAGTTCCACTGGATAATTTAAATGAAAATCTTTTTTGGAATCCAGATCGATTTTTTTGCCATTATAAGATAATACGCTATCCGCCCAAAGCTTCTCAAATAAAATGTACAATCGCAATTTCTGATGCGTTGAATACTTTGCCAAAATTAAATGGAAACCGATATCAAGATCTGCCAATTCCATAAGCCAAAGACCCCATTGGGGCATTTTCTCCGGTCTAATTTCAATATTCAATAAAGACAAATCAATAACTTCTTTAAAACCATATGTTTTAGGCTTAGGTTCCCAATAAACGGCAAACGTTTCCACTGCTTTTTCCTCAAGTTAAATAGGACGCAGATTTTCGCAGATGTACACAGACAATATTGTTATTTTGCAATTTAAGAATCTTGATAATCTGTGTTCATCTGTGTCCAAAAAAGGAAATTCCTATACTATTAAATTATTATTTTGGTGTTTTAGCGTCTTTGTGGCTGAACTGTTACCTTGTCTTTTGTATCACATGAATTTCCGGTCTAAACGGTGAATGATTCGGTGGCAGGTCCATATATTCAAGAAAAATTGAAACAGCTTTGTCCAATTGTGAATAATCCGTGATAAATGTCAGGGAAGATATAGATGAGGCCATGCCATACATTGGCAGATGTGCCCTACCCAAAAGATAAAAGGCCAGACCCATTAGTTTCAGGTTCGAATGATGCGGAAATATGGACAAAGTGCCAACACCTGGAATGAATTCCAGATTTTCTTTCAGTTTAGGTTCCCCTGCAACAACTTTTTTTATTTGATTGATATCTTCAGCCGCCACACAGCATGATCCTATAATTTTTTCTCCCATACCACTGGTCAAAATAAAGGGAATATTTATCTGATGTTGAGATAGAAGTCGAAAAAAAAGAGGCCGAGTATTCTCAGGAAGGGAACCATTCAAAAGATTTATCTGTACCAGTTTGGTACTGAGCTTAATACCATTGATTCGTATTTTTTTGTTAAGACCTGTCTGGGTGATGCTCATAAGGAATTAAAATGTTAAAGAAAGGGGAAGAAAAATCTTCCCCTTTAACCGGAACCATCCATATTAAAAAGCTTTGTTTCAATATCGGAAGACGATAACCTCCTATTCGAGGTTTTCTTTCACAATTACCATCAGCCTGTCCAGATCGATGGGTTTTGGTATAAAATCGTCAGCCAGGGTTGTTCTTCCGCCAAAATGGGTATATTTGGTCGTTGTTACAGCATCTCCCACTGCGGTAAGAAGCACCACGACAATATCTTTGTATTGATCGTCCTTTTTAAGCTCATCACACAGCTCATACCCGTTTTTTCTCGGCATCATGACATCTAAAATAATCAGGTCTGGCTGTTCTTCCTTAATTTTTTCCCAGGCTTCAATGCCGTCGTAAGCTTTGGCTACCCTAAAATTTTTGCTCTCCACCTTCATGGCAACGGATTCAACCAGATCGGGGTCATCATCTACAACTAATATGAGTTGCTTATCACTCATTAACTTACCTCCTCCTTTTTGTATAATAGACCGTCTGCTTCTTTTACATAATCAGCACATTTTTTCCATATAATCAACAAGTATATTAAAGATCAATTTTGGGCCTTGGAAGAAGTCCGGCTCTTTCGGCAATCTCCGGCACCTTCTCTTCCCACTCGATGGCCATAATATGGAATCCTTTAACGCCTTCCACAGCCTTTAGGCGCTCGATGGCTTCCACACTGATTTTGATTCCTTCCTCGGGCTGCTTTTCTTTGGGAACACCGGCCATACGTTTGATTATTTCATCTGGCACATCCATTCCAGGCACCCTGTTTTTCATATATTTGGCCATTCCTACGGATTTCATGGGCGTAATTCCGGCCATAATCTTGACCTTTTCATGCAGCCCTCTGTCCCGGACACCCTCCATCCATTTCTCAAACTTGTCCAGGTTGTAGATACACTGGGTTTGAATGAAATCGGTTCCTGCTTTGATCTTTTTAGCCAGACGAGCCACCCGAAGCTCAAAAGGGTCGGCAAACGGGTTGGCTGCCGCACCGATATACATTTTGGGTGGGTTCAAAATGTCGTCTCCGCCCTGGAATTTTCCCTTATCTCGCATATCTCTGATCATCTGAACAAACTGAACGGAATCAATGTCATGCACATTGGCAGCCATGGGGTGATCGCCAAAGTGGGGGTGATCACCGGATAAACAAAGTATGTTATCGATGCCGTGTGAATAGGCGCCCAGAATGTCCGCCTGCATGGCCAGCCGGTTACGGTCTCTGGTCACCATCTGAAGGATGGGACTCATTCCCAATTGTCTAATAAACACACAGGCGGCAAAACTGGACATCCGAACCATGGCTGTCTGGTTGTCTGTAACGTTGACCGCATCCACATATCCTTGAAGCATCTTGGCTTTTTCGATGATCTTTTCCGGAACGGCACCTCGTGGAGGCCCGCATTCGGAGGTCACTGCCAACTCGCCTGAAGCAAAAACTTTTTCCAGTACACTTTCGGTTTTCATTTTGCCAAATCCTCTCTTATTATCTTGCGGGGTCCGCCACCGCGACCTGTCCGCCAGTCTTTTGCCGCAATATTTTCTTCGTATCGATCTTCTATCCCCAGCGCCTTCAGGCGATCCCAGATGAGCTGCCAGGCGCAATCCATATCCGGATCTACTTCACACTTTCCGTTTGTGGATCCACCGCAAGGGCCGTTCAACAATCGCTTGGAGCATCGTGCAATGGGGCAGACCCCCCCGGTCAATCCCAAGACACATTCTCCGCATCCCTGGCATCTTTCAGCCCAAACACCCTGACGTTCCGAAGCGCCCATGAACGTTGTGTTTACCGCCGGAAAAACCGGTTTTGTTTTAAACCGCCTGGCAATTTCCTGAACCCCGCAGCCACAAGCCATGGACATGACCGCTTCTGCTTGATCGATGTGGGTGACAAGCTCTTCTATATATTCAGGATCGCATTGCCTTTCGAGGGTTATTTCTTTAACCTCGAGGGTCTTCCCTTCTTTCATAAATGCCATCTGGAGGGCGGAAGATAAAATTCCAACCTCTTTTCTCCCTCCCGCCGAGCACACCGTTACGCACTCATTACATCCCACAAGAAGAATGCGGTGATACGGTTGCAGGCATTCAATGAGTTCTTCCATTGGTTTACGTTCAGCAGTGATCATCGTCGTTCACTCTCCTTTTACATAAAAGTTATAATTATGCCGCGTTAGGTGCTTTATCCAGAGAAGCGGATTTAACCGGGTTGGGTCCCAGTTTGCGGATTTTTTCCGTCATATCGGCAGCCGTCTGTGCAAACCGTTCCCCCATGCCCGCCGACATTAAAATCATTTCCACCCGTTCTCCGCCAATGCCAATTTCGTCAAGCAATTTTTTGATATAGGCCACCCGTTTTGCGGCATCGATATTGCCGCTTTTAAAATGACAGTCTCCCTCCAAACAACCCGCCACATAGACACCGTCAGCCCCCATTTCAAGGGCTTTCATGATGTGAATGGCATCGACTTTTCCTGAGCAGGGCACTCTTATGATTTTAACATTGGAAGGATAGCAAAGTCGTTTACTCCCTGCCATATCTGCCGCCGTATACGCGCAATAATGGCAACAAAAAGCTACGATAGTCGGTTCAAAATTTTCCATTAGTTTACCCTTTCCAAAAGTCCGGTCAGTTTGGCCATGATCTGGTCATCTTCATATTGCATGAGTTGAATGGCCTTTGCCGGGCATTCAGCGGCACATATGCCGCATCCATGGCACTGGGCCTGATCGATTTCAGAATATCCGTCCGCATTAATAAATGGGATGTTAAAGGGGCAGGCCCGGACACAGATCAAACAGGCCGCACATTTTTCTTTCTCTACCCGTGCAATTGCAGCGCCGAGATTTAGCGTATCTTTGGCCAACAGGCAATGGGCCCTGCTTGCCGCAGCCTGGGCCTGGGCAATACACTCCCGGATGGTCTTGGGTGCATGGGCCGTGCCGGCCACAAAAAATCCCGGGACCGGCAGGTCTATGGGCCTGAGCTTGATATGATCCTCAAGAAAATAGTTGTCAATGGTTTTCGGAATATGAAATATCCTGCCCAAATCCTCCGTGGATTCCTCGTCGGCAATGAACCCTGTGCTTAGGCAAAGACAGTCCGCATAAACCGATACTTTTCGGTTTAATATCGTATCATTAAATGTGACTTCCAACTGCTCGTCAACGGCTTGAACTTCAGGTGGTTCATTCGCCTCGTATTGAACAAAAACAACACCCTTTTCGCGGGCTTTTTTATAATAATCTTCATAAAATCCATAGGTTCTCATATCTTGATACAAAACAAAGATTCGAGCCGTTGGATTGAGTTCCAGTATCCTGAGGGCATTTTTAACCGCAGATTGGCAGCAGACACGCGAACAATTGGGATTTTCCGGACATCGGGACCCCACGCACTGGATCATAACAACGTTGGCAACATCCTTGATTTTATCCGGGTGATCCTCCAGCACGGCATCCATATCGAGTTGGGTAAAAACCTTTTCATGTTCCCCCAAAAGGTATTCTTTGGGTTGGTTGGGTAAAGCCCCGGTAGCCAAAATGGTCACGCCATGCGTGATCTGCCGGTAAAACATCTGCGGTGCGACTTGAAAACCGGTTTTGAACATACCCGGCATTCCTGTATGATCCACAATGAAGGCGCTGGTGATGACCTCGATCCGATCATGTTGGGTGGTTCTATCAATCAGATCCGTCATATAGCCTTGCACATCATCCCCTTCAATGGTCTTATGAATTTTTTTTGCAACACCTCCCAATTCGCCGAACCGTTCTGCCAGATACACCTTAAACCCTATATCTGCCATACTCAAAGCAGCATTCATCCCTGTTACACCGCCGCCAACTACTAAAACATCTTTGTTCATTGGGAAAACATTGTCCGTAAGTGGTCGGGACAGCGCCACACTGGTCGTCGCCATACGAATCAGCTCTTGACCTTTAATGGATGCATTATCGGGTTGATCGAAGTGAACCCATGTATCCTGATCCCGTATATTGGCAATTTCAACAAGGTATTTATTGAGGCCTGCCCTGCGAAGGGCGTCCTGAAATTTTGTTTCGTGAGTTCTAGGAGAACATCCACCGATGACCACCCGGTTCAGATTCTTTTCGACGATAACGTTTTCAACATATGCCAAAGATTCCCGGCTGCACCCATGTCCGATCATTTCAGATACCTCCACATCGGGAAGTGTTCCTGCATAATCCGCCAGTCCCTGTGCATCAATTACACCGCCGATGTTTAAACCGCAGTCACATACAAAAACACCGATTTTAAGGGATTCCCGGCTAACATCGCGCTCCGGTGGAAATTCTTCGATGCTTTCCGGAATTTCAGGGATCACAGGCAAATCTTTTGAAGCACAAAATGCTGCTGCACTGGCTTGAACCATGGTTTCGGGAATATCCTTTGGACTCTCGAACATCCCACAGACATAAATTCCAGGCATGGAAGTGGCCACCGGGCTGAAGCTATCTGTTTTTGCAAAATGGTGTTCGTTCAACTCAACCCCCAGTTTCACTGCCAGATCCTGTACGTCCCGGGAAACCTTGAAGCCGGTGGAAAGCACCACCATGTCGAAATCTTCGGTGACATTGGTATTGCTGTCATGGGGAGTATAGATAATGGACAGCGACCCTGTTTCCGAATCATGGAAAACACTATGGGGGCGACTTCTCACCAGGCGAATACCGTAATCGTCTTTGGCCCGATTTAAATATAATTCATAGTCTTTCCCGAACGTTCTCATGTCCATATAAAAGATAGTGGTCTCGATACTGTCCTGAAAGCGCTCCTTGGTAACGATGGCCTCTTTCAGGGCGAACATACAACAGGCACTGGAACAATATGAAGCAGCGCCTTCATGAAGGCTGCGCGATCCTACACATTGAATCCAGGCTATTTTCTTGGGTTGTTTTCCATCTGAAGGACGAACAAGTTCACCCTGGCTAGGGCCGGATGCGGATAATATGCGTTCATACTCCAGGCTGGTCACCACATCAGGGTTTGCTGCATGACCCAAACTATCCAATTTTCCAGGATCAAACACCTCGGCTCCCGGTGCAAGGACAATGGCGCCGGATTCTACTTCCCGAATCTTTTGGGTATCTTCGGGGAGGATGGCACCCGCCTGGCAAACCTTCACCAATCCATCAATATCTTTACATTTTTCTATATCAATGGAAAAGGCATGTGGAATTGCCTGGGGATATCGCATACAGGTGGGCGCCCGGTGATCGAGACCCGGGGTAAAACGAACACATTCGGGGAACTGTTTATAACAATCTCCACATGCCGTACACTTATCCAGGTCGATATATCGTGGTTCCGTAATTAATTTTAATTTAAAATTACCCGCCTCCCCTTGGACTTCGGCAACCTGGGTCATCGCCAGAAGCTCGATATGCAACTGGCGGCCACTTTCGGATAGATTGGGAGACAGGGTGCACAAATCGCAATTGTTGGTGGGAAACGTACGATCCAGTTGGGTCATCAGGCCGCCGATGGAATATGCCTTGTCGATCAATACCACATCCCTATTCGATTCAGCCAGATCCATAGCAGCACGAATACCACCAACTCCCCCGCCAATTACGAGCACCGTATTGTTTTGTTTGAGCTTATTTTGATCTTGCATGTGTACCCTTATCTTATGTTTGTTGTCTGTTTGAAATCATTTTTACTTTTGAATCCGTTATTGATCGAACCCATAAAATGACGAAAACAACCGTCAAATTCCGGCATAATCCAGAATCTCAGGAAGCCGGTATTCCCAGCCGAGGGTAATAATATGCACGCCCTGGGCAACTTCTTTTAGGCCTGCAACGGTTTCTCCGGCAATCTTGAGACATTCCATTTCCGTATCCGGCGCTTTCCGAATACGTTTGATCAACTCTTCTGAAATATGAGCCCCTGGTTCGTAGTTGGCAATATATCTGGCGATTCCCACGGATTTTATAAGAAAAACCGTGGGAATAATCGGCACCCCTAACTTTTTAAACGCATCCATAGCCGCAGAAAAGCGATTTAAATCATAGACAGGAGGCGTAATTACAAACTGAGCTCCCGCCTCAATCTTTTTTCTTGCAAGCGACAGTTCCTTTTCAAATGCCGCATCGTCAGCGGACGGAGCCATGGTACATCCCACGGTAAAAGAGGGTCTCCCATTCAGGTCGAAACCCGCCATGTCTGCCCCTTGTTGTAAGGATTGAATGGCGCCCAAAAGTTCCAGTTCATCCAGGTCATCTACCGGTTTTGCGTCTCGATGATCACCTTTGCCCATTTCTTCACTGTGGACAACAACGAGATTCTGAATACCCAGCACATGGGCTGCCAGAATATCTCCTTGAAGCGCCATTCGGTTACGGTCCCGGCAGTAAACATGAATGATTGATTCAACGCCCTGCTGGTGCATGAGAACGCCACCGGCCAGTGCACTCATTCGCATGATGCCATTATCCATATCAGGAACAATGACGGCATCGACACGTCCTTTGATACGGCGTGCATTGTTGACAAGCTCAGATATATCCACTCCTTTGGGTGTATTCATCTCCGCCAGCACAACAAATTCACCTGATGTTAATCGTTTTTGAAAACTCATAAGCTTCCTTCCTCTTTTATCATTATTCAGATCTCGTAAAATAGTTAAAAGGTCCGTCGCTTTTTTGCGAGGCCTTTGACTACATTGCCGATTCCGGGTGAAAAACCAAAACTTCTTTGAGATCGTCTCCCAGGTATTCTCTTTCGTTTGGGCCGAGAATTCCTAGGGAAAGGCATATCAACGTCCACAAATGAACTGTCTGCCATGCATGATCGAGCTGATCCGATAAATCATGAATTTGGGCATGGCAATTATGGCACGGCGCAATACAATAATCGGCCTTTGTCGCCAGAATCTGGTCGGCTTTAAGTTTGCCGTACGTACGACGTGCATCTGTATATCCTGACTGGAGAAAGCCGCCGCCGCCGCCGCAGCAGTAGTTATTCGACCTGTTGGGAATCATATCAATGAAATTCTCTTCACCCACGACCGATTTGACGATAAACCTCAAATCTTCCGCGATGGGATCTCCATAACTTTTGCGTATGATCTGACATGGATCCTGAACCGTAAACTTGATCTTCAAATCTTTGTTCCAGTCTGAATTGACCTTCAGTCTTCCTTCCCGGATCCATTTGGCATAATACTCATAGATGTTTTTAACCTCAAAATTATGGTCAATGTTGAATTTTTTCAGTCCGGCCCGGACTGAGAAGGTCACATGACCTCACTCAGTATTGAGAAAGGTTTTACACCCCAGGTCATCCGCCTGTTTGGCCGAGGTTCGGGTAATGTGTTCCCAAGCCTCGTCATCCGCCAAAAACATACAATAGTTTTCTGCGGCCCAGCCTTTATTCCCGTAGGTCCAATCCACACCGGCCAGGTGAAGAATTTTCCATAAGGGAACCAATTCGTCCGGTTCGGTCACCGGTTCCCTGGAATTCTGATTCAAAAAGAATTCGGCGCCCTGCTTGTCGATGGGCGCTTTCATATCCTTGAATTCCGGCTGGGATTCCTGATATTCCTCGAGAACGTCTTCGACGACAAACTTGAAGTCTTCTTCCGATGTCCCCATGGCGCTGCAACTGTCGTTTCTCAATGCCATGTCACAGGAACCCAGGATACCCTTGGGACGCTCCTCCCTGGGCCAGGCTGCCCTGGCATTATAGACCAGCTGGGGAATGTCAATTTGCATGGGACAGACATAATTACACCGCTGACACATGGTACACATCCATACCCAGGGTGTACTTAAAATTTCTTCGTCCATACCCAGGGCCGCCATCCTTAGAAACTTTCGAGGATCCATATCTTCCAGACCAGTGGCCGGGCATCCTGAAGAACAGGCACCACAGGTCAAACAGAGATTGAGATTTCCGCCTTCTGGAAGAAGTTCTTTTACCTTGTCTAAAAAGCCGCTTTTCTTATTACCTTTGATTATAATGGGTTCTCCTGGCATCGTTTCATCCTATTTTTTCTTTTTTAATTGAATTCGAAAAAAATATTCCCCTTCCTCAACAACATCTAAAAAAATCAACTCATAAGCATCATCCGGCAAAACTTTGAATAGATCGCTGCGAGTATCCAGATTATTACCCAGTATTTCTAAAACTTCATTCGATTTCATTTCTCTAAATGTCTGAATTAATTTCAACAGAGAAATAGAGGTAATCGATCCTCTAACATCGAGGATATGATCCGCTTTTCGCTTCAAACTTTGAATACTCCTTCATTGTTTTCCGATTTCAGCCATGTTAACGCAAAATGGGTGCCACATTAACATGAATTTATTTTTTTATGATTTTTTACCTGTAATCCCTTTATATGTGCCGGTTTCAGGGAAAATGCATGGAAATGTCTCTTGTCATTAACCTGTTTAAATGTTAAAAAATAAATTTTAACACCTATTAAAATTTAACAGGGGAAATTTGATGGCCGAAGAGGAGCTGGACAGATATTGGAAAACAGTCGTAAACACCATTCAAGACGGAATTATGATTGTGGATACACATGGTCGCATTATTTCCGTTAATAAAGCTTTTGAAATAATTACCGGCTTCTTAAAAGATGACATCATCGGAAAAACTTGCGATGTGTTAAACTGTAATTTGTTTGAGGTGGCCCGAAATAAGAAGGGAGACCATTGGTGTGTATTGTTTGATACCGGAACCATGGATCGGCGAAGGTGTACACTGGTAAAAAAAAATGGAACCCTTATTCATGCATTAAAGAATGCTTCACTTCTTCATGACGCCAAAGGAAAGGTAATAGGGGCGGTTGAAACCATCGCCGATATTACGGAAATTATTGAAAAAGACAACCAGATCGCGGCTTTTCGTCGGGATCTCAGATCAAAAGACGGTTTTCATGGAATCATCGGTGTTTCTTACCCCATGCGCCAGGCATTCGATTTGATTGAAAATGCTGCCCAATCTGATGCACCGGTGATTATTTTTGGTGAAAGCGGGACCGGGAAAGAACTGGTTAGCGGCGCTATTCATGAGATTAGTGAACGAAAAAAAGGACCCTTTGTTAAGGTCAATTGTGCAGCATTGACGGAATCTCTTCTGGAAAGTGAGCTTTTCGGACATGTGAAAGGCGCGTTTACAGGTGCTTATCAAAACAGGGAAGGCCGGTTTGAAAAGGCCCATGGCGGCAACATCTTTCTTGATGAAATTGGCGATCTACCCCTTTCTACCCAGGTAAAACTTCTTCGAGTGATTGAAGACAAAATTATCGAACGGGTGGGTGACAGTCAATCCATTCCTGTTGATGTTCGCATTATTTCGGCAACCAACAGGAATTTGACAAAGCTGGTGGATGAAGGGGTTATCCGGAAAGATTTTTATTTTAGAATTAATGTCATCCCCATTGACCTGCCGCCCTTGAGAGAAAGATCAGAGGATATTCCCCTTTTAGCAGAATTCTTCTTTCGCAAAAATCAACTAAAAAGTGGTAAAAACATACAGGGCATAAACAATGATACAATGGATGCTTTGGTGAATTACTGGTGGCCCGGCAATGTGAGAGAATTGAAAAGCGCTTTTGAATATGCTTTTGTCACCTGTCAGGAAACAATGATCAAATCGCACCACCTGCCATTAAACATCATTAACAAGAAAAAATCACTAGAAACCGGTAAGCAACGGTCTTTTAAAAGGGAAGAAATAAAGAAAATTGAACTTGTAGAAACCCTTAAAAAAACAAATGGAAATCAGTCAGAGGCAGCCAGAATTCTTGGAGTTACACGGGTGACCATCTGGAACAGGATGAAGCGGTTCGGTATATATCCTGATCGAAAAAACCCGTTATAATAATTCCTCATCTCATAACCCAAAATATGCATCAAAAAAACACAGGAAAAGTGAATCAGATTTATAAAACGCACATAAAAATGGTGAAATGATGATTGAAATTGACATCCCGGGGAATAAAATATTGCAACTTGAGCACCTTGTCCTGGACTACAACGGCACCCTCGCATTTGACGGTGCTTTGATTGACGGTGTCAAGGAGTCATTGGCCGAACTTTCACAAATGCTAACCGTCCATGTTATCACCGCCGATACATTCAGCAGTGTCAAAAAAGCGCTGGAGGATATCGATTGCAATCTGGCCCTCATACCCTTGGACCATCAGGATGTTGCTAAGCTGGAATATGTAAAAAAACTCGGATGTGAAAAAACCGTGAGCATGGGCAACGGATTTAACGACCAGTTGATGCTCCGAGAATCCGCTCTGGGTGTGGCGGTTATTCAAGGAGAAGGGGCCGCTTTTGAAACCCTGGCTTCGGCGGATATCGTATGCACCGATATTAAATCCGCCCTGTCACTTTTAGATAATCCATTGAGACTGATCGCCACATTGAGATCCTGACAAAGCAGTACTCACAAGTTTCAAATTGATGAATTCGATGCGAAAAGTAACCATGTAAGAGTGGTCTGAATTGAAGATGGAAGGCAGAAATATTTTTGCCGATAGTCAAACACTTAAGTTACTCAGGTTTTTTCCTAAATCTTTTAAGTTCTTCTGATAACCACTCAGCACTTAAAATTTCCCGGCCATCGCACCGTATTGTATAGGGCCGACCAGACATACTGCTTTTTGTCACCGTGTATTTAATAAAATCTTCTGCTGACTTTATCCAGCGTTTCGTATATTCATATTTGTTCTGGATATGCACCAGCGCTTCTTTTGTATTGTACTCCTTCCCATTACGAATAAAGGTACATTTGGAATTATCAATATACTCAATGAGGTGTTTGATCTCTATCTCTGTATCAGCCTGGCTTTCCATGGGGACTAGTACAGTAGCCGCAATAAGTAAAAAAGCTATGTGGTGACGTAAAAACAGTCTTTGCATGATTTTCATCCAATTTATTGGTATGGATAAGAAATTTATATAACAACTCGGTATAACTTAGCAACTGGATATGTTATATTAACGGAATTATTTATTGGTTGAATATAGTCACAGGCCCTTTGATATGGGAATTTCAGAACAAATTATGAAAAAACATAAGAATCAATATCTCGTAGCCCTTTTTGCATCTCAATCCGTTAAAACAGGGCCTTATCGTGATGGCTATAATGCTTTATTGTTTCTACATGAAAGTAAGCCTATAATTATTCATAAACCTTGAAAAAGATCGTATATTTAGAGCTCGGAGTTTAAATGCATAAACTGATAGTTGCTATTACAATATCAGCAATGTTGACATTTACCGGTTGTGTCCATGTTATGGAGCAAAATTTAGTAGTGAGCCAACGGGGTAACAAAAGCACCATAAATATTGCGGACAACTGTAGCTCCGATACACTGATTAAGCCTATTGTTTCGACGTTAGGGCAAGTGGCGGCACTCGATTCAAACGGCTTCAGTCTGTTAAGCTGGAATATGCAGAAAGGGATGAAAGAGGGATGGGAAGAAGATTTTCGTCGCCTTAGTTATAACAAAGATCTGCTCATTATTCAGGAAGGTTACCTGACTGATGCAATGAGGAGATTACTGCAGGAAAGGCATCACCACTGGGACCTGGCCCTTGCCTTTGAATTCAGGGATAATAAAACCGGCGTGTTGACGGCTTCAAAAGTTGAACCGAGTTTTTTATGTACCTTCCGGAACAAAGAACCTCTGATCAGAATACCAAAATCCATCCTGATCACCCGATATCCCCTGTCCGATGGAAATCAGGTAGTAATGGTGGCCAATGTTCATTTAATCAATTATACACTAACGGTTTCACATTTCGGATCCCAATTGAATCAACTGGAGGAAATACTGTCAAAGCACCAAGGGCCACTTATAATTTCCGGTGATTTCAACACCTGGAATGATGAACGCATGGCTGTTGTCGATACTCTAGCCGGCAGCCTAGATCTGAAGGCGGTGACTTTTAGCAAAAACTATCGATCCACCGTCTTTGGCCATAATGTCGACCACATCTACTATCGAGGGCTGGAACTCATTAAAGCGCTCTCTGTCAAAATAACTACTTCCGACCATAATCCCTTGATAGTTAAATTCAGACTGACCAATGGTCCTTAAACAGGGATGAGCCTTGCCATAAGCCTTGAAGTCTATATCAAAAATCGGTGGGAATAGTGCCCGTGTCGGAGGTTCACAAACCCATTCGAACCACCCACTTACCTTTTGCTCAAAACCTTACAGCTCCTTTGGCTTGTTAAGAATTGCGACAGTAACAGATATTCACTTACGTTGACCACAGTATTCTATCCTAACCCCTCACCCGGATGGAGCTTCCAGGAGCGTATCCACCTCACAGTTTCCACGCCATACTCTAAAGTACTTCGGCGCATTGTCAGGAAGGCTTCATACCCGTCAAGGATGCACCT
>Ga0209013_10000393_pt1 | contig 38808 bp, 28 predicted proteins | sample Cruoilmetagenom2_FD_187291 | JGI IMG/M metagenome (GOLD analysis project Ga0209013, IMG submission 187291) | Oil polluted marine microbial communities from Coal Oil Point, Santa Barbara, California, USA - Sample 2 (SPAdes) (version 2) | ecosystem: Environmental > Aquatic > Marine > Oil seeps ...
CCTCACCATCCAATCGTCCCTGTTTAACGGTTGGTTCTTCCATGTTTCTCTCCTTTGTTCGTTTATTTTGGGTGATTCCACGCTGATCCCTGACTATTTGGCGTAAGCCCAGATTCTAAAGTCTTGCCAGGTGGATGTCAAGCAATCGTGGCACATACTCTGATCTTCACAGGGGAAAATTTTATTTGTGGAGCCCCTCCCGCCATGGTGGCACCTTTTTTAGTAAAATCATAAATTATTTGAATATTTGCTAAAGCGCATCAACTTTTTATACAGCCTGTGTTAAAATCTTTCTCATGGATGCTAAAATCGTTTTCATGGGGTCTCCAGAATTCGCTACACCTACCCTAAACGCATTAATAAAGAATTATTCAGTAGTCGGAGTAGTAACTCAACCAGATCGACCATCGGGACGGGGACGGAAATTGACTCTTCCGGCAGTAAAACTACTTGCACAGGAGCATAACCTGCCGGTCATTCAGCCGTTAAATTTGGGATCACCCGAACCTGTACAACAGATCAGAGAATGGGCTCCAGACCTGATCGTCGTTGCGGCGTTTGGCCAGATCTTGCGTAAAACTGTGCTCGATTTGCCGAAATATGGGTGCATCAACATTCACGCATCATTATTACCCAGATGGCGAGGGGCGGCACCCATCCAGGCTACAATTTTACACGGTGATGAAGATACGGGCGTCACCGTCATGCTTATGGACGAGGGATTGGACACCGGTCCACTTCTCAGTAATCGAATAATCCCAATCGAGGACCAGGACACAGCCTCTACTTTGAGCGCTCGCCTGGCGGAGGTCGGTGCATTGCTTTTATTGGATACAATTCCAGGTTACCTAACAGGCGAAATAACGCCGGCGATCCAGGATGATGCCCTATCAACCTACGCACCCATGCTGAAGAAAAGTGATGGAGAGCTGGATTTCACTCATACCGCTTACCAACTCGAACGCAGAGTACGTGCATTTACCCCATGGCCGGGAACATTTACACGTTGGCAGAACAAGGTGCTGAAAATCCACCAGGTCACAGTAGCCGAAAACCACGATACATCAAAAATTCGCCTATCACCTGGTACCCGAACGAACATACATAAAAAACCTGCCATCGCGGCTTCAGATGGTCTTCTTGTACTCGAAATTGTACAGCCCGAGGGCAAGGTAAGAATGCCGGGGGACGTGTTCCTCAGGGGAGCTCCCGGTTGGACGACCCACAAATAGACTATGCAGTCTCTACGACAAAAGTATATTGAGTATCTATGACGAATTCCTTACACTATCACATCACCCTATTGCGCCACGGGGAATCAGTTGCCAACGCGAAGGGTTTGCTGCAAGGACAAAGCGATTGGCCATTAACGGATACGGGGGTACAACAAGCGCGAAGACTTGCCAAGCAATGGGAAGCAAATAGTAATGCATTTGATCTGATCATTGCCAGTCCCTTATCTCGCGCTCGAGAAACAGCCCGCGAAATAAGCAAAACCCTCCAACTTCCAGTCATTTTTGATAGAGATTGGCGTGAACGTAATTTCGGTAGTTACGAAAAAAAGAGCTACGAAGAGATCATTTCTCTAGATGGAGGAGTTAATTTCTCGCATCCCATCGAACCGGTCGGAGGCGGTGAAAGCCTGTCCGATCTGTATTTAAGAGCAGGGAAAGCCGTTCAGGCAATATTACGTAGAGCCCCTGGCAAGTACCTGATCGTTTCGCATGGTGCGATACTCAATATGGCGCTCTATCACATCTTGGGATTATCTACCCATGGGAATCCAAAAAGCCCGCGTTTTGTTTTTGGCAACACGGGCTTTATAGAACTACTTTATTTCCCCGAGCAGCTTCAGTGGCGGTTTCTCGGCTTTGTCAACACCTCCAGGCAAGGCGAAGAAATCCAGGGGAAATGATCCCTACTTCACAACTCCGTAAAAGAGGGGTAATGGGTCTATTGGCTGTTCGCTCCAACGATGAGCTGACATGATTTTCTGTTCGGCTCTGTGGAAATCAGCTTCACTGCTGGCATGTACCTCAAATAAAGCCTGCCCTTGCTGTACATGATCACCGACATTGTGAAATATTTTAACGCCAACAGTGTGATCGATCTCATCGCTCTTCTTCTCCCGTCCTGCCCCCAATTCGCAAGAAGTCTCTCCAACCATCCTGGCATTTATGCTGCTTAGGTAACCACTTCTGGGAGCAGCAATTGCTTCAATGACGTTCACCTTGGGTAGTAGATCAACCTCTTCTATGTAGCGAATGTCACCCCCCTGTGCCTGAACCAAAGCTACAAATTTGCCCCAGGCTAACCCGTTGATCAAGCTTTCCTGTGCCATCGAATATCCAACTTCCTCGTTATCAGTTACGCCGCCCAAAACTAACATATGGCTGGCAACTACAAGGCAATGCTCGACAAAATCAGCCGGTCCCTCACCATGTAATGTTTGGATGGCTTCTATTAATTCAATAGCATTACCAACGGCTTGCCCCAATGGTTGGTTCATATCGGAAAGCAGGGCGACAGCTTTTCGTCCCGCCAGCGTCGCAATAGAAACCATCAGTTCGGAAAGTTTACGGGCTTCATCAAGGTTTTGCATGAAGGCACCCTCACCAACTTTTACATCCAAGACAATCGCCTGTGCGCCGGCAGCAATTTTTTTACTCATCACGGACGAAGCGATCAGAGGAATTGACTGAACTGTACCAGTTACATCGCGCAGGGAATACAATTTACCGTCCGCCGGCGCCAGGTTGCACGTCTGACCAGTCAGAACCAGACCCACGTCTCCAAGTTGGTTCAAAAATTCGCTTATCGTCAAATCTGTTCTAAATCCTGGGATAGACTCCATTTTATCCAGTGTCCCGCCACTAAAACCCAATCCACGCCCAGACATCTTCCCAACAGGCAATCCACAAGCCGCTACAATTGGTTCTATAACGATCGTTGTCTTGTCACCCACTCCCCCTGTGGAGTGTTTATCGACCGCAACCGGAACGACATCGGATAGATCCAACACCTCACCGGAGTTTGCCATAGCCAGGGCTAGATCTGTTGTTTCAGCATCTGTCATCCCTTTTAATAGAACTGCCATTGCCCAAGCAGCAGCTTGGTAATCGGGTATTTCTCCATTTGCATACCCAGCGATAAAAAACTCGATCTCCCCTTTACTCAGCTCTTTTCCATCGCGTTTTTTAGTGATAATATCGACGACTCGCATAGCATTCTCCCTATTATTTTTCTAGCAATCATCCCTAAACTCTAAGATCTACTGGAGCTATATATTATAACCAAGGTTTGCCGAATTTCCACCATCATTAGTGTTCCCTGAGAGCCCATGCTGCGATTTAATTTCGATTATCTTTGCGAACAGACGATTGCTCCCCAATCACAGTAATAACATGGCATCGCCAAATGAATAAAAACGGTATTGGTTCTGGATTGCCAACCGGTATGCGGACATAATCCGTTCCCGTCCAGCAAAAGCACTCACCAGCATAATAAGCGTTGAACGGGGCAGATGAAAATTTGTGATCAGCGCATCTACTGCCTTAAACTTGTAACCCGGTAATATGAACAGGCTGGTTGGGCCTTCATACGGGGCGACGATTTGATTGTTCCCGGTCACTGATGCAGCCGATTCTAAGGTACGAACACTCGTCGTCCCGACAGCTATGATGCGCCCTCCGTTCTCATGGGTTTCGTTGATTTGCATTGCAACTTCTTTAGTCAGCTTGCACCATTCTGTGTGGATCTTATGATCCAGGGGATCCTCTTCGGAAACGGGAGCAAAAGTATCCAAACCTATATGCAGAGTTACCGTAACAAATTTTATACCCTGCCTGATCAATTTATTGATAAGCTCTTTAGTAAAATGCAATCCGGCAGTAGGTGCTGCCGCTGAACCCGCTTTGCTCGCATAAATTGTTTGATAGCGATCCGGATCGGCTAAAGTAGTATGTATGTATGGAGGCAGAGGCACATGTCCAAAGGTCTCTAACAAAGGGGAAATTGGTTGATTAAAAACCACCAGTCGTCTAGGTCCTTCCAATACGGAACTGATTTCTGCACGCAGTCTGTCCTCAATTAAAATCACCTTCCCCTTGGTGAGGCTTGAACCGCCTACTAAGGTTTCCCATGTCACATCATCGATCTGGCGGAGCAGGAGCAATTCTACCTTCCCACCGGTCGGCAATTTGGTGCCATACAGGCGCGCCGGGATCACCTTTGTCTCATTGAGGACAAGTAAATCTCCAGGAACCAGAAAATTACCCACGTCCCGAAAAATCCCATGTACAATATTCCCGCTCTGCCGATTCAAGACAAACAAGCGTGAAGAGTCTCGGGGTTCAATCGGGATTTGGGCGATTAAATTTTCTGGTAGATCGTAATCAAAATCGGATGTCCTAAGCATTCTTTCTGTATCTAAATTATAGTTGGCTGTGAAGCCAGAAAACAATTATCGATTTAAAAAACGTGCCAACAAATTCAAAACGACTGTGAGCAAGATGGATAGCACTATGGATGCACCGAAAGCAAATACGCAAGATAAGTTTCCTCGTTGGATTCTAATATTTCCAGGTAAGTTTCCTAAAGGTATTCCCGCGCGAACCAACAAATAAATGAGACTTCCAATCAATATAATGATCAAACCAAATATGATTAGCAACCTGGCAAAATTCAGCATGCTTATCCTGTGGACACCAGAATCTCTGACTCGTATAAGATTGTTGAAAATCTAAGGAAACTAAAACATCTTTGGTTGGTCAGCTGGAGGGTAGGAGGAATCCAAATGTTCATATGCCAGCTTCGTTGCTACCCTGCCCTGAGGTGTTCGCTCCAGAAACCCAAGCTGGAGTAAATATGGCTCTACAACATCCATGACTGTGTCAGGTTCTTCGCTTATTGAAGCTGCTATTGTACTAAGCCCCACCGGACCACCCTGATATTTCTCAACGATTGTGTGTAGTACGCGACGATCCATCTCATCCAATCCCAGATCATCCACATCGAGTAAAATCAGTGCCTGCTCGGCGACCTGCCTGCTAATCACGCCATCTGCACGTACCTCTGCGAAATCTCGCACACGACGCAACAATCTAAGAGCTACTCGCGGGGTTCCACGCCCTCTACGAGCTACTTCGTTCACACCTTCAGGTTCCGCCTTTACTCCAAGAACTCCAGCCGCTCGACTAACGATAGACCGTATTGCCGGTACATCATAAAAATCCAATCGATATACGGCGCCAAATCTCGCCCTCAATGGAGCACTCACCAATGCCAGCCGGGTCGTAGCACCAATTACGGTAAAGCGAGGCAGGTTTAATCGTATCGAACGGGCTGAAGGTCCTTTACCGATTACGATATCTAAGGCAAAATCTTCCATTGCCGGGTAGAGTACTTCCTCTATCGCTCTCCCTAAGCGGTGGAATTCATCGACAAACAAGACATCACCGGCTCGTAAGTTTGTCAGGATAGCAGCAAGATCACCTGGACGTTCGATTGCCGGCCCAGATGTGATTTTGATATTCACATTCATCTCGTTCGCCATGATATGTGCCAGGGTTGTCTTCCCTAAACCGGGTGGGCCATAGAACATAACATGGTCAAGAGCTTCTTCCCGCTGTCGTGCGGCATCGATCAAGATGGATAGATTTTCTTTAACGCGCTCTTGTCCAATAAGATCGGTCAAATATTTTGGCCGCAACGCCTGATCCAGACGGTCTTCAGGCCGGGACCGGGAGCTGATTAATCTATTTGGTGTTTCACTCATGTGCGGATTATAACCTGTTCTCTAGAATGACAAAATGACTACTGTTAGCACAAACATATTGTACTTGATATAATAACGATCGATCTAAAAATCTGAATGTAAACTGGAGGAGCATGATGAAAAACGTCTTCCCATCCAAGCACCCATTAGTTGTTCATAAATTATCTATTTTGCGAGAAAGCAAGACAGATCCCCAAAAATTTAGAGAACTGGTCCGTGAAATTTCTGCTCTTATAACATACGAAGCAACGAGCGATTTGTTAACAACACAAAGAATAATTGAAACTCCTCTATCTACCTGTGAAGGATCTGAACTTAAGGCCAATATTGGCCTTGTTCCAATACTGCGCGCTGGATTGGGGATGGTGGAAGGAGTGTGGGAATTAATGCCCTCTGCTGAAGTCTGGCATATTGGCTTGTATAGGGACGAGCGTACGCTGCAGCCTGTCGAATACTATAATAAATTACCCATCGAACCCACAGTTTCGGTGTGCCTGATCTTGGATCCGATGCTGGCGACCGGCGGTTCTGCCGTAGCAACAATAGAAATATTAAAACGTTGGGGAGTCAGCAGAATTAAATTCGTCGGCATCATCGCTTCGCCCGAGGGGATCAATCACTTACACGAGCTGCACCCAGAAGTACCGATCCACCTCGCATCGATCGATGATGGGTTAAACGACATTGGATACATATTGCCTGGTCTTGGGGATGCCGGGGATCGCCAATTCGGAACCGGATAGATCATGAAACGCTATGCTCAAATTTGCTCTACGGGTAGGTATATTCCCGATAAGGTCATCACAAATTTTGATATCGAAAAATTTTTAGGCGAACCGGTAAATGACTGGGAGTGAATTATAAATACGCGTCCCTTAAAATATTAATTGCTTTAGCAAATCTTGTAATACGAGGAGACCTAGCAATGCGAATGAAATACAAAGTAACCTTAATTACCGGCGGTGCAGCCGGCATCGGAAAAGCAACTGCCAAGCGGTTTTTCGAAGAGGGGGCAACCGTTATCATATGCGACCTTGATGAAGAACTTGGGGAAAAAACTGTTCAGGAAATTGGTCCACAAGTGGCTTTTTACAATGTAAATGTCACAGACCGTCAAGCCGTTCAAAATTGGGTTGATGATGTTATCCAAAAATTCGGGCACATAGATGTACTGGTTAATAACGCCGGTATCCTTCGCGACAACCTTTTAGTTAAGGTTAAAGAGGGCGAGTTAGTAAAACAAATGCCTGAAGAGGATTTTGATCAGGTTATCGCAGTCAATCTAAAAGGGGTTTTTAATTGCACTCAAGCAGTTGCCCCGTATATGATTAAAAAAGGGAGTGGTGTAATTCTTAATGCGACCTCGATTGTTGGTCTGGATGGTAATTTTGGGCAGACAAATTATGTAGCCACGAAAGCCGGAGTTATCGGCATGACCAGGGTATGGGCGCGCGAGTTGGGGCGCTATAATATTCGCGTGAATGCAGTTGCCCCGGGTTTTATCCTCACAGAGATGGTACAACAAATGCCCCAGAAGATACTGGACAATATGGTAGGGCACACTCCCATTGGTCGTATGGGACAACCCCGCGACATTGCAAACACGTATCTCTTCCTGGCATCAGAAGAGGCCAGCTTTATTACCGGTGCTACCCTTAGAGTAGATGGCGGAATCGTAATCGGGACGTGAGTATATCCCATATACATCAAAGACTTAGTAGAAGTTTAAAATAATTTGGGCGGATTATGTTCTCAGCCTATCCGCCCAATTTTTTTGTACACAAATTAACGGCAAAAATTATTGACCAATTATTCCCAATCGAATCGCTTTACTCACCACTTCCGCGCGATCTGAAAACTTCAAAAGAACTATCCCGCCGCAAGCGTACGGGGTATTACACCCTCTAAGAAATAAAAATCTGATATATGTGGGGAGTTTTAAAATCCAAGCCGGTTCAAACAACTCTAAAGTGAATGCCATCAAAACAATCAAGGCAGCAGCTGCATAAAAAGCCGGGTTCGAATTGAATATTTTCTGGAGGCTATATTTAGATCCCATCACGCACAGAATTTACCGGCAAAGCATAAGAATTGATGAATTATCCTGCACTTACAAATTAATTTTCTAATGCTCTAATGAACGCAATCAATTCCCAGGTCTGGTCTTGGGTAAGAATCGTCTTCCAGGCTGGCATTGAGGACCGGAAAGGTTCCATTAGACCACCTTCCGATATTCTCCAAAGGAGATAATCATCACTTAAAATCGCTTGTACTGCAGCCAGGTCGGTTGGTGCCGGGTCCAGGGATTGCGCTGCGGCGCCATCCCCTTTGCCATGATTACCATGACATGATGAACAATTTGGCTGGTAAATCTTTCTCCCAGACTCAACTGCAGCAGCATCCACATACGGATTACTCAGACCTGCGTATTCAGATGGAGCAGATGGTCGATCGGGATTCCCAGTTTCTACGTCTTCATCAAGAACATCCACACTACCGCAAGCCATCAATAGAACCACAAACAGAAAAACCAGGAACGCTAAAATTTTATTCATTATCTCTATTCATTCTCCTAATTGCTCAAGCGCCTTTAGAATTTCAGTGCTGTGAATTGAATGTTTTACCTCTACAAATACGCGAAGTATTAACCCACTTTTGTCGATCAAAAACATTGTCCGAAGTACTCCATGATAGGTACGCCCCATAAACTTCGCGCAATCATATTCTCTTTTGCCAGGGAAAAGTCAAGCGCCAATGCACCTGCGGCAATTGGCATTTCTACTCCTTTTAATTTAGTCAACTGAACATCAATATTTCTATACGCAGCCGTATATTTTTACTCCACTTCATATACAAGTTTCCCCATCGAATTTACATCGTATCCAGGCATATTGGATACAGCATTTCGAAATTCCTCATTCTGAAGCACTGATAACAATGGGGACAACAACTCACTTTCATAATACTCCGAGGGTATGATCAGTTCGTACTTCTCTTTGTACAATGGGGTGAAGTCCAACTCCAATGCTTGTGCGGCCGCAGCGATGCCCAAGCCACAATCAGCCCGACCAGAGGAAATCGCGGAAGCTACAGCCAGATGGGTGTATTCTTCCATGTCGTAGCCATTTATCTCATACGACTCAATCCCTGATTTTCTCAGATGATAATCCAATAGAACTCGTGTACCCGCGCCTCTTTGACGGTTTATAAAAGTTACATTGGATTTGGCTAAATCTTCTAATGAAGTTATAAATTTAGGGTTACCCTTCCTTACCATTATTCCTTGTTCCCGATTCACAAATGACAGGACTTTTAACGGCACTCCTGGCAGATACTCATCAATATACGACAGATTATAAATACCACTTCCAGGATCAAGCAAATGCGACCCGCAGACATGAGTTTCGCCGCGTTTTAACGCGATAATCCCCGCCAGGCTGCCCACATTGGAGGAAGTAATGCGTCGGTTCCCCTCGACCAGGTATTGTGACATCAGGTCAAGGGTCATATCATGAGAGCCTATGATAAATATCGTGCGTTCAAGTTCGGAAACCGGGCGATACAACCGGACATTCACTCGAGTCCCTGATTGCATTCCCTGTGATCCACGAGGGATAACAACTAAACCATCTGCACGCGAGAGACTAGTTATCACTCCAGCTCCTCTCGAAAGGGGTGCGGCCATCATCTTTCCACCAACTCTTCCCACAGCCACTCGCATATAATCGTCATCACCAGGAGGAGAAGTAACTTTCCGTGTAAGGTAAGCTGGAATACTATCATACTCGCATGGCTTGCGCCCAAGCCATTTCGAGATCAGCGGCTCAATAAATATCTCACCTGTAATAGCTGCCGATACCGGGTAACCTGGAACACCTAAAATCGGCACCTTCATACCATGATCACCAGTTTCAGAAAAATTCGTTTTGGTACGATTAATCATCCCTAAGATTACTGGATGACCCGGTCGAATAGCCACACCATGGACTAGCAGATCCCCAAGGGAATCAATCACTTGCGCTGAAAAATCTTCTGACCCAGCCGAAGAACCTGCATTCAGCAAGATTAAATCGTTTTCTTCCGCAGCCTCCATCACAACCTTGCTGATCTCTTTTACAACATCCGGCGTGATCGGCAGCCTGACAGCCTTACCACCCCACCCATTTACCTGCGAGGCCAAAATAATTGAATTGTATTCAATAATATATCCAGGCGTTACGTTTTCTCCTACTTCAATCAATTCGGATCCAGATGGGATAATCGCTACCCGTGGCTTTCGGGCAACTGCTAGAGTGTCGTGACCGCTCGCCGCAATAGCTCCAAGATCTACCGGTCGCACTGTGTGCCCAGCAGGCAGCACGAGTTCTGTCGCAACGATGTCCTCACCCATTGGTCGAACGTGATGCCACGGTGTCACTGCCTCCCGAATTCGGATATCATGAGGATTCCGAATATCATCCGCTGCCGTTCCATCATGATTTATGGGCTCCACGTTTTCTATCGGAATAACTGCATCCGCCCATCCAGGCATAAGATCTCCCGTATCCACATATCTAGCGATCGCGGGCTGTGCGCGTCCTGAGGTTGACCTTTCACCAATAAACAGCGTGATCGGAGCAGTGAGTAACGCCCCAGAAGTATCTATCGATTTCACTGCAAAACCATCCATGGCAGCTGCATGGTAGTGCGGAGAAGAAATCTTCGCCCAGACGGGTTCTGCGAGCACACGACCCACTGCCCATTCATCTAGAGCTATTAGTTCCGTACCTAATCTCTCCCACAAACCGGCACCTAAAAGTGCTTCAACAAACCTGGCTTTTGCATCAGGCAATGGGATATCATGCAAATATATTTTCATCTAGACACTTAAAATATTAAACAATTATCCTGTCCTTCGATTTTGATCGTTGATGCAAGTTAAACTCGACCAGTGCACGCCACAACGCCAGTTAACCAAATAGAAATGTCGCAAGGATCAGAGCAGGAACACTTCAACGAGATCTCCGGCATTCAAGCCTGTAACATCTGCCGGGATTCGCACAAGGCCATCTGCACGCGCCAGAGTAAAGATAAGATTGCTTTTCCCAAATACTGGTTCGACCACATACTCATTCGACGAAATTACCTCATTCTTTATAAGTCTTACAGCTACCCAATCTTCTCGACCAGCAATCGAAGCTATATTAATGGTAATTCGTGCAGGAACGTAAGGGCGCGGGGTTGAAATTTTCACGCCCAACAACATGTCTACGACCGGGACTACAAAAAGGGAGGCGATCACGAGCGCGCTCACAGGATTTCCTGGCAATCCAATTACGGGTTTCCCTTCGCATATGCCCAATATGGTCGGTTTACCTGGTTTAACATTTACTCCATGGACCAGCACCCCGGGATCTCCGAGTTCATTAATAACCTGAGCCGTTAGATCACGCGAACTGGCTGAAGAACCAGCTGTTATTACTGCCGTGTCACATTCTTCCAAGGCCTGGGAAACAGAAACAATCATGGCTTCCAATTGATCGGGAATAATCCCATAACGCACTGAATTACCACCAGCATATTCGACCAGAGCAGCCAAAGTGTAAGAGTTAATATCACGCACTCTTCCCGGAGACAGATTTGATCCAGGCGGGATCACTTCATCCCCACTGGATATAATACCGACCTTCGGCTTACATCTTACCTGTAAGCGGGTTATCCCTAACGCCATAAGCCCCCCCACTTCTGCCGGTCTTATACGGGTTCCACTTGGAATCACTTCCTGCCCAGATTTGACATCTTCACCAATTTGTAAAACATTCTCACCATCAGCAACTGAACATAAAATCTCAACTTCATTCGGTTTTACCTGCTGAGTATCCTCCAACATAATAACGGCATCTGCCCCCTTTGGCAGCATGCCCCCCGTGTGCATTCCCATACATTTAGTCGCTGATATTTGAAAGCCGGGCGCGTCTCCCATTGGCACTTCACCAATAATGGATAAATACACTGGTAGCGTCTCGCTCGCTCCGTGTGTATCCGCAGCAATCACTGCATATCCATCAACTGTTGATCGCATAAAGGATGGTAGCGCATGTGGGGCCATTATTGGAAGAGATGTTACTCGACCAAGAGATGATTCGGTTTCAAAATCTTCGACTCGAGATGGCTGGGAAAAGGAGTCAAGTAATAAATCTAGGGCTTCTTGAGGTGGAATTAATTTTAAGAATTCTGGCATAATCACTCACAAAGAATAAATTTTTATCAATGCGTATAATAAGCAAATATCATAAAATATGCCATTGCCCCAAAAGAAGCCAGTGCATTTAGGGTGACCGCTGACCAGTTTGGCTTAGCGCCGCGTTCTATCCGTATTACTTGCCAGATTTGAAGCACTGATATGGGCAGGGATATAAATGCATGTAGCACAACGAATTTAGGCAATCCGAGGAACATCTCAATTAATAACAGCAGATATGCACATATTATCAATAGACTATGGAAATTCATACCGTTGCGCCATCCTAAACGAACAAGCAAAGTACGCTTGTTATATTTCACATCACTGGCGTAATCTGGCAATTCAAACGCCAACATCATCGCGAGATGGAGAATCACCAACGGGAAAGTACTCATTGCAACGAACCGGTGGAGTTCACCAGTTTGTAATACAAAAGAAAAGGCGGGCAACAAGAAAGCAACGATAATTGATGTGGTTAATTCGCCATAACCGGACCTCTCCAAACTGACTGGAGGAACTGAGTAGAAAAAAGAACCCAGGAACGCCAGGCACATAATGAAAATCACCAAAGGATCGAGCCCTACCTGAGCGATTAATACAACGGTTAATGAAGCTAAAAATGCTAAGCACGTCAGACCAGCTAGTAAACCTACCTGGCGGGACAATTTTCCTGGCCCAACAGCGCCACTTCCTCCGGAGAACGGCGTACGGTTCGGATTATCCTGGTCTTCAGGAGCATTAAAATACTCATTCAAATAATGTGCACTTAGCTGAAGAAGCATAGCCCAAAGGAGGCCTAATAAAAATATATCCCAAAGGATATCAAGTCCCAAGAAAAAAGATATTCCAACCCCAAGCGAATATAAGAGAACCGCTCCCAATAGAAATAAGGGACGCGATAAGCGAATAAAAAGGAGCAGGGATTTCATTTTTGTTTAGGGTTCAATCGGATAACCAGCCTCTATCCAAGCAGCGAACCCGCCTAAAACCGGTGTCACCTTTGAAAAATTATTATCTATCAGAATCTGCGCCGCACGGGCACTGGCTTCCTCCGACGGTCAAGTACAATAAGTTATTATCCATTCTGAGGGGGTTAACTCGTTAAAGCGACTGACTAAATCGTTCTCAGATATTGAGATTGCTCCAGGTATGTGGCTGATTGTGTAAGCCTCATCGCCACGAACATCGAGAAATACTGCATCCCCATTGTCAAATGCTTCTTTTGCATCTTCCAGGCTGACTCGAGGAATATCCGGATGTGGCCCGCGCACCATCACAAACTCTGGGCCAGATTCAGTAGATGGTGCAGTGTTTGCAGAGATAAGAAGCCACGCTAACGCGCCGATAATCAACACCAACCCACCACCAATCAGTATAAATGGAATTCTACTTCGATTTATCATAAAAGAATCTACTCCAACCAGTATTTATCGTGTCAAAGCAACTACATTAAATATGTAGATAGCCATGAGCACAATTGCCCATCATACCACAGGGTGATAAGATAATTCTGTAATTATATCTAGCTTCCCCCAGGCGAATCAAATTGATCTCGACCAAAATCGCTATGTTAATATTTCATCTTATTTCCGGAAGAAATTAGAAATAAAGAACCACAAATTCGCAGGGCGTTCGGCTAGCCTACGCATAAAATAGGGGTACCACTCGGTACCGAAAGGCACATAAACCCGAACCGGATAACCTTCAAGAAATGTTTGTTCTTGCAAACCCCGACGAATTCCATATAGCATCTGGAATTCGATCGCAGTTTTTGGCAGCTTAACCTTACTGGCATATTCTTTCGCAAATGCCAATCGGTCCGGATCATGAGAAGCTATTGCAGGTATTGGAGGGAATTTACCATCCGTGCTGATTTCAGGGGATCCCATACTTATGGAATTATCAATAAGCATCTTAGTTAATAAATCGAAATTAGTGTCTACGTCACCCTTCTTTGGAAACGCCACTTCGGGTGGTTCTTTATACGCTCCCTTACATAAACGTACGTTAGTCCCATTTACAGATAATAACCGGATATCTTCCTCGCTACGATAAAGATAGGACTGAATTACGACTCCTGTATTAATAAATTCGTACTTATCACGCATATCTCGATACACTCGTAGTGTCGCTTCTACAAATGGAGAATCCTCCATGTCTATACGCACATAGTTATTGCATCGTTTGGCAACTTCCAATATCTGCCGTAAATTTTCTGCGCACAGCTGTTCGTTTAACGCCAAACCAATTTGTGTTAATTTAATAGAAACGCCGGACCGCACACCAGATTCTTGGATCGTTTCGAGAGCTTCCTCTATGTTCTTTGTCGCCCGCCGTGCCTCCTCAGGCGTTGTGGTATTCTCCCCCAGGTGATCAATCGTTGCATTAATCCCAATTGAGTTCAGTTTTTCTACTGCTTTTATCGCGTCCTCCAACTTCTCACCTGCAACAAATCTTGACGCGGCTCTCCACGACAAACTCCAGTTGGTCACGATCTGCCGCACCCATTCTGCCTTTGACAAGTAAATCAATATTGAGCGAAGCATAAATTTCTCCCGGGTAAAGAATTATATTTCTTTGTTAATTTTAACACAATCATTACAATTCATGAAGCATCTATGCGCTGCATTATCGTTGTTTTGGTACATTGCTCCTCTCCATTGCAAAATTATAAGGCATAAATCTTGCAACCTGGTATAATATACCGCATATAGGATGGTAAACATGCTAAACCAGAGCTTTAGACAATCTCAAGAGCAATCACTAAGGCCGCTAACTACGGCACACCTCGCACAGACAATGTCATTACTCTTGTTGAGTAGACAAGAACTGAAACAAAAGGTAGAGTCAGAAATATCCACAAATCCAGCCCTAGAAGTCGTGGATATGAATAAATGCCCCTCCTGTAGCAGACCATTAATCGGCAACACCCCCTGCTCGGTTTGCAGGCGCAATGGGGATAACGTGGATGATACTCCAATCATTTTCATCTCTTCCAGAAGTGATTTTGTTGGTTCATCCTCAAATTCACAATCGGCGGATGACATTTCTCCAGATGAAATCACTCCGGCGAGGGAAGATCTACACTCATATGTTCTCAGACAGGCAGCACCAGACCTGGAGACTCAAGACATCCCCATAGCTGCTCACATTCTTTCAAGTTTGGATGACGATGGCTTGTTGAGTGTCCCGATTGTGGAAATCGCACAATATCATCACGTGCCAATATCAAGAATTGAAAAAGTAAATGAACTAATCAAGCGTTGTGAACCGGTTGGAGTTGGTTCTACCTCACCCCTTGAAGCGTTATTGGTTCAAACAGACGTATTATCTGAAACAAATTATGTACCTCCATTAGCTTCTCGGGCAATCACTGAAGGAATGGAATTGCTCAGCCGGCATTCCTATACTGAACTAGGCCGATTATTGAGCATTTCTACCGATGATGCACTGGAGATCGCCCGTTTCATCTCAGAAAACTTAAATCCTTATCCCGCACGGTCTCATTGGGGAAACATCAGGGATGGTAGGGCCTCAAAACAAGACTATCAGTCACCTGATGTCATCATCTCTATCCTGAATCATCCCAAACAGAATTTGGTGGTTGAAATCATTTCCCCTTACACTGGACGGCTCAGAATAAATCAATTATTCCGTGATGCAATAAGAGAAGCCCCGTCTGAAAATGCCGAGAAGTGGCAAGCGGATCTGGAAAAGGCTAGTTTACTTATCAAGTGCTTACAACAGAGGAACAACACCCTCGTACGACTCATGCATCTACTCGTAGAGATACAACATGATTTTATCCTGCAAGGGGATATACACCTTGTTCCCATTACTCGCGCATCACTAGCCGATAAGCTCAATGTGCACGAATCGACAATATCACGAGCTGTTTCTGGTAAAATGCTTCAATTACCGAACAAAAGCCTGATACCTATGTCGAAACTTTTCGACCGCAGTTTACGTATCAGAGCAGAAATGATAAATATTATTTTAGAAGAAATTAAACCATTAAATGATTCACAGATTGCAGATATCCTCAATGAGCGAGGTTTTTCTATCGCCCGGAGAACGGTAGCTAAATATCGTGCTATCGAAGGTATACTAGCATCCAGAATGCGCCGGTCCATGCATTCAAGTAATCCCGAATAGAATGAAAAAGAGTATCGAAAATTACATCTCCGGATTCCGAGGCGGGGGCACTCCACAGATATCCGAGTTTGCAGCTTTTTTAGATTTATTACCACAAGCCGCCCTGCTTGTAGAAACAACATCCCAAAAGATTATCCACTCAAACAAAAATGCAGTTGATTTATTACAGCTAGCTGAAATAAAATCACCCAAACTTACTCTCAAAGATTTGGTGAGGGATTGGGACATTGATGATTTGCCCTCTCCCGATCAACAAGGCAATAGCCTGATTGCTCATTCCCATGCCAGGATAAAACAAAGTCATTCCAGGAGTATCGACGTACAATTTACATACACACTCCTTCCACCTGTTGGAGAGCGAGGATTAATTTTATTAGAACCCGAACTTTCGCAACCAGAACATCAAGAACATTCGATAGATAAAAATATCTTGTGGGATAAACTTATTCAATTATCGACAAATTTTAAGGGAGAAACTACTGAGCAGAGGATCGAGTACATTCTCCAAATTGGTCACGAATTAACGAATGCGTCAACTCTGGCTGTCTATATTGCAGATAATGATAGTCCAACGGCGTATCGACTTACTGGATATGGAAAAGTAGAATGGCTGCCTCGGGTTTTATCACCCGAAGATATGATAAGACTCAGAGCCCCATACCTGTGGAAACCAGGAAAACGAATGCTTTCTGTGATCCACAGTAAAGGTATTAACAATGGGATCAAATATATTGCCACTGCCCCTTTAGGCAATGGAAATGCTGCAATTGGAACGCTTATCATTGCTGATACGAAGGACAGCAGTTCGAGCAGCAGCCTAGACTTATCTAAGTTGCTGGCAGCAAAGATCACTTCGATTGTACAAGTGTATGCCATTCGATCACAAAATGTCAAAACTATTGAGGAACAGGAATTTGATATAAAGGTTGGCATTAAGATCCAGGAATCCATTCGAGAAGGTCTTTTATTGTTAAATCCAGATCTTACTGTCGAAAAAATTAACCATACTGCGGAAACAATGCTCGGGTACACACAACAAGAAGCGAAAGGTCAGCCTGTTGAACTTATTCTAATCGGGAGTGAAAGCGTATCCCCAATTCTCAGAAAAGCCAATAACGGTGTATCTACTCTGGATATCGGGGAAATCAGACTTTACAGAAGATCTGGAGAGGAATTTCCGGCGGTCATCAGTGTGATCCCAATTTCTAACCATCACCAAGTATTACTCTTGCTGATCTTAGTATCAGACCTAAGTGAACAGGAGCAAATCCAAGAACAGGCCCAACAATTAGAGGAGCATGCATTCCTCGGTGAATTAATGGCAATATTTGCCCATGAGGTTCGGAATCCAATAAACAATATCAGCACCGGACTGGAATTGATGGCGTTAGATTTAACAGGACAAGATCCAAACAGGGATATTATTCACAGACTTCAGGGTGACTGTGACCGTTTAGAGGATTTGACCAAATCCATACTCACCTTCTCAAAACCCAACGAATATACAATGGTGCAGGTCGAAATTGAACCTCTGCTAAAACGTTTGCTCGATCAATATAAACACCGCATGGTTCGTTTTCATATTGAACCCCAATTGCAGGTAGAACCAGATATCCCCGAAATTAGGGGTAATTTTAGGGCTCTTGAACAGGTGTTTACTAATTTAATCAGCAACGCGATCCAGGCAATGAGTGAGACAGGGGGGAGACTAGCTGTCAAGATACAAATCGATGGCGAGATTCTCGGTCGTGAAACGGTACAAATAAGCATAGCAGATACTGGACCAGGAATTCCTGACGAAGATATCAAACATTTATTCCAGCCATTTTACACCACGAAAAGGACTGGTACGGGTCTTGGATTAGCGATATCCAAACGGATTATTACCGCTCACAAAGGTACGATCAACGTAACAAGCTTCCCAGGCGGAACCATTTTTCAAGTACGAATCCCTGCCGCTGGTGAGATATAATAATACATCTCCCGACCAAAAAATCGTATAATCCCAACAGATGAGGACACTAAATTAATGAGTGCTACCATTTTAATTGTCGATGATGAAGAGAATGCCCGTCATAATATTGGCACATTCCTATCATCGCGAGGATATGAAACATCCGGTGTTGCAACACTCACCGAAGCGCGAGATTCTATAAATCTTGGAATTGCAGACATCGTACTATTAGATGTTCAGCTCCCTGACGGTTATGGACCATCTTTGCTAGAAGAAACAGCGCATTATCCAAATAGACCACCTATCATATTAATTACCGCGTACGGTGACATCGAAATGGCGGTTGAAGCCATGAAAAATGGGGCGCATGATTTTTTACAAAAACCCATAAAATTGGCCAGGTTAGAAAAATCGATCCAACGAGCAGAAGAAATCGTAACCATGAGACGCGAGCTGGCCCATCTCAGAAGTGCTCGCCAGGGTCAGTTAAACTTCATCGTTGGCAGCAGCCCTAAAGTGAGGGAACTCATCGACCAGGCGCAGCGTTCCGCCTCCGCATCGATCTCAGTCCTGTTAACAGGAGAGACTGGAACTGGTAAGGAGGTATTAGCAAATGCGATCCATCAGGCTGGATCGCGAGGTGATAAACCTTTCATAGCGATTAATTGCGCTGCAATTCAAAGTACAATATTAGAATCCGAACTTTTCGGTTACGAAGCAGGGGCATTTACAGGTGCTGAGAAAAGAAAACACGGACTGATGGAAATCGCTGATTGCGGCATACTATTTCTCGATGAAATTTCATCCATGCCAGTTGATATGCAAGCTAAATTACTCAGGGCAATCGAAGAAAACGCATTCCGCAGAGTTGGTGGCACAAACTTAGTGAACGTAGATGTGCAATTAATTGCGGCATCAAACAGAAATTTAATAAAAATGCTAGAAGATGGCAAATTCCGGGAAGATTTATATTACCGGTTAAAAGTTGTTGACCTTCATTTACCACCGCTGCGAGAACGCAAAGAAGATATTCCTGAATTCGTCGGATATTTCATAAAATTAAGTAATCAACAGATGGGCAAGAACATCCAGGACATCACTACAAGAGCAATGCAAGCATTAACTGCCCACGATTGGCCGGGAAATATTCGCGAATTGAAAAACGTGATTGAGCGAGCAACACTATTCTGTGACGAAGCATCAATTGATCTCTCCCACCTGCCTCCTGAGCTTACCTGAAATTCTAATCAAGGCATATTCCAAATTAAGTAATCATCAGACACACAAATCCTAGCGCTTTCATCTGTTTTCATACACACTTGATAAGGAATTAATTTACCATTGGGGGCATTTATCGGGGGAGTTGCCAAGAACGTTCCACCATCTTCGCTCGTTGGCGGAAATGCATATTCCTGAATGGTTCCATCCGGAAGATTTATTATTAATTCAAGGACTGCATCTGGAAACGGCTCGTTATTTTTAATTATATTCGCCCAAATTTCCTGGTTGTTTTCGGTAGCAATACTTGAGTAGCTCGTCCAGACCTGCATTTTGTATACCTCCCCAGTTACAGTATTGCTTGATTCCGCTTGCGCTTGACGGAAATAAATATCTCTATACGCATAACCTAGCAATTCTGGCTGCACGGAAATCGACTCGCCGGCACTATCATCATATACCAAACACAAGTTTTGATAACACTGGCTATAAAGCTTGTTATTTTGGTAAACCAGAACAGAGATCGGCTCACCGCTAACAGAAAACCCACCATGATCTTCGATGTAACTCCAGAAAAATTCAGGGACATAAATTCCACTGCTTTCATTAATGTGATAGAACTGCATATCTTCAACAATATACGCATCATTGTCCGAAATTATCGGCAGTCCCAATTTTTGAGGCAGTGGACGCAGGAATACATGCTCCGGTAGAACTGGATCTACAACCAATACTACTCTCTCAAATATTTGCTCTATCTTCCCATCGGGAGCAAGGAAAGCCTCCGTTATTTGAAATCCGGTTAAATCTGTCCCCACATCCGATACAAATTCTGTAAATGGATAGGCAATACTGGGGTATATATCAATTTGGCTACCCTGTCCCGGGCGATATTGACAAAAAATCCCACAAGACCAGGCGCCGTAGGCTAATAACTGGACAGAGCCCGGTTGCTCGCTTGCCATTCTATAAAATCCAAGGTTCTCAAAGTATTGTTCGAAACGATTTTTATTTGGATTGAAACGCACTTCGGTCAAAGGTCGACCAACAAAATCCTCACCACCTAAATTTAGATACATTGGGACAAATTCGTGGTATACGATATGTCCGCCAATATACAATTCGCCATCTTCTGGTTCAGGCGCGGACGGTTCCGCGATCCCCATCTCATTAGCCAAAGAAACCAGCCGAAATCGACGCGTTTCAGGTTGTTTAGGATCAAACATTATACATGCTGCTTCAGTATACTGGAATTCCATACTCCCTACCGTCTGCACCGCTGAAATAGCACCTCCTAAAAACTCATTCCCACCATGGAATTCATAGAACGCCCGGAAGACGGGACCAATCTCATAAGGAGGGGAATGCTCCTGGAAACCGGCAACATTCCCTTGACTTATTGGTTCAGCTGCAAAGCAGCTTGACAAGAATCCGCATAATACCAACGGGATGATTATTCTTAGTGGAATCTGGATCGAATTCATAATTCCTGGATTGTTCAACCTATTTCTTAAGACCTGATTAAATTATATCAAACTTAATAATGGCACGCCTCTTGCAACATTATTAAGTAATCCAAATTTAGGTGAGAAGAATGGCAGGTCTGAAAATCAGATGAACAATCGTCTCGGCATTCATTATTTCCCAGACACTAAACATTATAGAGAGCATGATGCATCTAAATGGATCCCGGAATTAAAGGATCTTGGTCTATCCTGGCTGGTATTAATTAATCCTTCTAAACGTGCGATTCCTGAAAATTTTCTGAGTCAATTAATTAAATCTTCAGTGACGCCAATATTACATTTCAACCTGCCAGTGGAACCAAATGTGGAACTTGATTCTATTGACCTCTTCTTTAAGACATACGCCCGATGGGGTGTTAAATACGTATGCTTGTTTGATCGTCCAAATCTGAGAAAATCTTGGCCATCAAACTCATGGACCCAACGTAACCTCGTAGATCAATTCTTAGATATATATATTCCTTTAGCAAATAGATTGCTTGAATATGATTTGATACCTGTTTTCCCACCGCTCGAACCTGGTGGTGATTATTGGGATACATCGTTTCTTCGCCTCGCATTGCGTTCATTGCGGCGCAGGGGAAAGACAAAACTGCTCGACTCACTCGTCATCGGAGCTTATGCCTGGCTAAATAATCACCCCTTAAATTGGGGCGCAGGAGGTCCCGAAAATTGGCCAGAGGCAAAGCCTTACAGAAATTCGACCGGAACGCAAGATCAAATGGGTTTCCGGATCTTTGATTGGTATTCAACAATCGCTAGAGCAGAACTTGGCCAACCCCGACCGATTATCTTGATGAAGGTGGGTGAACGAGCAGCAAATCCTTACTCTAGAGAAAATTACTCCACCAACCATCGAAAGTATTCTGAACAATTATTTGAAATCTCCCAAATCATGGCCGGAAGGATTGAGACAAACATCCTTACTGATCAAACCTCAGAAAACAATGTTGAATTAATCTCATCTAAATTCAATGATCCAGTACCAAACGAGGTGATCGCTTGTAATTATTGGCTTTTAGGCACAGACAAAAACAGTCCGCACACAGATGAGTCCTGGTATAAACCTGACAGCAGCCAAATGCATATCGTTAGCGCGTTAAAAAATCACCACCAGTTGTTGAATTCTAAAAATCAGCGCGAATACATACAAGAAGTCAATCAAAACACAGAATCAAGAAAAAAGTCTACTCCAAAATTTACATCGGTAAGGTTTAATTCCCGTCCAATAAGGCATTACTTCCTAATCCTGCTTTACGGATGGGGAGTAGCTGAATGGGATATGGACTTTATCCGCCCATACATCCAACGCTTCCACCCTACTGTTGGATTTTCACTTGATGAAGCATTGCTATCGAAAAAAGTTACGCTTGTTGGAAACTTGGATGGATTACCAAAAGGTGCTCTTGCTAAATTAAGGGTAGCAGGATGTAAGGTGGAGCACCTAGAAAACGATGGCACACTTCTTGCAATATAGATTTTAAATATTTTTGCACGTTTTCCGCATTAATAAAAACGAGGTTTTATCCAGGAAGGATATCGATGGAATATTCAGAACAAAATAATTTCCCCAAGAATATCAATTCCAATATTTACACACCCAATCTAAAGGTAATAGGCATAGGTGGTGGTGGTTGCAACGCCGTCCAGCGTATGATTGAGATGGGAATGAGCGGTGTTGAATTTATCGCTGCCAACACAGATCACCAAGCTCTTAAAATTAATCCTGCTAAGGTAAAAATTCAACTAGGACCGAATGTAACCCGCGGGTTGGGAGCCGGTGGTGATCCCAAAATCGGTGAGAAAGCCGCAGAAGAAAGCCAGAATGAAATTGCAGCTGCGTTAGATGGTGCAGATATGGTATTTCTTACCGCGGGCATGGGAGGAGGAAGCGGTACTGGGGCTATCCCGGTTGTTGCTAATATTTCCCGTGAGATCGGTGCCGTTAGCATGGCCATCGTAACCACACCATTTTCTTTCGAGATGGGACAACGACAACGCAACGCGACCTCTGGTCTAAACAAATTACGTTTACACACAAATACCCTGATCACAATTCCCAATGACCGGCTACTGAAAGTAGCCCCACGCCATTTGCCAATCGAGACTGCCTTTATCCTTGCCGACGATGTGTTGAGGCAATCGGTTCAGGGTATCACCGAATTAATCACCAGGCCTGGCTTGATAAACGTAGATTTTGCTCATATCCGTCGTTTAATTCAATGCGGCGGAGGATCACTAATGTCAATTGGCCATGGGAAGGGAGAAAACAAAGCCCAAAAAGCGCTGGAGCAAGCATTACATCACCCATTGTTAGAGGAAATTTCACTCTTCCATTCTGCGGGGATTATTGCGAATTTTACTGGAAGTGATTCTCTGGCTCTTTCTGAGGTCAATGACGCTCTTAACTACCTCCATGAACAATCAGGAGCGGACACAGAAATCGTTTTAGGTGTAAATAACGATGAAAATATGGGTGATCGAGTTCAATTAATTCTGGTTATTACGGGTCTGGGTGCACCAACTCTTGAAGAAGCGTTAAGCAATGTTCAAGCACAAAGAATCGAACATCAAACTGCACCCATTTTAGAACCTCGCGAACCTGTGCCAGAAATCAGTAGTTCATTCCAGGATTTAGATCTCCCGGCATTCCTGCGACGCAGGTCACAACAAGCGGGATAGTCTTCAAAACGTTCTTAATGATTTGCACTTCCAAAGCATCCGTTGAAATAAAACGAATACATCTAATGATATGAAGCAAAACGCAAAGAATAAAGTTAATCAACAAGTATATCGCCAGTTTCCATCATTAAATGGGACTCGCCCGAAGATCCAGGCACAAAAAACTGCCAAGTCTTCGAAAAGCAGTAATACATATCTGCTCACCTACAAAGGATCTGCAAAGGTCTCTGGAAACAAGAAATTGCCATTGATTGTCCGGGTAGTAAGCACGGAAGACGGAAAAATTCTAAAACTCTCGACTTCACGATAATCTCAATCACCAACTACTCATGCTCAACAAGAACAAATTCGAACGCTTTGAACTAGCTATATGGGGATCCCTCATCAGGATGACGAAAAAAATTGATGGTAATTCTTCTCCCGCTGATAGTCACCCTGTTCATGGAGTCAAAATCATGAACAGATCCCGGCTATTCATACAAGGAATAACGGTCGCCATCATAGGAATGATGCTTGGGCTAACCAGTGGTTATCTACTCGCTATTCTATTTAAATGATGATAAAGCTCAGAACTCTATCGCTGTTTGGAATATTCTTTTTATCATTCACCATGGGCAATATGGTGGGTTTATCTCTTGGGAATGATGATATCCGACAAAATCAAATACCTTTTACGATAAATCCGCAAGCACAGAAGAACATCCTCTTAATCAGTGTTGATCGACTAGATATACCGACACCAAAATTAGAGGCAGTCTGGCTAATCTTGGTTACCCCTCCCCAGCCAACATTATCTCTCATTCCAATTTATCCAACTAACCTAGAATTCGAAGAAAAAACAGCCAAGCAGCTCACGAAAAATTTTTCATTAACACCTGCCATCTCCCTAGATAATTCATTCAAAAACGCGCTTCGAGAACAAGATATCAAATGGGATCACTTAATCATATTTGACGAAAATGGTTGGGTTGATATTGCAGCTCTGGTCGGAAGTAATAACTTTGGAAGCGGATGGTTGAACAAGGAGACTGTAAATCTAAGCTTTGCAATAACGCATGATGATCCACATACGGCGTTACTTAGACAAGCATTCATACTCAATCAGTTTTGTTCAGAACTTTCCTCACTCAACCTGATATCGCACTTAAAATTTCTTTTTGACTCCAATCACGCTCGCACCGATATTACTTCAAGCCAGATTTTTGATGCTTTATACGATTACCAAAACCAGGGCGTGAATTTAACTTGCAAATTCCCTACGTTGGACTAGAAAGGAATTTCACTATGCAGATCTATCTATAGGAGGCGACCTTGGTCTCAATAAATCCAAACACAATACTCACCATTTTAATCGCAGTTTTGTTCTCGCTTGGCGGCGTTACCTTTGTAATCGGTATCCTGATTCTCGCCATCAGTGCTGCCAGCCAGGGGGTAAGGAATTTAGCTTCTCAGGTTACAACTTTAGCTCAGAAGGGAATCGCCGAAGATGTGGCAGGTCTCGTAGGCAACGCGGCCACTTTACTCAATGAAATAAATCAACTCACAAAAACTAAGGCAGGAATCGGTGTTTTTTTAACAATTCTTGGTCTCCTAATGATGATTGGTGCAAGTATCTTCGCACTTAAAACACAGCAGTTCATATAATGACCGTTTCACCATTGATTGTAGATCTTTGGAAGAAATTTGATCAGGAAGAAGATAGATCCCTGGTCATTCGGGCTTTAAGGCAGGATCAAATTATATGGAAAAGTCTTGAGGAACCGGAGCTGAGGCAAAAAGCCTTGGATCTTCTCCCAAGTGTACCTCAGTCATGGTCTCCTGGCAGCGTCGCATTATTAACTCTCGAAGACCCACCAATTATTGAAGATTTGGAAGAGGATCCTTTACAAGCGATACCAGATTCATTAATTGAATTAGCAACTCAAGCTTATCAGGTGTGGTCCAAATCTTCTCGCGAACGAGAAATCAATCTTCTTCAATCCTGCTTGCTTGCCCTATATTTTAGAGAACAGCGCCGGCAGTTTGGAAATTGGAACACTTTACAGGATGGATTAAGAAAAAGCGATCAAGGATTATACTGCCCCGCTGCCTGTCTTTTGGGAATGGTTCCATATAAACTTGAGCTCGTGCGAGAGCTAGTCCAGGCAAAAGGGATCAATTTTAACCTAAATTTATCCCTTCACGTGTTATTTAGCAACCCCCTACCCCAATCAAAACAGGTTGACATCCTACAGGCGATATCCAATGACTCATCCCCGATTGTACGTCTGGAATTATTAAACCAACTCTCGCTATTTTGCCCAGAAATAGCCGATATGCTTGCAAAAAGCCAGCTCGATGGATCTCAGGAACCACTTTCAAACTCAGCGCCTGCTAAGGTGCGTAAGTATCAACAACTAACGAAATCGTTATATAACGCCCAGCTTTTATCTATCGCCAATAAACCTAAAGCACTGATCAGTACTCTAAACGATTTAGAGATGGTTTCTCGTCGGATGCAAGCCGATCTGATAGCAGATGCAGCACTATCTGCTTCAGATATCCGATCCAATACTACGAACAAAAGCGAAACCCAAATTCAGGAGGATGAACACCTCACATTGGCACTCAAGTACTGGAAACAGGCGTCGAATCTTGCACCTGAAGTCCCAGCTTACACAGCTGCGTACATCCTTTCCCTCATTCGATCAGGTCAGCTTATCGAAGCTCAAGAGGTATTATTTATCGAGAAGGACGGCACAGGAGCCGCTAAATATATTAAAGACATAATCCTTACCGAGGATTTGCCAAACACCTTAATTGACACCGAATCTCAAGGTGCGATTATCGGCAGTCAAATAAGTTATTTAGATCATCCAGCGCTTATTGTTGCATCCGCCGTGCTTGCTTATGAATTAGGTGAACTAGATGAATCCACCCGCTTAGCTAAAGATGCTGTCGAATTATTAAATACCCAATCCAGGCCAGAGATTGTAAGCACTTCAGTTGACTTTACATCAATTCTGGCAGATCTCCTTTACGATCTCAACCAATATCACGACAGCATCCGCGCAGCGATGGCTTCCATCAACCAACGCCCTGCTGAGCCGCATTTATTGTTGACTCTTTCGAAATCATATATTCAAAGTGGACAACCAAAAGAAGCCATCACCCCCCTGCGCCTCATCCTGGCCCAGCAACCTGAGAGGATTCACGTTCGTCAGTTGCTGATAGCTTCCTCAGAAGCATCTGAAGAGTGGGAGACGGCTTGCGAAGAACGCCACTTCTTACTGAATAAAGATGAAACAACACCCACAGAGGAATTGCAGAATCTAGCTTATTGTGCTTTGATGGCAAATCACCCGCTGAAAACGGTTGAAATTTGCGAGACATTATCAAGACGCGATATCGATAATACAGATTTCGATCAAACAAACGCTGTAACTTACTGGCTGCTTGGAGAAGCCAAGCTTCTTATAGAGGACACAAAACATGGACTGGAATATCTCGACAAAGCCATGGATTGTGACCCGAGTTTAGCTTTCCCCTGGATTGCACTGAACAATCACTATATAAAAAGCAACGATCCAATTCGGGCAGATCAAATCCTCCAGAAAGCCAGCCTGATTCTACCAAATTCTCCGGAGATCCAGCTTGAACTCGGAAAAAAATATTTAAACTACAATTTACCCTCAAGAGCATTACCCTACCTGCATCAAGCCAATAGTTTGCTCAGTGTTAATGGCAAGGAACCAATCAACCCAGCTCATATATACCAACCTTTGCCTGTACGACTGAGAGCCAGACTTAGGGATCCGGTATTACACTATCTAGGCAAGTCGCTTCGAATATTGGGCCGCATGGAAGAAGCTAAGACACTATTCGAAGAGGCTTTTGCCGTAAATCCAGTCATCGCACCGGAAGATCCAGCACTTCTGTATGGCTACGCGCAAGCACTTGACCTGTTTGGCTATACAAAAAAATCGATCCCCCTTTTAGAAAATGTAGTCCGCTCTCAGAGGAGCAATCTAGATGCCCGAGTCGATCTGGCAAAGGCGATCATAAAAACATCAAATCAAACCAAAGATATCTTCAACGCAATCTCTTTACTTGAAAGCGTTACGAATCCAACGAATACCTCTGCTCAACAGGATTCAATATCCGCTCAAGAACGGCCTGTTATTAATAAATATAAACTCATCGAAGCAAAGACACTTTTAGCTGAAGCGCAGGCACAAATTGGTGATTACTCGAGTGCAATAAGATCGTACCGCCTTGCTTTGGAACTAACCTCAGAAAACCAGCTTGAAATTAAGACACGAATTTCCTTGGGGCTTGGCAGCACTGCTCTAGAGTTGGGTGAAATAGAGAAGTCCATTGCATCCTTACAAGAAGGCGTCCGATACGATCCTAAAAATATTCTCTTATTACGAAAACTCGCCGAAGCATACCTGGCAAAAGGTCTAACGGATAATTCGTTCCAAACAGCATATTCAGCTTATCAACTACACCCATCCGATATGGAGACGATAACCTGGTTTGCTGACCACTGTACGGAAATTCAAAGAATATCAGGCGGCTCCCATGCTCAAGCAAAAGGGATGTCGCTGCAGGCGTTAGAGCGTGCAACGAGGATCTCTCCTTCGCGAGCAGACCTGTATCTGCGACGCGGAATCGCACAACGAAAAGATAATGACCCGTCCGGGGCAAAAGCATCATTCATAAAAGTTGCTGAGATAGCAGATCCCCATTGGGAGGAGCTCTTCCAAGCGGCACTTAATCTCCGCCAGCTAGGGGACTTCGATGAAGCATTACAATTATTCGATCTCGCGCAGCAACGCGTTGGGGAAATTTATGCTCATACCGAAAATCATATCGTCCTGTTCATTGAATATTCTGAAACACATAAATTGAATGCTGATATCCCATCTGCATTAAGTATCATAAACCAGGGCATTGCAGAATTTCCAGAATCTGTTGACCTGCACCTTAAAAAAACCGAATTATTATTAAGCCTGAGTAAGCCGATCCAGGCGTTGAATTGCGTATACGACATACTTCAACGGAAGCCCAATGAAGCAATACTGCACCTTCAAGCTTCAAAAATATGCTTCATAAATAGAAATATAGCTGATGCACTTGACCATGCTGACCAGGCAATTGCGTTATATTCCCACACCAATGATGCTTCTGGGTTATTCATTGCTCGACAACGCGCTGCTGAAATGGCGTTCATGCAGCTGCAGTTCAACAGAGCGAAAAATTACTTAAGCCGGCACTCAATCGAGGCCGCTCCCGTTGAGTATAAATATCTATTTACTGAACTCAACTTACTTACAGATGAAGAAGATGTCTCGTATAATGATATCCTTCATGGGGATGTTATCCAATCCGATAGTCCGAGATGGCTCGCGATTGAGATTCGATTAAATGCCAGGAAGAAAGGGGCTGCATACACGCTGTCTTCAGATAGGGGTCAAAGTTTCCTGGCCTCTTTATTAAAATCTGAAGAGACCGACTTGCTTGGATTACTTTCATCGGGCATGGCTGCATTGGATATTGGCGAGTGGGAGCTTGCGCTAAGAAAATTCCGCAAATCCTTAGAGCTATATTCATTTGCACCACTTCCCCACTATATTTTTGCGAAAGCATTGGTGTTATACGCAGAAATCCAACAGGTTTGCGAGGTTGCTGATGTCGTCGCGCATGCTCCCGGCAGAGAAGCTGTCTCAGAAGAATCACAAAATGAATATCAACTTGCGCTGCAAAAGGTTGAAGAAAAACTACACATAAACCACGATGCAGCTCAATTAATCAATGCTCGAACCAATAAGCCAGTGGTGAGAACCTCGCCCCCACAAAAGGAAAAAATCCCCTCAAACGAAGCCTTTCAGCGAATATCACGATTAAGGGTTCGTGGAAACGCGGCCTTCCAACCAAACCTCGAAAACATTGAAGCCGTAAGATCGAGCATCGTTGATGGTTCGCACCAGCCTGAGATAATCGGTGCGTGGATACTATCACAAGGAGAATCTCTGGACCAAGAAACAATCGACAAGGTCAGTCAATCTGACCCCATATATCCCCTGATCTGGTTGTATCTCTCAATAACCCAGTATAGAAAGAACCCAGAACTAGCACTCAATTTTGCTGAAAAAACCCTTCTCTACAGCAGCAGATATCAACGCAGCTGGATTTACGATGACCCGATTGTTTATGGCTTATTGGCTAAATATTCTTCCATGGCAGGAGACTTACAAAAAGCCCTCAATTATATCCAGGCTGCGTTGGAATTCTGGCCCGATGAACCTCGCTGGCATTTCATGGCAGCAAACATTACCCTAAACGGACAAAAGCCAGATATAGATTCCGCATCGAAACATCTCGAGAACGCGATCCGGTTAGAACCCACTTTCCCGGAATATTATCTTGAATTAGGCGACGTACTCACTACGAAAAAAAATACTAAACAGGCAATACAAGTCCTCAAGCAAGCTGCAAGCATGCTGCCGGAAAATCCTATTGTATGGATTCAATTGGCGCGGGCTTACCAATCCGCAGGAGATCTGGAACAAGCCACATCCTACGTAGAACGTGCGATAAAAAACGTAACCGATCCAAAGGATCCACTTCTCATAAAAGCTCTCCAAATGCAAGGAGAGATCATGCTGGAGGCGGATCGCCCTCGTGAGGCGATAGATCGTGCCAAGACAATTCTACACCTTCAGCCGGGTTACTCAGCCGCCTATGTGTTGCTTTCTCGGGCGTATGAGGCCATGAGCCAAACATCAAAGGCACTTGTTTCTCTCGACAAGGCAATTGAGCTCGCAGATACGCCGTACACCTTGGAATTGGATTACCTGCGACTAGTTCAGAAAATTGAAGGCGTGGAAAGTGCAATAAGTAAATCAATCCACCTCTTAGACAAATATCCCCACAACACTCAATTAATTGCGCGGTCCGCCGCACTGCTGGTGGATGCAGGAAGACAAGATGAAGCCATAGTCGCCGCAAAAGAGGCACTACGACAAGATTCCGGAGAACTCACCGATGGCGAACAGGCATACCTCCACTACCTGATCGGTAGCCAAATCAGTAAAGAAGGACAATTAGACCAGGCAATTTTCCATCTTAGCCAGTCAATCCAACTAGATCCCACAATGATTGAAGCCTACCTGGATTTGGGGCGTGTTCACCTGGATCGACGCGAGTTCAACCAAGCGATGAAAATCTACCAAATGGGAATAGAAATCGCCCCCGATGACGCCCACCCTTATTACCATTGCGGTATAGCCCTGAAAGAGAATAAGGACTTCGTACAAGCAGAGGCGATGCTGCGAAAAGCCGCTAATCTAGCACCCAATGACATTGGTATCCAACGCACGCATGGAGCTCTAGTAGTGCTAAATCTAGTACATAACAGAAGAGATATCACGATTGACGCGGACATTTAAATGACACAAACTACAATGTACAAAACCTGCCTATCGTCTTCAAAAAGTGCAAGTAGATCTCTAGGGAGGCAACAATACCTCTCACTATTGCGCGCATCCCTGGCATCTAAACGCTTTCGATATGCGAGAGACGCAGCATTAAATTGGTTAGGCAGCTTTCCAGGTGATCTGCAGGTGGGTCTTCATTATGCCAAATCCCTGATTGGCGAAGGACATCCCCAGCTAGCGCTGCCCATTATCGAGGGCTTATGCATCGCGGACCCAGAATTTAATGAAGCTATCGTAACTCTCCAGCGCGTCATATTGAATACACCTGCTGCTAACAACAAATCCGGTGACATAAACCGAAAGATAAATGATGCTCATTTAACAAGCACGATCGCTTCTCAAAATCTATTTGTGCATAACAATATAGTACCTACTTGGATTTACGCACTAAATGGTCCGCGCAATCTAAGTAAACAAAATTCTCTCGGATTAGTATACAAAGATATTGCCGCATGGGGGCAGCCCTTGTGGCAGGCTCGCCGTGGAATTAAGAAGGGTCAACTTGAGCAGGCAGAAGAAAAGATCCTGTCAGCATTAGGCACTGACCCACCTACACCAATCATACAGGTGACCCATCTTGAATATTTAGACGCCATCGATGACACCCCTCTGCCAGCTAAATTGAGTATTGCAAACCATTATCACAGAGCCTGGCCAGCTTGTCTGCCGATCACACTATATTTAGCTCATTGGATGATGGATAGTGGGGATGCAGATAGTGCGGTCAATTTATTACACCAGGTAGCTGCACGCGACGTTAGCGGTCAGGTCGTCATGAGGATGTGGGGAGTGCACCATCCTTACATATCTTTATGGCCGGCGCAGTTAGATCTCATGCTATATGAGTCGATCCCAGCGGAAATCGCAAATCGATTAGGCTGGAATCTATTACCGGATAGAGCTACCGCTCAAAGCACCACAACTAGATCATCGGTCGGTTCATCAAACGTGTTACCTGACTTTTTAGCGGAAGAACTAACTGTCGAGGAAATCAATACGGCAGTAAGTGCAGCAAAAGCAGTCCATAATGAGCCCCACGATTTAAGCATATTAAAAACGACTGCCGAGATAGAAGTTCTCAAATCCGTAAAAGAGGAAATAGAGCGTCTGGCAAAACGAATAAATCATCCAGGCTTAACCAGTTTGGATGGGCGCTATCCTATCTATGTAGTGTTTTCCGTTCGCGAGGGACTGGAAAATAAGTACGGGGAACCAGGTGCAAATTTAATCATCACCGAGATGATCAAACTTGTCGATAGCTTAGATAATAAATCTATAGATGGATCACAGCAAGGGTGGGGAGCACGTATTTTTATACCAGACGATCCACTTACCCTGAAGCCGTTCAATATCAAGCCTGTAAAGCAGGGTGACCCATGGAAGTACAAACTAGCGATTAGAGACCTTGATGACGCTCTCGCAAAACGTGGCGAAATGATTGGTGCACTGTTAATCGTTGGTGGTCCGGAAGTTGTGCCCTTCCACCACTTGCCAAATCCGATCGATGATCCCGATGACTACGTGGCTTCAGATAATCCGTACGGTACCAGGGACGAGAATTATTTCATCCCAGAGTGGCCTATCGGACGTCTTCCCGGAGGCAGAGGCACAGATCCCAACCTGCTGATCAATAGTTTGCGCCGCATACAGGAATACCACTCATTTGATCCAAAAAGTGAACCCTGGTATCGGAGATGGCTTAAGAAACTCCTGTCATGGCTCCGGCCAAGGCTGCCCAACGGATCGAAGAGCGTGGGTTATTCAGCAGCCGTCTGGCGACAGGCATCACAATCAGTATTCAGCCCAATCGGAGCACCACGAGATTTGTTCACATCACCCCCACTTGGGATCAACGGTAATATTCCTCAAGCTGAAGATATTCCTCCCCTGTCCCATGCCCGTTTAGGCTATTTTAACTTGCACGGACTCGTTGACGCACCAGAATGGTATGGACAAAGCGATCTCTTAGAGTCGCTCGACGAGCCCGAATTTCCTATCGCACTGCGACCACAAGATATCCCCTTAAATGGTCACATATCAACCAAAAAAACGGGTGAAGAGAAAGCGAACACGACCAGAGCTGCCAGTGTTCCCCGGGTTGTGTTTTCAGAAGCGTGCTACGGGGCCAATATAATGGGAAAGACCATCGAAGAAGCATTATCCCTGATGTTCCTGACCGCGGGGAGTTCAGCATTTATGGGTTCGACCAGCATGTCCTACGGGTCGATCAGTGCGCCGTTAATTGCAGCAGATTTATTAGGACACGCTTTCTGGCGCTATTTACGCGACGGCGTAATTGCAGGCGAGGCACTCAGGCAGGCAAAAATCTATTTAGCTCAAGAGATGCATTCCCGGCAAGGATATCTCGATGGTGAAGATCAGAAGACCTTGATTTCATTTGTATTTTATGGAGACCCGCTGGCGCAATTTCGTCCATCAGAGAGCATACGCAAGAGCATATCCCGGATAGTCGATTCGAAAAATGAAATTACAACCATTTGCGACCGTTCTATCGACCCAACCAGCCAGGTTAACATATCCTTAGATGAGATTGATTATGTTAAAAGAGTTGTCGCAGAATATTTACCAGGGATGAGCGACGCCCAACTTACTTGTGCTTCAGAACGTGCGGTATGCCATGCAGATGGGCATGTCTGCCCCACCAGTCAATTACAGAGCAAAGGTGAAAGCGCAAAGAAGCCCACCCGAAAAGTGGTCACATTGAGGAAACAAGTTAAAAAAGATCAGCATCTACATAACCAGTACGCCAGGATCACCTTAGATGAGAGTGGGAAATTGGTTAAACTGGTGGTTTCCCGATAGCGAATTTTCCCAGATCAAAGTTGTATAAAGGGATGTCCAATTGAAACTGGACATCCCTTTATCGTTTTCGCCCACGATTAACATTAATGAACCCTCACCTTCTCTTTTAACATCCAGAGACCCTTTTAATGGTATTATTGGCCGCGAGCACTGTAGCCTAAGGTACCAAAATGAGAAATCGCGGACAATTTTCTGCATTACGGATAATCTCTGTCATCCTGATTTTAGTCGCCATTGTATTGACAGTATTTCAATTGGTGCAATACAGCCGCATCAGGACATATCTACCTGCAGGACTGAAAGTCGCTGAAGTAGATGTTGGTGGGCTGGAACGACAGCAGGCAGCTCAGCAGTTATTGGAGGCTTATTCCGTACCTGTTGAGATGTTCTACCGGGGTGATGCGATCCATCTGAATCCGGCAGTGGTTGACTTTCAACTTGAAATTGAAAAAATGTTAGCCGCGGCCGACCTGCAGCGGACTGAAAAACTATTCTGGGAGGGATTCATCGATTACCTCTGGGGTAGACCATCCACTCCAGACGAGGTCCCATTGAGCGCATCATTTTCAGAAGCGCGCTTAAGGGACTACTTGGATGATATCGCTCAACGCTATGATCAACCACCCGTCCCGGCGATGCCAATACCAGGCACTGTTAATTTTGAACCCGGAAAATCCGGCACAGCCCTTGAGCCAGACGGGTCCGTGCTCCTGGTTGATAATGCACTACATTCGATCAATCACCGCAGCCTCGATCTGCCGCTGAGCCGCGTCGATCCATCTAGACCTGTATTCGAAAACCTGGAAGTGTTGTTAAAACAGACTCTCGACATCGCAGAATTTGATGGATTATCCGGTATTTATCTGCTCGATCTGAAGACCAATAAAGAACTGCACTTTGCTTATCAAAACGGCGAAGATGTTCCTGTTCAGCCGGATATCGCCTTCGCGGCCTCGAGCATCATCAAAATCCCGATCATGGTATCTTCTTTTCGAAGGATAGAAGACAGTTCAGACACAGAGACAATGAAACTGATGCAGGACATGATCGAAAAGTCAGGCAATGAAGCAGCAGACTGGTTAATGAATCGCGTAATAGACCCGGTTCGGGGTCCATTAATCGTAACCGACGATATGCAAGAGATCGGATTGGAAAATACATTCTTTGCAGGATATTTTTCACTTGGTTCTCCACTGCTTGCAATTATAGATACACCAGCAAATCAGCGCACCGATGTCGACACCGATCCTGACCCCTACAGCCAAACCACACCTTCAGACATCGGGATGTTGTTAGAAGATATATATCAATGCGCAAAAGAAGGTGGAAGTGCGCTTCTAGCAGCATTCCCAGGCGAAATTACGCAGCAAGAATGCCAGCAAATGAACATATCCCTTATCAACAACCGTCTGCCGTTGCTGCTTACCGCTGGGCTCCCAGAAGGCACTCAGATCGCCCACAAACATGGCTGGGTGACCACGAATGGAGTGATCAACACTATTGGAGATGCCGGGATTGTCTATACGCTTGGCGGTGATTACGTGCTGGTCGTTTTTCTTCACGACGCAGACCAACTGGCATGGGATCCCGCCTCTTTGCTGGTTGCGGAGTTATCCCGCGCTGTGTACAACTATTACAATTTGCCGGGACAGTAATGCGGGATTCGGACATTTCCCTTCTCGAAAAAATCAGGGTCGAGTATAATCTACGCTGTAATCGCCCCCGTAGCTCAATGGATAGAGCGCCGGACTTCGAATCCGTAGGTTAGGTGTTCGAATCACCTCGGGGGCGCCTGGATCAATCACATCTCAGTGCAAACAAAAAAGATTGGCGAATGGTCGCATCGCCAATCTTTTATTATATTTTTTTGGGGGCGTCGCTGGTTTACTCGATATCTCCCAGGAATTCCCAATCGATCGGTTCAGGGGGAGCCTCGTAAACGAATCGCCAGTCGATCATCCCAGGCGCTTTGAACCAGTTCGGTTTTTCCATGGATGGTTCTCCGTGATACTTGGGAGTCCAATACTGGGCCATTTGTTCACATTCGGTGAAATTTAATTTTAAGTTCCGCGTCAGGTCAATTGTGCCCTGCGCCCGCATACCACATGCAATCACTTCAGCCGTATAGGTATCCTTGTCGATGGTAAATATCGTTGTTGCATCTTCTCTGATCTCGTCGGTTGGGTTGTCCGACTCTTCACCCTCCTCATCCTCATCCTGTTCAGGTGCAGTTCTGGCAATTAGCTGCGGATAATCCGTACCATCTTCGCTTTCCGGGTGAAGAATGATAAAAATATCCGCATCAGTCAGATTGATCACTTTAAAACGTGCCCTCCAGGGATTGGCAGCAATCAGAGAAAACACGGCCAAAATGAAGAGCGATGCGACAACCACCATTATTACGCGTCTCTTTTTCATAACTCCCTCCAAATCTAGTGAATATACTTCTTCCTCGATAATTACAATATCTTAACTTATTATACCGCATTTACCGCCAAACACAATATTATCACAGGAGAATTCAGCAAGCAAATCCTATCTCCCAAGTCCTTCACTACTTCTCAATCGAATAGTATATAATTCCGCATACCGGAATGTTTTTTTTAACTTCTTTAGCACAACCAACTTATGCCAATATCTATATTAATTTACCTCGGGGTCGCAGTTCTAGGGATATTGGGCGGGGTGTTGGTCAATTACTTATCCGACATCCTGCCTGTAGATCCAGCCACCCTGCATCCCAGGTGCTCAAATTGCCGCGCCAAGCGGTCGTTTAAAAATTATCTCTACTATCCGGGTAAGTGCAGAACTTGCCAGTTAACCCTCCCAAAACGAATATGGATCGTCAATCTAATACTGGTAGTTAGTGCTTTATTAATTTATTCCTTCCCGCCTGATGGCATCGGATTTCTACTCGGCATCGTGATTATCCTATACTTCGTTAGCATCATGGTTATTGACATTGAGCATCGTATCATTCCCTACAGCCTGATTATTGCCGGTATAATTTTAGGGTTCATAACCGGAGCAACCAGGGTTGGAATTGGCGCTGCAATTTTTGGTGGAATCATCGGCTTGCTTATCATGCTTTTTATCTATGCCATCGGTATTGTTTTTATCAAACTATCTAATCGTTTGAGGGCGTCACAACTAAATGAGCCAGCATTGGGGTTTGGCGATGTATTACTGGGTGGTGTGCTTGGTTTAATGATTGGCTGGCCAGAAATTTTCAATGGTTTAATCCTCTCCATACTCATCGCAGGTGCTTTCAGCTTGCTGCTTTTACTAATCATGCTGGTTGCGCGCAAGTATGAATTTGGTACAGCTTTTCCGTATGCCCCATTTTTAATCATTGGAGCTACCTATATTTTATTTTTTTAGTCCGTTTCAAAAAATACTAAATCCAGAAAATCTCGCTTACCAGTCTATGCTATAATTGAGACAAGGTTTTTGGGCGGACTCTTATTTCCGACCTCTTATCAACAGGTTGCTTGATAACCGTTTATGCCCGTTATGGACAATAACACAAACTTTGAGATCAGTCGCCGAGAGTTCCTGAAATTCGCTGGAATTAATCTATGCGCTGTTCTCTTACCCAACAATTTATATCCGGATTTCAATTTCCTAAACGACTATCCCCAACTTGATTTAAACCAGCTGCCATCCCCAATTGATAAAATTCTCGCCCTTACGCCAGATGCACACATTGATTCGAGAGGATTTTTCAACGTACCCTCAAATACAGACCAAACTCCGGTCCAGGTTCCACTCGTCCCTACCCAATGGAACCTTGAAAACAACACACCCATATATCGTCTTAAGAATGGGACGCCCTGGGGGATTGTATTGCACTGGTTTGGGGACAAGGAAGGAAAAAACCTCGACCTGGACGGTTATCTGCGCGGCTTTAACAGTATGCATAAATACGATGATTACGAAACCTTTACCAGCGCCCATTTTTTGGTTGGCGATGCAGACACCTCTATTTCACCATCTATGGATGAAATCGGCATCATCCAGACCCAGGAGCCAGACTACGACGGCACTCCGTTCGTGGCTTCGCACCTGGCTGGGATCAGCTACCTGCGATTTCAAGAGGGCAAACAATATTTTGTGAAAGCGTTCAACCAGCTCGGTTATGAGGAGCCCGCTGTCTATTCGCTGCTCCAGACACTTTATGATGGTCGTTTACGGGACGTGAACGAATACACGATCGGCATCGAAATTACGGGCGCTTATTTTGATAACCCAGCCACTTTCCCTGGTGAACAAAAGATTGCCAACGTACTGGCGGTCGTATGGGCGGTGATGAAGAGATACCAGATCCCGGCCAGCAACATCCTGGGGCACCTTGAGATCCAAATGAACAAATCTGACCCCGGGAAAATATTTTTGACCTTGATACGATTTTTAGTAGGCGTAAAAGCCCTCGTGGAAGACGATGTAACCATGCGCCAGCTCGTATTTGGGAACTACCTGGCCGTTTCCGATACACCCCAGCAAGCTGTAGAAAAATACTTCAAATTTGTGCGCGATTATCTGGTGCTGATAAGCCTGCCATACCAGGTATATCTGTGGGAAGCGGTCAGCAAATTCTGGTTTGTCTACGACGTAATTAAATATCCAACAAACCCTTTACGGACTGCCACCCATTTTTACCCACCTATACAAGGGGACTTTACCATCGCCGGTTACGGCTACCTCGATCCTCCAACTCATGAAGGGGTAGACCTGCACTACCCGCTGATAAAAAGATCGAAGTTTCGCAGCCACTGGGTTGACATCAAATTGATCGCTAATGGAAAATGTCTGTACGTCGGAGAAGTGCGTGATTGCCATCACGGGAAAATGGCCATCTTCCTCCACCGTCAGCCAGATGGGTCGCAAATCCTTTCAACGTACGGGCACCTGAGTGAGATTGGAGACATAAAGGTTGGACAGGTATATCCATTGTTATACAACCTCGGTCG
>Ga0209013_10000394_pt1 | contig 38783 bp, 32 predicted proteins | sample Cruoilmetagenom2_FD_187291 | JGI IMG/M metagenome (GOLD analysis project Ga0209013, IMG submission 187291) | Oil polluted marine microbial communities from Coal Oil Point, Santa Barbara, California, USA - Sample 2 (SPAdes) (version 2) | ecosystem: Environmental > Aquatic > Marine > Oil seeps ...
TTACATGGATGATTTCCTGAATACATCCTTCACCGGGGTGGATTTTGGTCAGGATGTGGACTATTCACAATTTGAAAGCACCGGGATATGGTATGTTTCCGTGGCCTTCTTTATCAACAAAAAGCAGATACAGAAGCTTATGGGTGATGGTTTTGAAAAATCTGCCTACAGGTATTAATCAAAAAATTTCTAATTTTGCAGTCATCCGGGGTGTTAGCTCAGTTGGTTCAGAGCGCTTGCTTGACAGGCAAGAGGTCACTGGTTCGATTCCAGTACATCCCACAGAGAGAAAGGCGTATTCAACATTAAGACAGTTGTTTGCGCCTTTTTTCATTTGGTTCGCCAAAACATAGCGAAAACAAATCATTGGGTTTTGAAGTATTAAGTATAAGAGGGTGTTCATGCATTTCATATGGTTGAACGGCATGAGCAATGGCTTTTATAACAGTGTTGGGCTTAATGCCGGTCACTCCTACCTCGAATTCCAAGTAATTATTTTGGAAATGTTGTCTAAATAGGTAACTTTGTGTCGTGGAAGAAAACTTTGTCAGGAAAATATTCTATTATAAAAGTTACTATCTGGATTTCTTCGGGACTCTTAAAGATGATGCAAAGAAAAAATTTAACTGGACATTAAAACTGATAGCAACACTGGATAGAGTTCCAGCAAAATATTTGAAACACATCAAGAATTCAACCGGATTATATGAGATTCGTGTTGAGTCGGCGGGGAATATTTTCAGAGTCTTCTGCTTCTTTGATAAAGGGAAAATGATAATACTAATTAACGGATTTCAGAAGAAGTCTCAGAAAATCCCGAGGAAAGAAATCGAAATGGCAGAGAAACTTAAAAAACAATACTTCGATGAAAAAGGAAACAACTAAAAATCTCACCTCTTTTTCTGATCATTTGGATCAACAGTACGGTAAAAGAGGCATAGAAAAAAGAGAAGCTTTTGAGGAAGGATTCGAAGCATTTAAGCTCGGCGCAATGATTCAAGAACTTCGCAAAGAGAATGGCTTAACACAATCTCAATTAGCTGAGAAATGTGGAACAACAAAAAACTACATATCTCGAATTGAAAATAATGCTTCAGATATTAGGCTCTCTACACTGATGAGAATTATTAGAGAAGGATTTGGTGGACATTTAAGAATGAGTGTTGACATTTAGGGGCACATAAGCCCAATCGAGTAGACGGCTCCGCCATCCTATATTTAAATTAGTAAATTAGACTAATCGTACCCTTAAGGCCCTAACAATGTTATATAGAATATACTTACTTTCAATAGGCCTTCTATTCATCACCTACTGCTCTGCTCAGAAATATTTCCCGTTTCCAACAGAAAATGTTCATTGGAATATACACTTCGAATCTGGTCCGTGGGGATATATGCCGGACACTTCTTTATTGCGATATACATTAGGAGAAGACTCTGTAGTTAATTCAGTCTCTTATATACAGTTAATTGAGGAAGTAGGTGATACTGCCAATCCATATAGTAGAGTAGTGGGGCTTCTGGTAGAACGTGATAAAAAAATTTACTATAAAGGCTCTGGTGTATTAGGTTGTCCCGGATATGATAGTATTTTGCTTTACGACTTTACAAAAAATATTGGTGATACTATTATACACAGCCAGACTGAATATATCCATTCAATCTTACTGAATGTCGACTCAGTTCTTGTGGGAGAGGAGTACAGAAAAAGGTACCAGGTTGATTGTTCAAGGAATTATGTGCATGCTCCGACAGACTATTGGATTGAAGGAATTGGGAGCGTTCTAAACGGTCCTATAGGCTTTATTTCAGATGTTCCAACTGCTAATGTATTCTGGGAATTTGTTTGTTACCATGATCAGACAGTTGAATATGTAAATCCAAGATTTGAATCATGTTACCCCGATTACTTTTTCATGGGTATAGATAATGTTCCTAATCCCAAATCAGAAACACTGTTATATCCAAATCCATGTAAAAATGTCATTTACTTTAATAATGGCCAACCTGTTAATGGTGTTAATTACAGTGTGTGCATTTTTGACATTGTTGGCAATTTGGTTCTGATGGAGGATGTTGAAAAGCCCTCAGTAAAAGTCAATCAATTGACTCCGGGAATGTATGTTTTAGAGGTGAATACCGGTTCTGAAATACATAAGCATAAGTTTCTAAAAGAAGATGCAGATTAAATTCCCGAATAGTGGTTTACGGCCACAGTACTCTATTGACCTGTATAACGGATCTCGGGAATTCCATTCTTCGATTCCACTGCATGATACATGGCTGCGAATGCTGTTGCGATCCACATGACCGATATAAATGCACCCACAAAAAGACAGATCAGGCCTGCAATAAAAACCCAGAAAGCGAGGAAACCCATAAAAAAGATCTGCCATCCATATCCCCTGGTCATGTCCCAGCTCACTCTGAGGGCATCCATCACATCCATTTCCCTGTCCACAACCAGGTAGGGTACAAAAGCCAGTCTGCAGGCAAAGATGATCCCGGGAACGATGAGCATCACAATGCCCAGTCCCACAATCACACCAACCACAATATTTGCGATCACAACATTCCAGTAATTCCTCTGAAATACTATGAATACGTCTCTGATCTCGATTCGTTCACCGCGTACTGCCTTCAGGAATACCCAGTTAACACCATAACCTATGGGTCCGGCGACGAATATTCCGTATGCGATTCCAAAAATTGCCAATGGTACAATGAACCATTCAAAATGGTCCATTTGCCATTGAAAGAAACCGACAGGTCCGCTGAGTATAGCATATACAATGGAAACCACAAGCAATTCCACGAAATAGACCCAGATCACCTTCCATCCGATGGAATAGGCCCTGCCTGCATCGGGAAAGAAGTCGTATTTATCATTATTGAGAATTGTAACCATTTCTTGAAAGTTTTAATTCAGAACCAAATCTACGATCCAGGAGTTCTGAATCCTATAGACTTAAGTAGTGTATTTATTCTTCCAACTTTAGTAGGAATGATTCCACACATATACTAAAGTAGGATTTTCAAGGGCCAGTCATTTTGAACCATCCAATTGTTGTATCTTGACAAAACCATCGTAAAATTATGGGTGAACCCTTGCGAATTATACTGCTCTTTATCCCGCTTATAGCTGGTGCAATTGCCATCTTTTTCTCTTTCCAATTGATGAAGCGGTTCGGGGTACCCTTTGTAAACAGCTATTTTTATTACCTGGTTTTTCTATACATTTTTGGCGCATACAGTCTGGCCGGATCAGGCATATTGGAATATCTGCTTACCCGAATGGAAATCGAATTGAAGGTGATCCACTCTGCCAGATTATTTTCCATATTCCTTGGTATTCCATTTATTTCACTCTCAACATTCATGCTGCTCAGGAGCATGATGGAGTTTTTCCAAAAGAAAATACCAACGCTCTTTACCACATTTTACTTTGTAGTTTCAATAGCTGCCTTCATCGTTTATGGTATTTTCGTTATCAGGCTTACTCGATTCGAACTGGGTGAATACCAACTTCTAATTACAATCCAGCGCTGGGTATTTATAGGATTCATGGTCACAATGTACTTGACTATTTTCGCAGTAGGGATCCTTTATTCCCGGAAAATGGCGGACCACTATGAAAAGAGGTTCATCCGGATATTCAGTTCCGGGTACCTTCTTTTTGTGGTGGTAAACAGTACCGCATTTACTCTTATTTTCATGCATATCATAGTTTCACATATTTTCTTATTTATCTTCCTCTCCTGGCACTTAATACCCATCCTGTTCCTCAACTTATACCTGGATAAATATCATGGACAATCCTCCTCCCTTCAGGACAATTTTGAAACTATGCTCATTGATTTTTCGGGGAAATATGAGATTTCTAAAAGGGAACGTGAAGTGATCCAGTTGATATGCAAAGGCCAGACCAACCAGGAAATCGGTGATGCACTCTTTATCTCGTTGCAGACTGTGAAAGATCACATACACCGTATTTTTATAAAAACAGGCGTAAAGAACAGGGTTCAGCTTACAAACATGATCAGGTCCGGAACTTAATCTATCACCAATTATTTTTTTAACAGGATATATGATATGACAAAAAAAGAACAGGTATTGCAGCTTCTGGCTGAGTTGGACATATCTTATGATATCTATGAGCATCCCCCCGTTCCCACCGTGGAGGAAGCATTGCCCTATTGGAATAAAATCGATGCTACCCATTGCAAAAATCTCTTTTTCAGGAATCACAAAGGCAACCGGCATTACCTGGTCATTCTAAAACATGAACAGAAATTGATAATTCGCGACCTCGAACAACGGTTGAAACAGGGGAAAATCTCTTTCGCATCCCCCCGGAGAATGGAACGTTATCTGGGCCTGAGCGGAGGATCGGTGTCTCTGTTTGGTATTATCAACGACAGCGAGAATCACGTTCATCTATTTCTGGATGCCGAATTGAAATCAGCCAAAAAGATCAGCTTCCATCCCAATGAAAACACAGCCACCATCGTAATATCATTTGAATCATTTTTGAAATTCCTGGATTGGAGCGGTAATTCTTACGAGTTCATAACCCTTTACGATCCTTAATCAGCAGGTCACTATTAATATTGTTACACATTGTCTATATCAATCTTTAAAAAAACATCATGGAAAAAAGAAATATGAAACAACATGTCTCCTTTGTTGGAGCTTTACATGTGGGATTCGGTATCCTTGGATTACTGGGAGCCGTGGCAATCTATCTCAGCTTTATTTTTGTCTTTGATTTTGTGGAACAAGAGCCCGTTGCACAGAAGGTATTATCGTTCGTCGGAAACACCCTTTCACTGATCATTCTGTTTTTCAGCAGTCTTGGTGTTATCGGGGGTATCGGATTGTTCTCATATAAACCGTGGGCCCGCATTCTGGTCATGATCGTTTCGGCCATCAATTGCCTCAATGTGCCCGTTGGAACTGCCAAGGGTGTCTATTCCATCTGGGTACTCATGCAGCCCGAAACCATCGACCTGTTTGAGCCCACACAGTAAGTTTAAGGGTGTCTGGTATTATGCGGGTTGTCCTTATTTAAATATCAAAAGGGTATTTAAATAAGGGGCCTAAGCTTGTGCACAGCACAAGGTTCAGTCCCGGTTTAAAGTACCCTGAAGATATTTTTTAAATGGGTATGCTAGTATCGTACCCGCTCCGTATAGTGGGTATGTAATAATTCGTGGGATTTATGACTAAGGGGCTCGCCCAGGAATTCCCTGTAGACTCCGATCACTTCCGGATTCTCATGTGATTTCCTGAGTTCCATAGACATATCCTCCGCATAAATGGCCTCCGTCCTTTTCTTACGGATCTTCTCATTGGTGGGAATGGGTTGACCACCACCACCCAGGCAGCCACCCGGACAAGCCATCACTTCGATGAAATGAACTTTCAAATCTCCACTTTTTACTCTGTTCATCAATTCACGCGCATTGACCAGTCCATGTGCCACAGCACATTTCAGCTCCACTCCATTCAGGAAACTCCACTCCTCTTTGCACTCTTCGATCTTTATCGATGCCAATCTCACTCCCTCCATTCCACGTACAGGGCTAATGTTCAGGCCCTCGAACGGCACTTCCCTGCCTGTGATAATCTCATAGGCGGTCCTTAGAGCGGCCTCCATCACACCACCGGTGGCACCGAAAATAACTCCTGCACCTGTGGATTTTCCCATGATACTGTCATATTTGTCCTCTTTCAACTTGCGGAATTCAACACCTGCCTGCTTAATCATTTTGGCCAGCTCTCTGGTGGTCAGCACATAATCAACATCTTTGTACCCGCTGGACCGCATCTCCGGACGGTTGGCCTCATACTTCTTGGCGGTACACGGCATGATAGAAACGCTCACTATATTCTTTGGCTCGAGTTTTCTAACCTGGGCATAATAGGTTTTTGCCAGGGCTCCAAACATCTGTTGTGGTGATTTACAAGTAGATACATTAGGCAAGTACTCGGGAAAAGTATGCTCAATGAACTTGATCCATCCGGGTGAGCAAGATGTGGTCATTGGCAGAGCCACAGAAGGATCTTTGTCCACCAATGCCCGCTTCAGTCTGGTCAGCAGCTCGGTTCCCTCTTCCATGATGGTCAGGTCGGCTGAAAAATCGGTGTCAAGTACCGAATCAAAACCCAATCGCTTCAGAGCAGCCACCATTTTTCCGGTAACCCTCTCTCCAGGTTCAAAGCCCAGTTCTTCTCCCAATCCAACCCTTACCGCTGGCGCAGTCTGAACCACCACATGTTTCTCCGGGTCGAGGATGGCATCCCAGACCTCATCCAGGTATGTACGTTCAACGAGTGCACCAGTTGGACAACGGTTGATGCACTGTCCGCAATTGGTGCAGATCACCTCAGCCATGGAAAGTTCCTCAAACGTACTGATCTTCTGATGCTCTCCCTTGTAGGCCACAGTAAGTGCATTTACCCCCTGCAACTGCTCACAGGTCCTTACGCAACGCTGACAACGAATACATTTGCTATCATCCTTCTGAATAGAAGGAGAAAATCTATCGATGGTATATTCCTTAGTTTCAGTCAGATCCAGTAGCAAGTGGTCGCCCACGCTGAACTCATTGGAGAGGTCTTGTAATTCACAATTCCCGTTCTTATAGCATTTTGTACAGTCGGCATTGTGCTCCGAAAGAAGCAATTCGATCACATGCTTCCTGGCTGCACGTACCTTCAGGGAATTGGTCAGGATTTGCAGCCCATTACTAACCGGTGTGGCACATGCTGCCAACAGGGTACGTCCTCCCAACTGTTCAACCACACATACCCTGCAATTACCTGCTACACAAAGGTCGTCGTGCTGACAGAGCGTCGGGATCCTGAAATTCAGTTTTTTGGCAGCATCAAGTATGGTTGTTCCTTCGGGAACCTTTACCAGCATGCCATTAATAGATAAACTTACCATGATACTTTGTTTATTCTGATTACCAATTAATAAATTATCTCTTCCTTAAAATTTTCCACGATGGAACCAAAAGCATTTCCAACCGATTGTCCCAATCCACATTTGGATGCCCTTTTCATGGTTTTGGCCAGTTTAACAAGTTCATCCAGGTATTTGGAATTTTTATCTCCGCGCTTCACGGCCTCAACACCTTTCAGCAGTTGCTGACATCCCACACGGCATGGAGTACATTGTCCGCACGACTCTTCGGTAAAGAAGTCCAGGTAATTATGCAGCACATTGTACATTGAACGGGTGGAGTTAAACAATTTCATGGACCCGCCGGTAGGAACTCCCTCAAATCCAATGATGGTCTCTTCAAACCTCTTCCTGGGAACACAAAAACCGGAAGCACCGCCAACCTGCACCGCTTTGGTATCACCATCTCCAAACTCCTCCACAAATTCATTCACTGACATTCCCAACTCCAGCTCAAAGATCCCTGCTTTGGGTGTATCGCCGGAGACAGAAAACACTTTTGATCCCCTGGAATCCTTTGTGCCAAGCTCCTTGAAGTGGCTTGCTCCATACTTCATGATCATCACCGTATAGACCAGAGTTTCCACATTGTTAATGATTGTGGGCTTGCCGAACAGACCGGCTGTGGTCGGATAGGGAGGTTTGTTGCGTGGTTCCCCCCGTTTTCCTTCAATGGATTCGAACAACGCACTCTCTTCGCCACAGATGTAGGCACCACTTCCCAGTCGGACCTGGATCCTGAAATTTTGGTTAAATTCATCCATGGTCCGGTGAAATTTAACCAGTTCCTCGTTGAGTTTCGGAATCAGAAATTTATATTCCCCCCGCAGGTAAACATAACCTGCTTTTGCACCCACAGCCCTGGCTGCAATGGCCATCCCACAGAAAACTTTCCCCGGAACCTGATCCAGAATTTCCCGGTCCTTAAAAGTTCCCGGTTCACCTTCATCCGCATTACATACAATATATTTAATCGAACTCTCTTCCTGTGAACCGAACTTCCATTTCATACCTGTGGGAAATCCAGCACCTCCCCTGCCTTTAAGGTCAGATTCTAGTACCTCCTGACAAATGGCATCGGGCTCCATGTCAATGATCTTTTCCAGAACATCCCTGCATTCGATTTTCTCAAAAATAAGATCTACCCGTTTTACATGCTTTTCCTTCATGTTACATATATTTTCGGTTACTGAATCTTTATATATTCACGCAAAATCTCTGTCACTTTCTCCGGAGTTAGTTCCGTATAGGGAGTATCATTGATCAACATGGCAGGTGCTTTATGACACCAGCCAATGCAATTTGCCTCCAGCAAGCTGAATTTTCTGTCTGATGATGTTTCTCCCAGTTTGATCTTCAGTATATCCTCAATGGTAGAAAGAATTTCATTTTTACCTTTCATTGCGCATGAGATGGTTTTACATATCCTGATGATATACTTACCACGCACCTCCGTATCCAGAAATGTGTAAAAAGTAGCAGTTCCAAATACATCTGCAGCCGATATGTCCAGCTCCCTGGCCACATCCACCATGTCCTTTTTCGACAGAAAGCGGTACTGCACAACCAAATCCTGTAAGATGGGAATCAAGCTCTCACGAGTTCTGCCATGCTTATTGGCAAGTTCCCTAACTAGTTCATTTTCAATAATTGTCTCCATGACTCACAATAATTTAATGTATTTAGCTGGTTTAATGAACGTTAAAGAATCTCTGTTATTTATTTCACAATTTAATGGAGTAAAAGTAGAATTTTGATGTGAATCATATAACAACAAATGTCATAATTTATCAATCACTTGAAAATACATATTTATTCTAAATAAGAATAGAATGTTTTTTGCAGCTACATAGCTCATTACATTACATCAATATAAATAAGAAATGCATCGAAAACAGACATTAATCAGGCTGGTTTTTCAATCTTATTTAAAAATAACTAATGATTTAGTTGATTAACTAAGAATTTAGTTTTATGTTTGTAGTGTCACTTGAACAGAACAATTGAAATATGACAACTCTAACCAAAGCAGAAGAGCAGATAATGCAGATCCTCTGGGACGAAAAAGAGGGGTTCGTAAAAGATCTTCTTATACGCTTCCCTGAACCCAGGCCGGCTTACAATACGGTTTCCACCATTATCCGGATCCTTGAGAAAAAAGGATTTGTGGATCATCGTAGCTTTGGGAAATCTCACCAGTACTTCCCTGTGATCAGCAGGGAACAGTACAGAAATGAGCGGTTCTCCTATCTGATGAAGGACTATTTTAATAACTCCATGCAACAGGTGCTCTCCCATTTCGGGAAAAACGGATCACTCAACATGAAAGAGGCTGATGAGATCATCAAACTGATGGAGGAGATCAAACTAAAAGCTGGAAACAATGAATAACCTGTTCGCATACCTGGTGGAGTTAAACATCGCCCTTGTGATCCTTTATGTGGCTTACAAACTATTCTTTGAGAAGGACAAGAATTTCCTCATCCGCCGAATTTACCTGATGAGTGCCATTGTACTGCCTTTTATATTGCCACTTATACCAGAAGCAGCACGAATGTCGGTGAGCGGAATTACCCCTGTCTCAATTGACCTGGAAGGGATCACTGTATTTGGTTCAGGGGCAGCACAGGAAACCTCAGGTACAATTTCTTTTGGAAAGATCATGCTGACTGGATATTTATTGATTCTTGCTTTGGGCCTTATCAAGTTAATGATACAACTGGTCACCATTACCCGGGCAATATTCATCTCCAAACAACTGGAGATCGATGGGACCACACTCCTCTCCAACTCAACCTTCCATGCCAGCTCATTTTTCGGATATATATTCATCGATCCAGCTTCAATCAAGGATAACTCTTTCCATCATATTCTGGAACATGAAAAGATACATAAAAGAGAGTGGCACTCCGTCGACCGCATCCTGGTGGAACTTTTTGTGATGATCAACTGGTTCAACCCGTTTGCCTGGATGTTCCGCAATTCGGTGATCCAGAACCTGGAGTACCTGGCAGACTCGGCTATGGTCAGAAAAGGAACCGATCCAATGAAATACCAATTGTCAATATTGAATCAATATATAGGAAGCGCTTCAATTTCCAATCAATTCAGTAGTCAAATTAAAAACCGAATCATCATGCTAAACAAAGATTATAAATTGGGCAGTTCATGGAAACTATTCCTGCTCCTCCCCTTTGTTATGATTGCACTATTTGCAATATCATGTTCTGATAATGAATCCACTGAATTATCGGATATACCAGGTGGTGTACAATATACAGATGAAGACGGGAAAACCTATTATCAGATAGAAGAGATGCCCAAGTATAAAGGAGAATCCCAGGCTGGTGAAGAGCTCTTTTATATTGTTGAAGAGATGCCTGCTTTCAATGAAGGTGAAGCGGCTATCGAATTTCGAAAATATCTTGCACAGAACCTCAGGTATCCCGAAATTGCTATTCAGGATAGTATCAGCGGACGTGTAATCGTTCAGTTTGCTGTCAATTCAGAGGGAAAAGTGGTAGATGCCGTGGTTGTACGCAGTGTGAGTCCGGCCCTTGACAAGGAGGCCATCAGGGTGGTTATGTCCTCACCCGAATGGATTCCCGGAAAACAGCGAGGGAAGACGGTAAAAGTGCTCTATACTTTCCCCATTAACTTTGTAATTCAGTAACAATCTTTACCATAGATGAATATTAAAGAATCTTTAATATTTTTATCAATTTCGCTATTAATTTCATGCAACCAACAAGATTCATATATTACTGAATTTGAATTCGGACAGAAGTAACCAACCTGTGACTTCTTGTTTTCGTGAAATCGACACCCTGGTTGATTTATACAAAATGTAACATATCAGTGGCACAGCCAAATTTACATGATCATCGTCAAAGACGATGGGTTTAGACATTTAACTAAACCTTCAAAAGAATGAAACATTACTTTTATTTCACAATTGTACTTTTCATCTTCCTGGTAAGTTGCGTCCAGCCTGATAATCAATCTAAGATTATTCTGGAAACAACAGGATACCCGGACAGCACAATAATCTACCTGATGGATGTAGAGAGAGAAACCACCATTGACACAGGGTATATCATCAACAACCATCTTGAATTTTTAGTCAAAATAGATTCACCTACCCGCTTCCTTATAAACCCGGTTATTAAAAAAAGAGAGGATATTGATTATAAATACTTCTGGAAAGAGGATAAGCGAATAACGATTTGGGCAGAAAAAGGCGGCCTAAAAAATGCCCGGATTGAAGGCTCTGAGATTCAAAAACAGGCAGATGTTTTAGCTCAAAGTAAGGCCAGACTTGAAAAGAAGAGGGATAGCCTTAGAGATGTGTATGTGTCTATGCAGGGGGAAGACAGAGAGACACTGATGGCTTTGCGCATTGAAAAAGACAAGATCACGGAACAAATCAGAGAAACAGAAATCAACTATGTGAAAGATCATCCTGATTATCTTAACAGTGCGGTTACCCTGACATTCCTGATGCGGCAATTGCCAAAAGAACAGACTGAAGAATTATATGAAAATCTAACTCAAGAGATGCAATCAACCAGATATGGCCTGACAGTTAAAAAGTATCTGGATTTAAGCAGGGATGTAACCATTGGTGATAAAGCCATCGATTTTCAATTACCAGACCTTGATGGTCATCAAATTAGCTTGGATCATTTTAAGAATAAGCTGGTCTTGCTTGAGTTCTGGAGTTCAGGATGCGGTCCCTGCCGGATGGAAAATCCAAATCTGCTTAAGAACTATCTGGCATATAAAGAGAGAGGATTTGAAATCTTTGGTGTTTCTCTTGATAAGAGACGAGAAAGCTGGGAAAATGCTGTTGAAAAAGACAGCATGCTATGGACCACAGTATCCGATTTAAAAGGATTTAATGGAGATGTGGCAATTACCTATAGGGTATACTTCATTCCAAAGAATTATTTGATTGATACAAATGGAGTAGTTATTGCGGAAGACTTGAGAGGGGAACAATTGAGCGTAAAACTGGAAGAATTATTCCGATGAAATGTCACCTGCACAACCTCAAAGCCGGTATTTTTTTTCTGCTTTCCGCAACCGCCATCCATGCCCAGGATAATCTTCTTGAGCTCTACTATTCAGGCAGCTATGATCAGGTGATCACTCATACCAAAGAATCCATTGCCTCCGGCGATACTGCATTCAATACCTTCTATCTCAAAGCTCTTTCAGAAGTGCAATTAGGACAAACTGAAAGTGCTGTGCAAACTCTTGAAGAAGCCGCATCGATATTTCCGGAAGATGCAAGGATCAAAAAAATGTTGGCCGGACAGTATTTCGATGCAGGCGACTATGTCAAAGCATGGAACAGTTATACTTCTCTGGTGCAAACCGACAGTACCGATGTGGCCTCCTGGTTAAAACTGGCCGATATTGCCTCTTTCCGGCAACATTATAAACAGGCCATTCATGCACTCGAGCAGGTCCTGATGATCGACTCGCTTAATTTGAACAGCCTGATGATGATGGGCGACATTCTTAACCGGCATAACAACAGCGGCGCAATGATCTATTATAAACGTGCCTATAGCATATACCCGGATAATCAGAAAGCAGCATATGCATTGGGGAACTGGTATATTCAAGCCAATCAACCACATAAGACCATTCCCATTTGTGAGCACATTCTGGATATAGATTCCACAAACATCAAATTCCGGAAACTCTTTGGATATACGTACTACAAAGCAGGTGAACCACATCATGCCATCCCACAATTCGATGATGCAGTCAACATGGGCGACTCAACTGCATTTACCTTCAAGTTTAAAGGCATCTGTCATTACCTGACCGCTGATTTTACTGGCGCCATCGAATCTCTGCAGTGGGCAATTGATAAGGACAGCATGGATGCAGAAGTGCATTTCTTTCTGGGGGCCAGCCTGGCCACTACCACTGCGAAAAAAGAAGCCATGGATCACCTTGATAAGTCATTGGAGTTGATGATGCCTGAACCGGGAATTGAATCCCGGATTTATTCGGAACAGGGAAACATCATGCGACTGGAGATGGAACACGAAAAGGCCTATGAGCTATATAGCCTGGCATGGGAGACCGACACCACCAATCTCATGTCACTCTATTTAATGGCCTCGATCCTCGACAACAGCTTGCATCTTTCAAAGGAAGCCCTGGTGGACTATCAGAGGTACATCGATCAATTGGATCTTCTTCCTAAACCTGAAACGAAAAAATCTCAGAGCCTCTCCATCAGAACCATCGTTGAGGACCGGATCGTTGCTCTTAAAGAAGAACTTTTCTTCCTGGACCAATAGCAGTTTTGTCCCTGAATCCTCCTGTATATCCCTGACCTCCTGCCCTGCCTTGCAATGTCCGTATTTATTCATAACATTGTTGAATAAAATTGCTCTGTATGGAAACGCCCATCGTTCAGCTTATCCAGGGAATGCTGGCACCAGGTTTGATGATTTCTGCCTGTGGATTGCTATTGCTGGGAATGAATAACAAATACAGCCTGGTTGTGAACCGCATCAGGCTGTTGACCGAAGAGAAGCGAAAGATCTTCCACCAGGCAAACATCGATGAAACCGACAGCAACAGGTTGAGCAATATTGAACTCCAGATCAGCCATCTTATTGGTCGTATCTCGCTGGTTCGTAATGCGGTTTTCAGCTACTCCCTGGGTGTGGCCCTGTTTATTGTCAGCTCGGTACTGATTGGAGTTACCATCAACAAGCCTACTGTTACATTCGACTGGTTAATCATGGCTTTCTTCTACGCAGGGATGTTTGCTGTTTTCGTTGGAATCATCTTTGCCGCCATTGAGGTATGGAAAGGATACCGCATTGTGAAGATCGAAATTTCCGAAGTACACAAAGCAGTGGATTAGCCTCCCTAATGAACCATTAATTCCTTCACAACATACTGGTTTCCAATTACTATTTTCAACAGGTATACTCCCTGATGCCAGCTATCTACAGGCAGTGAAATGTTATGCTCCGCAGGGATAAGAACACGGCTCCCGACTGTATGAATTTTCCTTCCTGAAGCATCATAGACTTCCAATGAAAAATTGCTTTTGGTATTGAGCACAAAACGGAGGTGTGCCTCATCCGACACCGGATTTGGGAACAACAGCAGGTAATCAAACAGCTGAGGTTCATTTCCCGGCAATGTTCCGGTACCTGTATATAATGTCCCCTTCAGGGTTCTGCCCTGGGGATACGCATTTCCATCATGGTCCACCAGATAAGAAGCCACCCAGTCAGGCCGCTCCGGGTAAGATTCATACCCTTGCCAGAAGTACTCTTCCCACTCCTGATCGTTAAGCCTTTTGAAATTGGAGGTAACCTCCTGGTGAAACGAAGATACCGGTCCTGCAAAAGCCATATATTGTCCGGGATTGCAGGGATTATCCGCAAGGAATATACCCATATTGATCTTTCCATTGCCCACATGCAAAACATTGCCCACCACAGCCCCGTTAAATTCTGTGGGTTGTGTATGCACATCAGCCACCGTGAAATCCCATGTAAGTCCCCTTTCCACATCAAAAAACAGATCGTTATACCATCCGCTGATGGAGGGACCAGACGCCATGTACCCGTTAATCATGGTCTTCAGAAAAGTGATTTCCGCATCAGAAAGAGGGGCTCCTTCCAGCTCCTTTAGGGCAATGGTTTCAAGTTTCCCCATAATCTCTGAATAACTATTATAGTAGTCCGTAATCTGCGTCTTGCTCTCCACAATTTCACCTGACAGGACATCACTGAAAAAGTAGGATGCATTTTCCGCAAACAGTTTCAGATTTCCGTACAGTTCAGGATAAGGCTCCACATAAGTATAGGGATAGGAGCACCCTGTTCCCCCGGTATAAGACTGTTTTCCATAGAGAATGTTATCGTGCCTTAATTGGGCCCATGTAGTGAGCTGTGTATTTAACTTTTCTTGATGCCAGGCAGTAGTCTGCATAAAATAAGGCAATTGGCTGGAAGTGGGCAAAGGATTGAGACTGCGGATGGCATTAAGCCATGTATTGTACAGTGACTGCTCCCAGAAATCATCATCATATGCATCAATCAGGTACTTCAGTCCCGCCATCTTTGCCGCATATTTATATTGATCCATCTCTCCCTCCATCAAAGCCAGGGCATCTTCATTACCCAGGGCAGCCATGGCATCAAGGGGGTCGGGAAGAGGTCTCCATATCTTCTGTCCGTTGAAAATGATCCTGTCAAACACCACTTCGCTGAAGACATAGGAGTCCACCAGAAATTTTTGGCCCAGCAATTTGAAAGAGACCGGCAGGTTTCCCGGATCGGATGAATAGGGATCCACAAAAAAGAAGTTGGACATTATCTTCTGCCCGTAATCGTCCGACGCATTCAGGTTCTCCGTGAATGTTTCGTAAGTACCCTGTTCGAACAGCTCCTGATTTGAAGTGAGCAATTGGTCACTCAGCCCTTTCAACTCAAGCGGATTCAGGTTATCGTCCGGACCTACCATAAAGGAGATGATCTCCTCATGTTTCGTAAGGTTTTCCAACTTTCCACAACTGTAAAGCACTTCGTTCAGCAACAAGGCACCAAGTTGCATCCTTCTCAACTCTTCATCGGTCCAATTGGGTTCCCATGGATTTTCAGGTGGGGCGGTCATAAGAAAATCGATCCTACCCAGCCACATCATGGTTTTGAAATAGTTTTCCAGGGTAATTATTCCATCCCTGGTATAGATCTCTTTATTATAGTGTCCTCTTGGTGTAAACTGACTGAAATCGATCTTCCTCAATTTTGTCTCGGTAAAAAGTGTCATCTCTATCATTTGCTCTCCTTCAACCGCTGTCAGCACTTCGTTATATTTAGCCGGTGTATCATACTGCGGCAGGAATTCCTTGTCATCTGTCAGAGACAACGCCACAGAAATATAGAGGTCCACATCTTTTAGGATCTCTACCATTCTGTCGTCACCTGAATAGCTCTCCACCAATGTGGGAAAATGGTCATACATGGTCTGCAGCAACTCTTTTAGATTGGGCTCCAGGAACTGCCACTCCACGGTTTGCAGGATGGCATCATAGGAGTTGTGAAGCGTGGACAAAATAAAATCTGAGCTGAGAAACAGGGGCAGATCATTGCTGTACAAACCGATAAAAGCACTGGCCCAGTCAAATGATTCCAGGCGCTCAGAAACTATGAAGTAATTCTGTTTAAGCAGGTTATTTTCATCATCCGTAAATTGGAACTTGCTGTTCAATGAATCATACCAGGGAATGGAAGAGAGTTCAGCCGGATATTGCCTGCTGGAATAGTATGTTGTTTTTGGAGGGTAATCATCCAGCAACTGTTGTGCGGAATAATCCTGATGCTGGTCCAGGAATTGCATAAACGTGCTCGGGATGAAGGTGGACTGAGCATCGGTCCCGATTGTGCAAATCATCAAAATCACCACTGGAAGGATATACTTGACTGGAATTTTCATAACGTTGGAGTTAAGGATACAAGATACTTAAAACAAGTCGATTATCATTGAAAAGATGCATTAAGTCAAGAAAGGGTTGCGCACTGCGGTTATTCCGTAAAAAACTTTAATTTTGGTAGTAACTAAACCAACCATGCAAGAACTCCGCAGATACTACCGCATCAAAGGCACCCCCACTGAGATCTATGCGGCACTCACCAATCCCTTTTCCATCACACTTTGGACTGGGGGTCATACCAAAATGAAGGAGGAGCCCGGAACCCTGTTTTCTCTCTTTGATGGAGACATAGAAGGGGTGAACCTGGCATTTGAAAAGGACAGCAAGATTGTTCAGGAATGGTATTTCGGTGATCATGAACAGAAGTCTATTGTAACCATTACACTTCGGCCCGACAGACATTACACCAAGATTGAACTCCACCATACCAACATCCCCGATGATGCTTTTGATGATATGGCACATGGGTGGGATACCTACTATTTCGGCGGGTTGAAGGAGTTCTTTGAAAAATAGTAATATGCTTTCAAGAAAATTCTTTCCTCTCCTGTTCCTTATCCTGTTTGTCAGTGGAGTTTCTGGTAGAAGCCTGGAGGAGATCAAACGAAGTGGAAAAATCTATATGGCTTTCACTTCAGATGATCTGAGGAACATCAATTACGACCTGGCCCTCGAATTTGCCCGGTACCTGAACGTGGAACTGATCGAATCGGAAATTGACTGGGATGAAGCCTTCATGAAGGATGGTGTGATCCCTCCAGACCTTGAAACGGATTCTGACCTCAGTTATACCCCCGATGCGCTAAAAAAGGCTGATATTATCTGCTCCACTTTTACCATTATGGAGTGGCGGAAGAAGCTTTTTGGATTTGCCGAAACGCTGAAATCGGCCGAATTGCTGATCATCAGGAAGAGTGAGTTAATTCCGGGTGGTTTTGCGGAGCTAGCAGGAAAAGAGATCGCCTTCATGGGCGGCACTACCTTTGAAGAGCATCTAAAAGAGATCAACAATTCCCTCGCAGAAGGGATTCACCTGGTTCCCACCAAAAGCAGTGAAGAGACGAAACGTCTCATCCAAAACAATAACGTTTACGGAATTATCCTGGATGCTGATGAGGCCTTGAATTTCATTGCCAGCAACGGACAGAGTTATAAAATTGCGTTTCCCATCAGTGAAATTTCCCGTATGGCCTGGGCTGTGGAAAAAAACAATCCGATTATTCAGGAGGTGGAGAATTTCTTTGAAACCATTGCAAGCAATGGTGTGCTTGATGAGATCTTCTCCCGCAGGTTCAGGTTCACCTATTCTACCTACCTGGACCGGCTCAGTAAAAACCTGAAACTTGACCGTTATCAACGTGATCTGGACGAGATCCTTGAATCAAAAAAGCTGGTGGTGGCTCTCCGGGAACGTAGTTTTATCTATCGAGAGGGTGGTCAGAAACAGTTTATGCATGCCCTGGCCGAAGAGTTCGCCGATCACCTGGGTGTCACCCTTGAATTTGTAGTTACTCCCGACTTTGAAAAATACTGGGAAACGAAGGATGGGAATATCTTCAGGGATTCATCTTACACCCCCGATTGGTTTAACTATTTTGACCTGGCATGTGAGACCATTGCTCCACTGGACTGGCGTTCAAATAAAGTGAACATGATCCCGGTATATCCTTCGGCATATACTGTTATTGCAAGAAAAGACGCAGAGATCAACTCCCTCGAAGATCTGAAGAAGTTCAGGGGTGTAACCGGAAGTGAAACAGTCTATGAGGATATCTTAAAGGAAAACGGTATCACCAATTATTATTACGAAAAGGTCAATAATTTCATACCCGATGTGTTGGCAGGGAAAGCCGACTACACCATCGCATATAATGCCTTCTATGAATTATCGGCCTACCCCGAACTGGAGGGCAAACTTGAACTGGGAGAACTCAATGTGAGCTGGGCCCTGCGAAAAGACCAGCCTGAGTTGCAAAAGGAGGTAGAAGATTTCATTGCACGGTCGCAACAGCAAGGGCTGATCGGCATACTGCTGAAAGCGCTAAGAGGAAATACACTACAGGCACCAGAAGCATTTATCCACAGCTATTATGAGAGCTTCCAGACCGGACAACTGCCCTATGTAAACTATGGGGCAGCGAATGGCCTCCCCCAGGAGGATATTTTCTCCATATTTCAAGATCGAAAAGGATACCTCTGGTTCGGGACGAACTCCGGAGCGGTACGCTTCAACGGACGTGAGATGGTTGTGTTTAACCATGAGCAAGGGTTGCCTGGTAATTCGGTAAGAGATATTAAACAGGACAGCAGTGGGATGATGTATTTTGCCACAACAAGTGGAATTGCAAAATTCCAGGATGATGCGACGATTGATACCCTTCTGGCGGGGATCTCCTTCAACAAAATCTTCGTTGATTCCAGAGATAACAGGTGGTTTATAGCTGACGATGGAATTTATGTGGAAGAGAGGGATGAAGCAATCAGGTTCTTGAATGCCGAGTTTTCCGTGTTGCCCAATATCGTCTACCACATCACTGAAGATCCTGAATCGGGCCACCTGCTGATGGCCACCATCCTGGGTGTATTTATGTATGACCGGAAAAATGAAAGAATCACCCAACTGAGCAATACGGATTGTTATTCTCTGTATATTGATGCCAACGATAGCATCTGGGTTTCCACCAGGAATGGGCTCTATATTACACAACTGACCGACCTGATGGAAAATCGTTCTGATGCCCTTTCCCGAAACCTGAACAAAAGACTCCGGTTCCCGGTAAATATTATCTCCGATATTACCACCAATAAATTTGGCTCGGTCTGGCTGATCACCGACTCGAAGATTTTGCAGGTGATCTCCACCGATCAGGAGCCCATCATTTATGAACAGGAGATAGGGATAAAAAACAACAAGATCCTCTCCTTTCTGATAGATCAGGAGGACAACATCTGGATCGGGTTTTCGGGCGGACTGCAACGGCTCAGCAACCGGAGGGGATTAAGGAACTTCCACCCGGGGACCATCGATAGCTACATCTATTCAATCTTCCAGGATAACCGGGATCGCATGTGGATTACCTCCAATAATGGCATCTTCTATTTCCAGAATAATCAGCTGGTCAATTTCACTCCACAGACGGGAACCAGCAATACCAAATTCACAGGAACCCTGCTGCCCAATAATAACATCTTGCTGGCCAATAACGAAGGTTTATATGAAGTGGGCAGCAAAACCCTGGAGATTATAAGGCATACCCCTTTCAGTCAGATTACCCACAACTTTGAGAATATCTTTGTCACCAGCCAAGGAGAGATCTTCCTGCTCACCGGGATCAATGGGGTCATCTACTATTTTCCCACATTCCACTCCCGGCCATTGCAGCTAAAAAATAAATTCACTGCCAATATTTTCCAGCTCATTGAACTGGATGGACAGGTCATCGGGGGAAACAGTACCGGATTCGTAGCCTTTAACGGGACCGACTTTAAACTGCTCCAAGAAACAGATTGCAACGTATGGTCGCTCCGGAAGGAAGGCAATGATGTATGGGTGGGCACCGATTGCGGAATCGGTCTTGTACGGAACGGACGGTTCGACCAGGTGGAACTCTCCGGTTTTGACAGGGAGATGGTAATTAAATCGATCCTTCCCGCAAAAAACAGAAATTATCTATGGCTGGGTACAAACAAAGGCTTCAGCTACTATAATACAAACAGCAAGGAGTTTGAATTCACCATCAATACTAAGGATGGCCTGAGCGGTGATGAGATCACCTCCGGTGGACTCTTTATTGATCAGAATGATCTGCTCTGGGTGGGGACCTATCATGGAATATCCAACTTTAACATCCGGGCCAAATCGACCCTCAATTATTCACCATTATGTTACATTGAAAAAATGTTTCTTAATGATGAAATAATTGAAGCCGAAAATGGACAAACTTTCTCCTACAATGAGAATAATTTCATTTTTGAGATAAGTGCACTCTCCTTTTCCGATGAAACTTCGGTTGAATATGAATATTATCTGCGTGGAACTGGAAACAGGTACTCCTCCTATCACCGGGGAAGCGAGTACAAAGCTTATTACAACAACCTTCCTCCGGGGAAATATGAATTCATCTATAAAGCAAAAGGCAATAACAATATTTGGGGATACGCTGAAAAATATGAATTTTCAATTCAGAAGGCATGGTACAATACCTGGATCTTCCGGATCGTGCTTATTCTGGCATTCATCTTCATCATCTACCTCTTCTATATTATCAGGATCAGCACAATCAAGGCTCAGAAGAACAGGTTGGAACAACAGGTAAGAGAACGAACCCATGAACTGGAGGTAGCCAATACGGAGATTGAAGCACAACGTGATTTTGCCCGTAATCAGCGAGACCAGATTGCCCAGCAGCAGAAATCGATCATGGACAGCATCAACTATGCACAGACAATCCAGAATTCATTGCTGCCCTCCTCTCAGGTTCTGAAAAATCAACTACCTGAACATTTTATCCTGTTCAAACCCAGGGATATTGTAAGCGGCGACTTCTATTGGGTAAGTGACCATCTGTACCATCTCTATGTGGTGGCTGCAGATTGTACCGGGCATGGTGTGCCGGGGGCATTTATGAGTATGCTTGGCATGACCCTGATGAACGAAATTGTTAACCAACACCCTCAGATTGATCCGGATGAGCTGCTCAATGAACTACGCAGTCAGATCATGGAGACACTTCACCAGAAGGGTGACCCCGGGGCAGCCAAAGATGGAATGGATATGGTGGTATGTAAATACAACCGTCAGGACCGTCGGTTGTATTTTGCAGGTGCCAATAATCCTATCTACCTGGTACGGGAGGGGGAGCTTACCGAATTCAAGACCGATAAAATGCCTGTTTCGATCCATGAGGTAATGCATCCTTTCAACGGACAGGAGATCACACTTAAACCCGGTGATAATGTTTACCTGTTCTCCGACGGTTATGCGGATCAGTTCGGCGGTCCCAACGGAAAGAAATTTAAGTACCGAGCTTTCAAAGAGCTTCTGGCATCTAATTCCAAAAAGGAGATGCGCGAACAGGGACTTCTCCTGGACCAGGCCTTTGAACGGTGGAAAGGGGATCTTGAACAGATCGATGATGTGGTGGTCATAGGATTAAGATTTTAAAATTCTTGCTGTAACTTTTTCTACCCCCCTTCCGTCCTACAACCAAATCAATAAAATCTTTGAATTATGAAAAAAGTACTTGTACTACTAATAGCCTGCATGATGGTATTTCCTGTCTATGCACAGGAGCCTGAAATCGCACCCGAAGTACCTGAGGTTCCCGAAGTGCCTGAGGTTCCCGAAGTACCTGAAGTACCCGAAGTGCCTGAGGTTCCTGAAGTACCTGAAGTACCCGAGGTACCCGATTCACCCGATGTTTCTGTTGCACCCGATGCACCCGATGCACCCGATGCACCCGATGCACCCGATGCACCCGATGCTGCACCAATGTCAGCTGATACGGTGAATGTCCTGAATAAAGTTGTGGTAGTAGAATCTCCCGACAACACCAAAGTAACCCTCGGTGAAAATGAAGTGTTCATTGTGGAAGAGAATGGTGACACGGTACGGGTGAAGCTTGGTTCCCGGGGTATCAGTATCATTGAAGGGGAAAACGGCACAGAGATCAAGATCATAGAAATGGAAGAACAGAAATCCCCTGATAATCATGCAACCTCCCACAAGAATAAGAAGAAGAAATTCAGGCCTCATTTTGCCGGTTTGGAGATCGGACTGAACAATTTCGTGACCCCCGACCTCAACATGGTATTACCTCCCGATCAGAGGTATATGGATCTAAATACTGGTAAATCCTGGAATTGGAACCTGAACATCATTGATTACGGTTTTGGACTGGGCACCGACATAATCGGTATAGTCTCAGGTCTCGGATTTGAATTCATCAACTATAATTTTAATGGACAGAACAGCATCAGGAAGGACCCGGATACAGGTGTTATCGGTGAATATGTACCAACTTATGCAGGAAATATCACCAAATCAAAAATGAATATTACCTACATGACCGTACCCCTTCTTCTGGAGCTCCAGATTCCTACAAATAAAAAAAGAATTTATATTTCGGGTGGAGTCATTGGCGGGCTTAAACTATGGTCAAACACCAAAATGAAGTATACCATTAGTAGTGAAAAGTCCAAAGAAAAAGCTAAAAGTGATTATAACCTTTCACCTCTGCGATGGGGGCTTACTGCCCGGGTCGGATACAAAGCGCTTGGATTCTATGCCAATTACTATATAACATCACTTTTCAAACCTGACCTCGGACCTGAACTATATCCATTTACCATCGGACTTGCTTTTACGTTTTAAAAATTTTACCACTACCGTTGGGCCGGTCGGTTTCGGGATTTTCCCGGACTGACCGGTTTTTTTATGGCTTGCTGACTTCCCGAAAATATTAACTTTGCTGGAGAACCATAAAAGCCTATCACATGAGACTGCTCCTGATTAGTAATTCAACCAATGCAGGCGAAGCTTACCTTGATTACCCCAAGTATAACATCAAGGATTTCCTGGGTGAAAATTCCCTTAACTGTCTATTCTTTCCTTACGCTGGTGTAACCATTAGTTTCGACGATTATGAGGTACGCGTCAAAGAGCGATTTGCAGAGGTGGGTCACCGTGTCACCTCCATCCATCATGCGAGCGATCCCGTGAAAGCTGTAAAAGATGCAGAAGCTATTGTTGTTGGAGGAGGAAATACATTTCAACTCATCAAAATGATCCAGGAGAACGGGCTCATCGATCCGGTCAGGGAAAAAGTTCTTGCAGGAACACCTTATGTGGGATGGAGCGCAGGAAGCAATGTTACCTGTCCTTCTATTCAAACCACCAATGATATGCCCATCCTTGAACCGGAAGGTTTCCACGCTTTTAACCTGGTTCCCTTCCAGATTAACCCGCACTATACCGACCTGAATCCTCCCGGTCACGCCGGGGAAACCAGGGAAGACCGAATTATGGAATACCTTGCAGCCAATACAAAGGATACCGTTCTGGGCCTGAGGGAAGGATGCATGTTCCAGGTAGAGGGCCATAAGATGAGCCTGATCGGTGAACGAACCGTCAGGTTGTTCCGCCACAACGAAACCCCGGTTGAGCTTGACAACCGGCATGATTTTAGTGAATTGTTAAGATAACAATGAAGCGTCGGGCCAGGATCATACTAGAATACCTGTCAGCATTTGTGCTGATCAGCTTGTTGCTGCTTGCCATTGCCGGAGTGGTTGTTGTTAAGTTTTACGGAAATGACCTCCAGGCTTATGTCATGGACCAGGTGAATAACCAGCTTGACAGCAAGGTAAATGTCGAAGAGGTATCCGTCAGGGTTTTTCATAAGTTTCCCAATACCTCCATCGTGCTTAAAGATGTAGTCCTCTGGTCCAGTCATAATTTCAATACCCGTGATTTTGAAGGCCTGGGAGCTGATACGCTTCTTACAGCAGAAAAAGTAAGCGTAAGTTTCAACCTGATCGGTCTGATCCGAAAAAAGTACAACATCCGTCAACTTGAGATAAATAGTGGCATCCTTCATTTGTATACCGACCGTACCGGTGAAGGTAATTATAAGATGATGGCTAACAACAGGAAAAAAGGAGAGGATCATCAGATCAACCTGTCACAATTAAGGGTCAACAATTTTCACATACTTCTGAACAACCATGCCAAACAACTGAGGTCATCAGGACTTCTGAAACAACTGGATTTAAACGGGAGATTTTCAAAACGCAACACCCAAATCAAAGGTTCCCTTGAAGGCTTCCTGGAGGAGATCTCCAACAAGGATATCTTATACGCTTCGGACCGAGAGATAAAGGCGAAATTGACCTTGTATGTAAATGATTCTCTTTACACCATTAAAGCCGGACAGCTGCAACTTGACAGGATCATGGCCGATGTGGATGGAACGTTTCAGGCAAATCCAGCTGATGGCGTTGAAATGGACCTTTATGCTACAGCCAGGGACCTGGAAATCCATGAGGTCCTCGACCTTTTGCCCAGTGAAATGAGTAATCCATTACAGGATATAAGAGGCAACGGAATCCTGCAACTTTATGCCAGAGTAACAGGGATGGCAAGTTCAACACTCACACCCCGGATCGAAGCTGATTTTCAAACCTCCAACGCCAACCTGCAGTGGAACAGACTGCCATTTTCAATAAAGAACCTCAACCTGACCGGGACCTATTCCAACGGGGGTGAATTCAATCCGGTAACCACCTCTTTGAATATAGAATCTATCAGTGCCGTTATTGGCAAGGACCATCTTTCTGGTAGTGGCCGGATTCATAATTTCTATGATCCCAATTTCCAATTCGAACTAAAGGGGGATATTCACCCCGACCAGTGGATCCAATGGTATGAATCGATTCCCCTTCACCAGGTCAATGGTACTGTGATCAGCGACATAAAGGTATCGGGATCCTATGACCGGTTGAAACCCCGCGGGGAAAAATTTCTGGCATTCGATATTTCCGGGGGAGTAACCCTTGATAACGTGATGGTAAGAATCACAGAAGAGGGTGCACCTTTCTCGGCACTGAATGGTACTGTTTTTATAGATAACGATTTTTGGGAACCCTCCCTGTCTGGCATCTTTGGAGAAAGCGACTTTTCTGTTGCCGGATCGGGACTGAATCTGCTCTCGTTCCTGCTGGATCGTGATGAGGAGCTTATGGCCTCAGCCACGTTTCGTTCCGACCGGTTCGATCTTCAGGAGGTACTGGATAATTTGTCCGGCAAAGAATCAGGACAAAATGCTTCTATTCATTTTCCTGAAAATCTCAACCTGAAACTGGATTTCATCATCAATGATTTCCAGAAGGAACGGTTTGAGGCCAGCAACGTGCGGGGAATTGCACAATATGATGCACCGTGGTTCTATATTGACTCTCTGACCATGCAGACCATGGAGGGAACCCTTAAGGGAGCATTTGGAATGATACAGGATTCAGATGGTGAGATCTTCACCAATGTCAACGCCAGCCTCCTTAACTTGAATATCCAACAGCTATTTTATGCTTTTAATAACTTTGGACAGACACAAATTACACAGGAGTACCTGAAGGGATCCATATCTGGCACCTCGGTATTTTCGGCCGAATTTGATACCACTTTTACCATCCATACCCAAACGATCCTGAGTGAAAATGACTTGACCATATATGATGGTGAATTGAACGGATTCTCCCCCATCCTGGCCCTATCCAGTTTTATAGAATTGGAAGAACTTCAGAATATCAAGTTTGAAACCCTGGAAAACACCATTCTCATTCGGGATAATCAGGTAATCATCCCTTCCATGGATATTCAGTCCAATGCCCTGAATCTTTCTGCCTCCGGGACCCACGGATTTGACAATCATTATGATTACAGGCTCAGGTTAAAGCTATCAGAATTGCTTTATAATAAGGCACATGGATCTAAAAACACCGAATTTGTTATAGCAGAAGATGAATCCGACAAACGGATCCTTTTCCTGAAGATTTATAGCGAGGGGTCGGGAGCTACTGTGGAGTTGGACAGGGAGAAAACAGCCCGGAAAATTCGCAGTGATCTGAAGAATGAAAAAACAGAACTGAAAAAAATCCTGAACGAAGAGCTGGGACTCTTTAAACGTGATGAAACCATCATTCAGGAGGAGAACCAGCAGGAGGAACGGGAGGAGACATTCAGGTTCGAGTTTGCCGATGAACCGGACAGTGTAACTGTCACTGAAAAAAATAGTGAAAAAGGCAGATGGTGGAAGAATCGATCAAAAAAGGATACCGTTCAGAATAAACCTGCATTAGATTTCGTTATTGATGAAGAACCTCTTTAAACCGCTATAAATTGGATATTTACAGGAAAAAACAACGCTGGAAGCAGATCTTGTTTATGGCGGCCATCCTGATCGGGATGGGATCATTGTTGTATACCCACAGACTGGTGAACCACATAGAGGTCACCGAAAGATTGAAGGTGGAGTTATGGGCCGAAGCCATCCGAATCATGAATTCAGCCGATTTTGATACGGACCTTGCATTCCCGTTTTCTGTCATTGAAAGTAATACACATATCCCGGTGATCCTTACCGACTCTGACGGGAACATCCTGAATCACAAAAACCTTGATTCTTTAAAAATAGACGATCCAAAATATCTTAAGAGACAACTTAAACATGCCCGTGAAGAGAATGACTCCCTGATAATTAATCTGGGGCAGGATGAATATCAGAATATATTTTACCGGGATTCCATCCTCCTCAGGAAGCTGATTTTCTTCCCGTATATTCAGCTTGGTGTGATCATTCTTTTCATCCTGGTATCGTATATCGCTTTCAGTGTCTCCAGGAAAGCCGAACAAAATGAGGTGTGGACAGGGATGTCCAAAGAGACCGCACACCAATTAGGAACACCCATCTCATCACTGATGGGCTGGATGGAACTGCTCAAACAATCGGAGATGGATCCTGCCATGCTACGTGAAATGCAAAAGGATGCATCAAGGCTTGAAAATATCACCGATCGCTTTTCCAAAATTGGATCAAAACCTGCCCTAAAGGAGTCGGACCTTACCAAAATTCTTACCGAAAGTCTGGACTACATGCGGAACCGTGGACCGAAAAGCGTTGAATACCTGTTGGATATTCCTGAAAAACCGATCCGGGTCAAGTTAAATGAGACCCTTTTCGAATGGGTCATTGAAAACCTGTGCAAAAATGCCGCAGATGCCATTGAAGGAAGTGGGAGGGTGATCCTTCATGCTGTGGAAACTGAGAATGGGGTGATCATCGATGTGGAGGACTCTGGCAAAGGGATTGCCAAATCAAGGTTCAGGACCGTATTCAAGCCAGGTTATACTACGAAAAAACGAGGTTGGGGGCTGGGCCTGTCACTCTCGAAAAGGATCATTGAATCCTATCATCATGGGAAAATCTTTGTCTTCTCTTCCGATCCGAATGACTCCACAATTTTACGAATTATCCTGCGGAGGTAGACTCTCGCGGTACCAGTTTAAACACCTTGTCGGAGCGTCGGACTACCTGTCCAACAGGCAGAGAACACCTTTCTCCTTTGCTTGCGGTATCGCAACTAATTTCATTGACTCTTAGCTCTTTAACTGTTACTTCAATTACACCTGTGGTAGGTCCTATGATCAGGATCTCATCTCCCACCTTCAAGGTTCCGGTTTCGATGGCGATCTCCGCCACCCCAATGCGGTCAAAATAGTTGGTTCCTTTTCCAATATACACCTTTTTATGAGTTGACCTGGAACCGTACTTTTCGCTCCATTCCCCTAATCGCTGACCCAGGTAATAGCCATTCCAGAAGCCCCGGTTGAAAACAGTGGACAGGCGGGTATCCCAATTCCTGATCTTATCCTCGGTAAAAGTTCCATCCACATACGCATGAATTGCTTCATTATAACAGGCTGTAACTGTTTTTACATATTCGGCCGGTCGGGCCCTGCCTTCAATCTTCAAAATCGACACCCCGGCATCCATCAATTTGTTTAGAAAATGGATGGTCTTCAGGTCTTTGGGCGACATTATATATTCGTTTTCAATATCCAGTTCCACCTCTCTCTCCTTATCAACCACCGAATAACCCCGCCGGCATACCTGGAAACAGTCACCCCGGTTGGCCGAATGGTTATGCTCATGAAGGCTCAGGTAACATTTACCGGAAATGGCCATGCATAGTGCTCCATGTACAAACATTTCAATTCGGAATGGTTCACCCGTAGGACCTTTGATCTCTTCCAGTGCAATAGCTTTGGACATCTCTTCCACCTGTTCAAGGTTCAGCTCCCTGGCCAGAACGGCCACATCAGCAAATTTTGCATAGAATTTTAATGTTTCAATGTTGCTGATATTTAATTGTGTTGAGAGGTGTACCCTGACTCCTATACTATTACAGTACTGCAATACCGATTGGTCAGATGCAATGATTGCAGTTACCCCATGACGTGCCCCCATGTCAATGATCTTTCTCATCTGGATGAGTTCATGATTGTAAACCACCGTATTGACCGTAAGGTATGTTTTCATGCCCTGTTCTCCTGCCTGGGAAACAATTCGGGGCAGATCCTCCGCTGTGAAATTTGCCGACGACCTGGCTCTCATGTTCAATTGCTCGATTCCAAAATAGATGGCATCGGCACCCCCCTGCCCTGCAGCGATTAATGATTCATAACTGCCTGCGGGGGCCAACAACTCAAAATCCTCTCTGGTTTTCATATAAAGTGCCTTTGAAGAAGTTTCGTATTGATAGCAGGATCAACATCTTCGGCGTGAATGACATGGTAATTGTCATGGTTGTTGTCCAGGGAGTGCATGTATGCTTTATCGTAGTAATGGAGAGTAAGCATAGCGGTGTTGTAATAATCCTCCCGATCGATGGATTCAAGTGCTTCTTTTGTCCGGTCCCCGCCAAGCTTTTTCTGGATTCTCAACACACACTCTTTTAACCCTTCGCGGTCATACTCTGCATAATGTTTCACCAAATGAAGTGCCCGCTTCTCCCTTGGAATATCAAGAAATATGATTTTACTCTTTCGCATCCTTGCATAGAGCTCTCCAGGAATCACACATCTACCAACATTCCTGCTCTCATCTTCGATCCAGACATCACTGTTCCTCTCCAATTGAGACAACTCCTTGCACAAGTTATTTTCAAATTGCTCTGTGGAAGGCTGGGGTAATTCACCAAGGGCGCCAAATGCTGATCCTTTATGATTCGCCAGACCTTCAAGGTCAACGATCTGTTCCCCATTCATTTTCAGGTGATGGAGTATTTCAGTCTTACCACTACCGGTCCGGCCACCAATCACGTTGAGCTTTATCGGTCTGGAGAATTCTTCATGCACATATCGCCGGTAAGACTTATAACCACCCTCCAGCAGGTAACAGGTAATGCCTACAGTTTCAAAAAGCCAGGCCATGCTTTTGCTGCGCATTCCCCCCCTCCAGCAATGAACCAGCAGGGTTTTGTTCTTTCCCGCCTTCTTTTCACCCTCCTTGGCCAGTTCCACAAGCTTTTTTCCAGCAAATTTCAATCCAGCATACATGGCAGCTTCTTTATTAACCTGCTTGAAGGAAGTACCCACCACCTTCCTTTCAAGATCATCAAACAGGGGTATGCTCAGGGCTCCCGGAATATGACCCTGGTTGAATTCCGAAGGGGAACGGACGTCAATAACCGGATGAGAGGCTGACAGAGAGATGAAATGCTCTATTTGAATCAATTCAGCCATTCCTGTTTTTTAATGGCCGTTACCGTTCAAGAAAATTATTCAGAAACGACTGGCTCTCTTTTCTTACATTTTTGCCATAGGGAGAGATGGCCTGGATAAGTTTCCGAATGGGCATGGACTGCAGCCAGACCGTTCCAGTTCCACGGAGTGTTGCCAGAAAGATACCCTCACCACCAAAGACCATGGACCTGAGATTTCCAGAGGCTTCAATATTAAAGTCAACCCCGGGGGTATAGGCCACTATGCAACCGGTATCGATCTTGAGGGTCTCATTGCTTAACTTTCGTTCAATAACTGTACCACCCGCATGCATGAATGTTTTACCATCGCCTTCCAGTTTCTGAAGGATAAATCCCTCGCCACCCACCAGACCACTTCCAATTCTGCGATTAAGGGTAATGGAGATCTTTGTACCCTTTGCAGCACAAAGGAATCCATCCTTCTGCACGATCAGGGTTCCTCCCAGGTTTCCCAAATCAATTGGGATGATTTTTCCCGGATATGGCGCCGCAAAAGCAACCTTCTGTTTTCCAGGTCCGTGATTGGTGAAGTGGGTCACAAATAGTGATTCACCGGTAAGCACCCGAGTGCCAGCCGAAAGAAGCTTTCCCATCAGGCTTTGATTGGGATCAGAACCATCTCCCATTTTCGTTTCAAAACGGACCTCATTGTCCATATACATCATCGATCCTGCCTCGGCAATAACCGTTTCCCGGGGATCAAGTTCTATCTCCACAAGCTGGATATCATCTCCGAGGATCCTGTAATCTAAATCGTGTGATCGCATCTCCCTAAATGGTTTTTGAAAACAGTTTAATAAGCAATTGCTTGATGCTCTCCACCCTGGCTGGTTTTATCACGAAATCATCCATGCCTGCCTTAAAAGCCGCAGCCCTGGTTTTATCATTTTCATCTGCCGACATGGCAATGATGGGAAGGGTATGACCTGCTTTGCGAATCTGTTCTGTGGCCTGGTAACCATCTTTTTCCGGCATCAGAAGATCCATGAAAACCACATCATATTTGCCTGTTTCCATCATCTCCACAGCTTCATGGCCATTTTTGGCTATCTCAATTTCATAACCTATGTTCTTGAAAATGGACTGCGCCACTTTCTGATTAATCAAGTTATCTTCTGCAAGTAGTATGGATAGCTCTGATGGTAAGGCATTGATCATTGGCTCCAGGCTCTTTCGGTCTTTTATACCTGAATAATTATCCGACAGAATATCAAATACCTCTTTGGTTTCAAAGGGCTCAATGAGATAATAATCGATGCCAAGTTTCCGGCATATCTTATAATTTCCTGATTTATCATTGGAGCTCACAAGTATGATTGGATAATGATCGGTAAGCTCCTTGTTTTGCAGCTCCTGGGCCATTGCAAATCCATCCAGCTGGTTCTTGTCCACCAATACAATCAGATGATAATTCTCCCCTTTCACCTGTAAATGATGGCTCACACTATCCACTGTACTGTCCTGATATATTTTTGTCACAACGTTCAGTCCAAAGTTCTCCAGCATCCTGGCCATAGTGTTTCTGGAAGAATCCGACTCTTTAGTCAGGATCAGAACATTGATTTCGCTGAGCCTGGCAATATGTTCGAAATTGAATTTCTTTGGGATCCTTTCGTTGGAATAGGCATCAATGGTAAAGCTGAATTTAGATCCTGGAAACTCTTCATCCATGGTTATTGAAGAGGGGCTCTCCACCCAAATCTCACCATGCATGAGTTCTACCAGTTGTTTGGCAATGGTGGTTCCCAAACCGGTTCCTCCAAATTTACGCGTAACAGATCCCCTGGCCTGTGTATAGCTTCCAAAAATTTCCTTGATCCGATCACGGGGAATTCCGATCCCTGTATCTTCCACGGTAAATAGAATATTGACATGGCTCTTATAGGAATCCATCAGGGTAGCTCCAATCACAATACTGCCCTTTTCAGTAAACTTTACCGCATTGCTTACTAAATTGGTGATTACCTGTCGCAATCTGAAGGGATCCCCGATAAGTTTGTTGGGAATATCAGGTCTCAGATCGATGGTGAGGTCAAGTCCCTTTTCCTGAGCAAGAGGTCTGAACAACTCTCTCACCAACTCCATCTCCTCAGACAGATTAAACGTGATCTCTTCAAGCATCATGCGTCCTGCTTCCATTTTGGAAAAATCAAGGATGTCATTGATGATTGTCATCAGCAGGTCTGCAGAACGCTTTATAACCTCAATCTTACCTTTTAATTCTTTGCTGGTTTTCTCTTCAAGTACACTGTTGACCATGCCAAGGATTCCGTTCATCGGAGTGCGAATCTCATGACTCATAGCAGCCAGGAAATCTGATTTGGCTTTGTTGGCAGCTACCTCTACTTTTCTTGATTTCTCCAGGGGTGAAACATCAATCAGAGCGATAAGCTTCAGCTCCTCACCACCTATATTGGTGACTTTTTCTGTCCTGTAGATAACAGTTTCTATCCCGTCTTTCTCATAAAAAAGGTAATGAGATTCATCCAGGAAAGGACTTGGCCCATCACTAAGAAGGTACCTATTGGATATGAGAAACTGTTTACTGAAATCCTTGCCCACCAGGTTATCCGATTTCCCAAGAAAAAGCATCTTCTGTGCTGTACTGTTGATGTTGCGGATTATATTCATCTCATCAATGATCATAATCCCCATGGGAAAATGTTCGATGATCTGCCTGAGCACAATTTCAGATAGCTTTAATCGTTTTTCTCTCTTCTTTTGCCTGCCCATGGAGAGAAGCAGATAAACCACCAATCCGGTGGCCAGTATCTGTGAAAGAATCGCCACCAGCAAGTTCCGGTTGATAAAGAAACTGAAAAACTGATTGCGGCTCACAGAAAACATTACCCCCATTTTCCTGGAGTAAATACTCAGGGGATAATAAGCCGTATAAATCCTGTCTCTGTCACCCGATCCATAGACACAGGAATGTACTTTTATTCCTATGGCTTCAGCATCAATACTGTCGGCCAACACATCCAGATCGTCCACCATAAATGAATCGGTGGGAAAATTGTCGAGTATGATGTTTCCATCGGCCCCAAGAACCCATTGCCAGTCCACAGTCTTCCCCTGGGGATAGAGGTGAAAGATATCCTTTGCAAAACGCTGTATATCCACTTCCACCACCACATTCCCATTGACCACATCTTCACCGAAATAGGGATAGTAGTATTTCAGGACACTCCCCTGCTGCTCCACCCTGGCCCGCGGATACATCCTTTTTTGTGTCCTCATGGGAAAACTATCCACTACAAAACGGTCCGATTTGCTGAAATTATCTTCTGATTCCAGATAGAGGGCATAGAAATTTTTCTTGTTATCGTACACCGAGATCTTTGTGATCAGGTCACGGTACTTGGTGTAAAACAAGCGCAGGCTCTGGGTAGCTTCACGAAATTTTGCCGGTTCTCCGAAAATCTCAGAGTATGTGTACATGTTTAATTCATGGTTGATATCGCTGGAGAACTGAAGCAGGGTTGTCTCCATATATTGACCACAGAGCTTTGATTGTGAAAGGAGCGTTTCGTTTAGAAAACTTAAATATCTCTTATTGATGCTGTGAATGGTGATCCCATTCAGCGCAAGAATGACAAATAATATAAGTCCTGATAGGAAATTGTTTTTGATCATCAATCAGTCAAATTGTCAGGTCATAAACTTATAAACTATTTTCCACTTGCTTGAGAAAACTGGGGTATATTTTCCAACAAACAGGAACCCTTGTTACCGGTATTTTCCGGGGTCGATCTCCATCATCATCAAATAGTTTACATATCTTGATTCACTGATCTTTCCACTCTCAACTTCACTTTTTACACTACAATCAGGTTCATTAATATGCATACAGTTGTGATACCTGCAATGTTTACTGGCTCTGAAAATCTCCGGGAAAAAGTGGAAAAGCTCCAACCGGTCGATATCGATGGTACCAAATCCCCGGATGCCGGGTGTATCAATGATCTGAATTCCAGGATCAATCTCAAACATTTCTGAAAAAGTAGTGGTGTGTTTACCTGTCTGATGATACTCGGAGATTTTGCCGATCTTTAAACGGAGGGTTGGATCAAGCACATTGATCAGGGTAGATTTTCCTACTCCGGAATTGCCTGCAATAATATTCACTTTACCTGTCATTTCACTCTTAACTGCCTCCACTCCCTCCTTTGTCTGCAGAGACAATTTCATGCAACGGTATCCGATCCTGGTATAGACCGACCACAGATTCTCCATCTCTGACATCTCTTTTTCTCCATAAAGATCCGTTTTATTGAACAGGATAATCACCGGAATCCGGTATGCTTCAGCTGATACCAGAAAACGATCAATAAATGGGGTAAGGGTCCTTGGCAGGATCATACTTATCATCAGCCAGGCAGTATCCACATTGCTTGCCAATAACTGATACTCCTTTGAAAGCTTTGATGATTTACGGATGATATAGTTTATGCGTTCCTCAATGGAAGTAATGATCCCGGTGGTTTTGTCGTCCGACCATTCGAACCTTACATGATCACCAACAGCCACCGGATTGGTAGCCCTGATACCCTTGATCCTGAATTTTCCCCTGATGCCGCAAACCACGATCCGACCATTCGGCAACTTAACCGTAAAACGGCTACCGGTAGATTTTATAACAGTTCCTTTTCCCAACATTTGAATTTAAACTCAAATGTAAGCAAATTCACTCATCTCCAGAATATTTAAAACAGTGCTGAAATCTTTTGTTTCACAAAATATTAATAGGCACAGTTTTTAAAATATTCTTGCGATAAACAAATTCAGATTTTGCCAATCTTCAGGATATTCATCCGGCACTGAAATTCTTTGCTTCGCAAATAATTATAGGTGCCTACGCTTAATATCCTTTCGATATGGCTGGCTTAGTTTTACTTTTTACTTTCAACCTGGAACTGAAAAAGGCCGTCACAAACGTGTACGGCCTTTTTCTAAATCCCGGGAGGGGATGAAATATATTGGATCTGTTAAAACCAGCCAAACTTAAAACTGAGGAATCCGCCCGGAGCGGATAGATCGGAATTTTTATAACCGTGCATCTGCTCATCCACCATGGTATAAATGTTGTAGGAGGCTCCTGCCCCAATCCTGAAATACCTTGTCAGGTTCAGCTCCACTTCAAGGGTGGGAGTGATCACAAAAATCTTATCTCTTATAAAAGGATAGTATTCGCCATATTGCATGATCCCGAATTCACCCCAACCTATCAGCGAAGAGATGCTGACATGGATGGGTCGCTCCCCAAACAGGGAATACCCGAGCCAGAAACCTCCATGGCCAAGACTCAATCGATCATTGGTAATGGGGTTCATATAGTCAGGAATTGCATTGGTGAGCCCAAGCCCATAACCACCAAAAAAGAAATCATTTAACATTACTGCGCCTCCACCCCCCATCATATGACCAAACTCCCCTGTAACCACTGTGAATTGCATGAATGGACCCCCCATACCAGAGATTCGAAGATCCTGGTTGTCAAAAATTGTCTGGTACTCCTTCTCCTGTGAAAACAGAGTAAGGCTAATGGTGAGGATACTACCTAATAAAATTGCTTTTTTCATGATCTTGTCATTGGTTACAAACCTAAAGACAACATCAATATAGAGAGGTTGCATGATTTTGCAATTATTCTGACCGTTCCAGGGGGGTGGCAATAGAAAACTTTTTGGACTTGAACCTGAATCCCGTTACATCGCCTTTATCATCCCTGGCCGCCAAAAGAGACATATCTGCCCCGGTTAATCTGTTGATTCCTTTGATTCCTGCATTGGCAATGGTCCATAAGGAGATATCATTCTCCTCAGTATAGTTATCGAATACTTCCTGCAGGTCCACTTCAGCCAGCTGTGATAAGGTAAGACTGGTCCGTTGAATAGAGGCTGGCGGCAAATCCAGGGGAGCTATAAGGTCGTAGGAACCTTCATCTACAAAATCTGTAATAACGGAAACATTGCTGGCGATCCTAACAGGTCCGGGCCTGACTTGTTCCTGGCGTACCTGATTCACTGTATCTGTATTCGTTTCAGTATCCTTATCCATCCCGGACTCTACCGGTTGACCGGAATGCTTTTTAATGGAAAACATAACGGGTTTATGTGCAAGAATCTCTGTCTCTTCTTTCTGGACGACCGGTGTGGCTTCCTGTTGGGGCAACGGGTCCATTGCCGGTAACCGGGTCTGTTCCTCCTCAACTGATGGCGGGACAGATTCCTCCAAGGCAAGTTCCGGATCCGGTGTCAACGGATCGATCCTTAACAGGATAAACAGAAGCGCAATCACAGCAGCCGAAGAGACAATACCCATCCATATAACCCGTCTGCTAATTCCCTTTTTTCGTTTTAACTGATCCTTCTCAGCAAAAATAATGGGTTTGGCGTAAAGTTTTGTCCTCTGCCACCTGACCCATTCTTCTCCCTTCTCTTCATTTTCTTCCACCATGGCAACATGATCCCTTTCCTGCTCCTCTGTCAGGTCCCCTTCCATCCTTGCAATGGAAAAAAGGTCAAAATTGGTTTCAGTAAGCATAAAAGAGGCATCAGGGAACTCCTTCTTCAGTTGGTCCTTGCCCGGGAATGGTATTTTACTTTTTTCAAGAATCCAGGGTTCCATATCAACAATTCCCTTCGCACAATCGGGATTCAATAAGAGGAAATCACGAACCTTCTGCTGATCTTCAGCAGATAACCTGCCCTCAAGTAGGTCAAGCAAATAGGCTTCGTAATTGTTCCTGTTTATTTCCATTTTTATATCACCTGTTCCATACTGCCAATGAAGTTCTTCAAAAAGACCCTGGCCCTGTATATGTATACTTTTACCTGGGATTCAGATAATCCCGTTATCTCTGCAATTTCTTTGTAGGAATAACCTTCATAATCTCTGAGCATTACCACTGCCTTCTGATCTTCGGGCAGGTTTCCAACTGCTCTTTCAAGCACCTCACCCAGGTCCGAATAGTGCCTGTTATGTGAGGATTCTTTCACTTCATCCGGATCAACATCAGCATACCTTTTCTCCTTTCTTATATAGTCAATCATGGTATGATAGGCCGATGTAAACAGGTACGTTTTAACCTTCAGGCCAGATACATCTTCCAACTTTACCCAAAGCTTTTCAAAGGTATCCTGAATGATATCCTGCGCCATATGTTGATTCTTCAGGTTTTTAAATACAAACCTGTAAAGATTATCCGCATAAGCATCGACTGCCCTGTTGTACTCCTCTACCGTCATTTACAATTACTTGGTTGGTGCCTATAAGACGATTGCTGTGGTAGAAAGTTACAGCGATTTTTCAAAAAAAATCAATAAAGTCTTGATTTTTCACTTTGAAATTGTTTATCTTTGACTAAACGTTCAGTCATAAAACCATGTCACCACGGACACAGGAACAGTTTGAGGAGTTGCGCCAATCGCGCCGGCAACAGATCATGGATGCCGCCCTGGAGCTTTTTGCCATAGAAGGTTATGGGCACTGCACCATCTCCAATCTGGCAAAACATGCTGGTATCTCTAAAGGGTTAATGTACAATTACTTTGACAGTAAAGAAGAGTTGTTGTCAGCCATTATTGAACATGGATTGAACGTGATGATGGACCTTTTTGATCCGGATCATGATGGAGTGCTCAAATCGGAAGAACTGGTTGAATTTATCCGGAAAGTATTTGCCGCCATGCGTTCCGACCAGGAGTTCTGGATCCTCTTTTTCAGTATAATTCTTCAACCGGGTGTGAGAGAATTGCTGAAAGAAAAACCGATTTTCGGATATATTGAGCAGTTCACAAACATGCTTATAGAGTATTTCGAAAAGAGAGGATTTGAGGATCCCTACCTGGAAGTTATAACACTTTCGGCATTAATTGAAGGGTTAGGGGTGCTTTTAATCTATACTTACCCAACGGTGCGAATCCCTGATGAAATACTTCAGAAATTTGAAGACAGGGTCATCGAAATGTACAGATAACCGAAGCCATGATATATTACTTAATCATCATACAATGAAAACACGAACCATCCTATTTATGACCCTCTTCATCACCGGACTATTGGTGCCGGGTATGGGACAGGATCTCTCCCCGAAAGAGATCATCCGCAAAGCCGATGAAAAGTTTAATGGTGAAAAATCAAGTCAAAGCCTGATGGCCATGACCATCATCAGACCCACCTGGGAACGGACTGTTGAGTTCAAATCGTGGTCCGTTGGAAGAGACAATTCACTTACCCTGATTACTGCTCCGGCCAGGGACAAAGGCCAGTCGTTTTTGAAACGTAAAAACGAAATGTGGAATTGGAATCCAACCATAAGCCGACTGATCAAGCTTCCGCCCTCTATGATGTCACAGGGATGGATGGGCTCGGATTATACCAATGATGACATTCTGAAAGAATCTTCAGTGGTCAATGACTACGACCATGAGATCATCGGTGAGGAGATAATCGATAACCGAATCTGTTATAAGATCAATATGGTGGCGAAAGAGGATGCTGCTGTGGTTTGGGGACACCAGGTCCGCTGGATTGATAAAAAAGATTTCCTTTTCCTGAAAGCTGAACTCTATGACGAGGATGGTTACCTGGTGCGCACCGAACTGGGAATGCATATTAAGAATATGGATGGTCGTTTAATACCCACCCGGCTGGAGTTGATCCCGGCAGAGGAGGAAGGGCATAAAACAATCATAACTATCAAGGAAATTGAGTTTAATATTCCAATCAATGACAACTTCTTTTCACAACAAAACATGAAAAGGGTCCGCTAATATTATTACTATGAACCGTCCATTATAATATTTTCATTCTTTTTTGTGATAATAATGAAAATATTATTGACTCCGTCGAGCCCTTCGGGGTTCTGGTAAGTTGCACGAGACCAAATAAATTGACTAAATAATTACGAATGAAACTCTCATGACAGCGACATATATTGATTTTATAGGATCTGTCACAAAAGGAGATGAAAAAAGCTCTTAGCTTCGGGGTACGAACCAATTG
>Ga0209013_10000395_pt1 | contig 38778 bp, 25 predicted proteins | sample Cruoilmetagenom2_FD_187291 | JGI IMG/M metagenome (GOLD analysis project Ga0209013, IMG submission 187291) | Oil polluted marine microbial communities from Coal Oil Point, Santa Barbara, California, USA - Sample 2 (SPAdes) (version 2) | ecosystem: Environmental > Aquatic > Marine > Oil seeps ...
TGGAACTGAGGCTGGTTTCTTAGATGTTTATCAGGGGAGTGTTCTGCTGACATCTCTCAAACTAACCGATCAGCCGGTTACTGCTATCGAGGTAATCTCGGATAAAGAGGCTTGGCTTGTTTCCAATAAAGAGCTTTTCCGTGTTAATTTAATTGATGGCACCTCTAAATCTTATCTAAATCAGTTTCAGGGAAAGAGAATAGTACAAGATATCTGCTTGACGGGTAACAAGGATTTATTTATTGGAGGAGAATCAGAACAATCTTACCTGTTTAAATACAATCGGAAAGAAGATAAGATTACAAACTTAAGTCAGGACTTCGATTTTAATATATTTGGAGATTTATGGATTAGAGATATGAAATTGGATAAAGATGTTTTGTATCTCGGTAGTTCTGCTGGTTTATTAAAATATGATGGTACCATATCGAGGGTAAATCTTGGTGATATGACGGATAATGAGATTAATGGTATTGCTGTCGATCAGTTTGATGCACTATGGTTGACAACTAGCAAGGGGGTGATCCGCAAAAGGAAAGATGATGTTTCTTTGTTCACACCAGATCAGGGATTACCTTCCAAAACTTTCACTACAAAAAATTTATTGATTGATAGTAAAGGATATTTGTGGGTTGGTACTTCAAATGGATTGGCTTTTGCTCATGTTTCAGATTCTATTCCTGCTACGCCAAAACCAATTGTACATCTTGCAAAGGAAGTTTCGCAATACATCAATCCTGATACCAGTTTAGAAATATCAACTAATTCTATGCTTCTATTGGATGTTACAGCAACTATTTATCCGCAAAAGCAAAATCAATTTCAGTATTGTATTCAAAAGGCTGGTGTGAAGATTACAGACTGGAAGGCCTTGTCCTCCAAGAATCAAATATTAGTGTCTGATTTAAGTCCGGATGATTATAAAATTTGTATTCGCTGCAAACATGAAGGAAATTATGCGTGGAGCAATTATCGTATCGTTCCCTTAAAGGTGCATCAGGTTTGGTATTTGCAATGGTACATACTTATGCTTGAGCTTTTTCTGATTATTTTACTGGTGTACTTAACAAGTCTTTACAGTAAAAAAAGAGCGCAAAAACATTTACAGGAAATGGAATTGTTGGTTTCAAAAAGAACAGTACAGTTACAAGATGCCAATCAGAATCTTCTTTCGGCAAATAAAGCAAAAGATAGATTTTTATCCATTATTGCACACGATTTAAAAAATCCATTCAATGCCATTCGGGGATTTTCGAAACTATTGGTGCAGGACGATGAATTTTTAACCGAAGAGGAAAAAAAGGAGTTGATTGAAATGATTTACAAGAGTTCTGATGATACTTTTAAGTTACTGGAAAATCTTCTGGAATGGGCGAATGTACAAAAAGGTAATTTTAAATTGAATCGGGAAGAATTTGACTTGGAAGAGGTGATGACTAATAATTTAGATTTGCATAAGAGTTTGGCTTCCTTAAAAGAAGTAAAGGTTGTGGGTCATTTTGAATCTGTTAAAATCAACGCTGATAAGGCCATGGTGGATACTGTCATCAGGAATTTAATGTCCAATGCCATAAAGTTCTCTTTTGCTGGTAAGGAAATAGAGCTTAATGCTAAAAATGAAGATGGTAATGTCATCATTCAAGTGAAAGACCAAGGTGTTGGTATGACAGAGGAACAGATGAATAAGCTATTTAAAATAGATACTGTATTTACCAGCGAAGGAACAGCTAACGAAACCGGAACAGGGTTTGGACTGATGCTTTGTAAGGAGTTTGTGGAGCTAAATGAAGGTAAAATATGGGTGGAAAGTATTAAGGATAAAGGAACTAGTTTTTTCTTCTCTATACCTAATCAGATAGAGAAGTAGGTAAATGTCCTGAAGTTTAAAATCTGTTGTAAGTAGCGTCTTTTTTCTAAGCATCTGTTTTGATTAAAACAGTTTTTTATTAGGCTTTAAGTAGATGCTGACAATTGATATTTAAATTCACTTTGCAATAGCATCTCGATTTTCCATTACAATATTATTGATAGTACACGAGCATGTATGCAGTCTTGCTTTGCTTCTATTTTGATGTATTGTTAGTAAAAGTGATCTTTTTGTAATCAATTGATTGTTTTTTCTCTCCTTTTTAAAGCTATTCGTAATTATTTCCTATTTTTGCCTTACAACTTATTAGTTGAGCAATAATAATTAAACACACATTAACTTAAACATAAATTGAAGATGATTACACGATTGGATCAAATCATTGATGTGCTGAAGAACAGCGAGAAAAAGAGATTAGTTGCAGCTTATGCAAACGATTCCCATACTATTGGTGCTGTAAACGATGCTGTTATGCGCGGTATCATTGATGCTACCTTGGTGGGAGATAAAGATATTATAGCTAAAACTTGCACAGAGCATAACTTCGATATCAGTAAGTTTACCATAGTTCATGAACCGAACGAACTGAAAGCTGCTCAAAAAGCTGTAGAGCTGATTAATAATGGTGAAGGTGATATGATCATGAAAGGATTGGTAAGTACTGACAAGTATATGAAAGCTATCCTGAATAAGGAGAAAGGATTGATGCCACCAAAAGCGGTTTTAAGTCACGTGACTGTGATGGAAAATCCAAATTATCACAAATTGCTTGTTATGAGTGATGTTGCTGTTATTCCACAACCCGATTTGAGTCAGAAAATTGCCTTAACCAATTATGTGATTAATGTAGCTCGCGCTTTGGGAATCGATAAACCAAAGGTTGCTTTGATTGCAGCTACTGAACAGGTTCTTCCAAAAATGCAGGCTTGTGTAGATGCATCTATTATATCAAAGATGGCAGACAGAGGTCAAATTAAAAATGCTTACGTTGATGGACCATTAGCTATTGATGTTGCTATAGATAAGGAATCTGCTGAAATTAAAAAGATGGATTCTATTGTTGCAGGTGATGCCGATTGTATGGTATTTCCAAATATAGAGGCAGGTAATGTATTTTATAAAACCAATACTAAATTGGCGAATGCCGAGCTTGGTGCTATGGTGGTTGGTGCAAAATGCCCTGCTATCCTTTCTTCAAGAGGAGATAGTGTAAGAACAAAACTGTACTCTATTGCACTTGCTGCTTTGGTAGCGTCTAAATAATATTTGAATAGGAAGTAAAAAAGTGTTGTGTTTGTTGCACCTGTTTACTCCTTTTTTTACGCAGGATAAAAAAACTACATATGGAACCAATTCGTTCATTAGATCAAATGGTTGATCATCTTCGCGAAAGCGGAAGGAAAAAGAAAATTGCAGTTGCTTATGCTCAGGATCCAAATACAATTGGTGCGATAGCCAAAGCTATTGAGGAAGGATTTGTAGAAGCTGTGATGATTGGTGATGAAGAGGAAATTCGAAAAAAAGCAGAGGAAGAGCATATCAATCCGGATATATTTACCATAGTGCATATGCCAAACGATGTGGCTGCTACTACCGAAGCTGTTCGCATGGCACGCATGGATGAAGTAGATGTGGTGATGAAAGGTTTGGTTGGTACGGATAAATTTTTGAAAGCTGTATTGAATAAGGAACACGGACTGTTACCTCCTAAGGCGGTGATGAGTTATGTTTGTGCATTGGATTTACCAAAATATAACAAATTGCTTTTTGTGTCGGATACAGCAGTGCTGCCATATCCTGATTTGAATCAGAAAATAGCAATGGTAAAGTATGCTGTGAAAATGGCACAAAAGTTTGGGATTGAGAAGCCGAAAGTGGCTCTGATATCAGCAACAGAAAAGCCAAATCCTGTATTTCAGGGTAGTGTGGATGATGCTATTATTTGTAAAATGGCCGATCGTGGTCAGATAAAAGATTGTATTGTGGATGGTCCTTTGGACGTATTCCTGGCTTGCGATCCGGCATCGGTGGAAATTAAAGGTGTTGCTACACCGATAAATGGAGAAGCAGATTGCTTGATTTTCCCATCCTTGGAGGCATGTAATTCTTTCTATAAAGGATTGATGTTGTTCGCTGGTGGTGAATTGGGTGGTTTAATTCAGGGAACTACAAAGCCTGTGGTGGTGATGTCGCGAAGTGAATCTGAAAAATCGAAATTCTATTGTATCGCATTATCCGTATTGATGGCGGATTAATTTTATTTGTTTGTACAGACCTTGCATGCAAGGTCTCTACACAAAACCATGCAAGGTCTCTACAGAAAAACCATGCAAGGTTTCTACAGAACACCATGCCAAAATCAAAACCATATTGTCTGATGCCGTGGATTCATTACCACGTGAGCAACGCAGGTCGCGTGAAAGCCTGTTGTGTTGCCAATATTCCTTTTGGTGATTGCAATACGCAGACCTTTTTTGAAATCTGGAATGGCGCGGAAATAAAAGCGCTCCGTAATAAATTTGCCAAAGGAGAACAAGATAAAAGGTGTGCGGTTTGTCAGCGTCTGGAGGCAGCAGGAGGGAAGAGCATCCGGATGGAAACGCATGAAAAGTATGGCGATTTGGTAAATTTTGACAGTGCTGCTCTACCTATTACTTTTGATATTCGTTTTTCAAATGCTTGCAATTTTGCTTGCCGCACTTGTTGGCATGGTGCTAGTTCTGGCTGGTTTCCTGATGCTAAAAAGATGGGTAGGAATTTGGGAGAGGTAGCTCTTCTGGAGAATATAACTGATTTTAATCGGTTTTTGGAACAAACAGGAGAGGCCTTATTGCAAGCCAAGGAGATATATTTTGCTGGCGGAGAGCCTTTGGTTACGAAGGAACACTATCTTTTGCTGGAATATCTGGTAAAGAGAAAGGCTACAAAAATGCGCTTGCGGTACAATACCAACTTCTCGAAATTAGAAATGGCAAAATACAAGGTTTTGGATTATTGGCAACATTTTGCTGAAATTGAAATCCTTGCCAGTATTGATGCACATGCAGAATTGGGTTCCTATATCCGTAAAGGGTTTAATTGGCAATTGTTTTTGAATAATAGGGATGAAATCAGAAAACTAGACCATTTAAAGTTTACGATTGCTCCAACCATATCTGTGTTTTCTATTCGCAATCTTCCGAAGCTTTACAAGGAATGTTTAACGCGAAATGTAATTGAAGCAGATGGATTGTACATCAATATGCTCGATAGGCCCTTGCATTATAATGTAAAGGCACTACCTGCCGATTATAAGAATAAAGTGCAGGAAGTGTACCAAATTTTTTACGATTGGGCAAAGAAGCATGGTGTTCCTAAAAGTGTTATATCGCAATTTAAAGAATGTGAATCTTACATGATCGCCGAGGACCTTTCAAAACAATGGCCTCGGTTTTTATCCGAAACAAAACAATTGGATGAATTGCGAAAGGAGCGTTTAAGCGAAGTTTTAACCTTTTAATCGTATTTGCTGGTTTTATCACATTAGGATGTGAATCGCTTCGCATTTAAACCTTATTTATTTGATATCAATATTGTCTAACTAAATTGGCGCTTCGCCCAAACCCGACTTCATTTTTTTGCTTCCAAAAAACAAAAACAAAAAAGATCAGAGCTGCTTTTAAAACATTTTTCTTATTTGCCTCAATCTTAAGTGCGGCCGGGTGATAGTATACAAACTAACGATTTTCGAACAAAGTTCTCAACTTTCCAGTCTTACTAAAGCTTTCTTAAAAAGAAAAATATTTAAAATAAATGCCATTCTTCAAGCTGCTCAGAAATAACTCTTTTATAGCGATATTAGCCATAAACATCTTATTTGCAATAATATATAAAACTTATACAGAAACGTTTAGGACGATATTGATTTAGAATAAATCAACTTTGCCAAAATAATTCATTTCCCTTAAAGTAAAAGACCTCATGGATTAAAAAGACATTTTTGTCTTAAATTGCTACTTTTAAATGATCTTAACAACAAACATCTAATGGAAAAAAAATTTCTGATTATAGGACAAGGGATTGCAGGTTCCTTACTTGGATATGAAATGTATAAGGCAGGATTAAATTTCAAGATTATTTCCAGTCTCGATTTACGTAAAGCATCAGATGTTGCAGCAGGAATGTACAATCCTTTAGTATTTAAGCGCCTTACTAAAAGTTGGATGTTAGAGGCTTGTTTACCCGTAATGCTCGAAACCTATCGAAGTCTGGAGGAAGAGCTGGGAGATCAGTTTTTATATCCAATGGATATCATTAAACCTTTATCGGAGCATGAAACTATTCTATGGAAGGAAAGAATAAATGAGGATAATTTTTCTGATTATATCGCTGAGATTGGTAAGAATAATATTGGAAAAGGTATCAAGGATTATTACAATTATGGAAGGGTTACTAATTCTGGTTACGTGCATTTATCCAAGCTATTAAATGGAATGAGCAAATTCTTTAAGGAGCAAGGGCTTTTAATTGATGCTCATTTCGATTATAAGGATTTAGGATTTATTGATAATCAAATTACCTGGCATGGTGTTTCTGCTGAAACCATTGTGTTTTGCGAGGGATATCATGCACAAACCAACCCGTTTTTTAAAAAGATTGATTTTCGGCCAACCAAAGGCGAATTGTTGGAAATTTATTGCGAAGGTTTACAGGAGGAATATATCCTAAATAAGAATCTTTTTGTGATGCCAATGGGGGATCATCGTTTTAGAGTTGGTGCGACCTACGCTTGGCATAATCTGAACGAAATTGTAACTGAGGAGGCGAAATCAGATATACTGGAGCGATTAGAAGATATAATATCGCTTCCCTACAAAGTTGTAAATCATTGGGCAGGAGTACGGCCAACAGTGAAAGATCGCAGACCTATTTTAGGTATTCATCCTTTACACGATCATATTGCCATCTTTAATGGGTTGGGAACAAAAGGAGTAATGTTAGCGCCTTATTTTGCCCGAGAAATGGTTCGCTTTTTATCAGTTAATAATTATCCATTATCTCCAGAAATTGATATCAGAAGATTTATATAAATTTAAAAGTGAAATTCTTTTATGGATCTGAAATAAAAAACCGAAAATCTAATAAGTCTAAATTTTCGGTTTTTTGTCAGTTATATTTTTACAGTACTAGGAGTGTCCTAATACTACGATTCTTATAATTTTTATATTAAGAATTATGAAGCGATAGCTTTGCCAAAAAATTTCTTTTCGCCAAAATAAAGTTCTCTTTGTTGGCATAGGAGGATATGCTTCTTCGTAATAACCTCTTTTTCTTAGCTTTTTCATATTACTCGATTTGAAAATAAACATTTACACAGCATCACTAAGGATGTAAATATAGAAATTGATGCATTGTAGTGTGTTTAATATGGTGAAACTTGTGTTTTATATTCTGTAATTTTACTCTGGCAATAGCCACCAAAAAGGATATCCTTTTGCTTTATGAAGAAACATATAGTGCATGGTCCATTTGAGCCAATGTCCCGCTAAACCTGGTTCCCCCATGGTATATTTTATGCTACGTCCCCATTCGGGATATTTATCCCAATCCTGTACAATAGGATAAACTGTCATGGTAGCAGCAGAACCTTTTGTCATACCATAGCCAGCGGATACAATACAAGCAGCTCCCATTTTAGCCATAGAAGCACGGTGTTTCAATTTGTGTTCTCCTTTTTTAACCAGATTTACAATATTTAATGCTACTATTTTACCAGAAACACCAGATGGCATGCCTGTACGAGGAGGCGCTGGAAAAATTGCAGTTCCATTTTTACTTTTCATTGGTTTTGAAATGGAATGAGGAGGAGCGAAGGCAATTCCTGGGGCAAAAATATTTGGATAGCTTGGATTGCGATATGTTTCTGGCCAATCAGCGGCTTTCCAATCTTCAAAATCTTTAGGAGTATAATCAGCATCAACCTTGGTGAATCCTGCATTAGTGAATATTTTTAAGGTAATATCTTTATCATCCTTGTCATAAGCTTTCAAGCCAGCTCCAGCAAATCCGGGAATCAACATAGCAAAATCAAATTCTGCTGATTTTTTTTCTCCTTCTAAGGTTTCATAGTTGACTTTACCTGGTTCAATATTAAATACACCAGCACGTTTAATCCATTTAATATCATGTTCTATGAGGAAAGATTCTGCAAATACCTTTGTGGAAGTAATATATCCACCTCTATTGATAAATGCTCCACCCATTCCAAAATCTCCTATCTCATATTCATTTGTTATCCATGTTAGTTCAGCCATATGTTGAAGATTTCTTTTTCTTATTTCATAGGCTATATTTAGGATATATTCAAAGGCTGCTCCCTGACATGTTGCCATAGAATGACCTGTTCCAATGAGAAAACGTTGTTTCTCACCAGTTTTCATTTTTTCAAAGCTTACTTGCAATTTCTCCCAAGCATCAGTAGCATGATCAAAGGAGCAAACAGAAACTGTATTGTTTTTTGGACCTAGTCCCGGTGTGGCTTCAAAATTTAATTTGGGACCAGTGGCATTAACTAAATAATCATAGCTAACAATTTCTTTTTCTCCAACTTTCTTCGGATCGGTATATTCTATGCTTACAAATCCTCGCTCATTATCTTTATTTCCTTCAGGGTGTATAGAAATTGCTTTCGCTTGTTTAAAATCAATTTTCCAACGGTCATATACCTTTTTAAGCTTAAAACGAACCTGATCTACTTTCATTTTACCTACTCCAACCCATATATTTGAAGGTACCCATTGGTAATAGCTACTCGGCGACACCACGATAACTTCATGTTTTTTGCCTAGCTTTTTTTTGATGAAGGAAGCAGCTGTATGTCCAGCAATTCCAGCTCCTAAAATTACAACCTTTGCCATATTTACTTGAATTTTAATTCACTATCCAAAATAATGAATATTTTCTTTATTTTATTTGCTTATTTAAAATGTTATTTATGAAAACGAATGTAATAAAAATATGCAACTATGTAGATGTATTGTGATAATAGACAATATTTTGATGACGATTGAAGTAAAACAGATGTTAAAGTCTTTTAATAGTATTATTAGTCTGATTATTATTTGTATAAAGTTTATTTGAATCAATCAATAAGCGATTTTAATTTTCCATTAAGAATCTATTTATATAGTTATAATTGCCATTATACCTGGAAATTATTATCAGAACATTTTAGTTATACTATGTTTCGCTGATTAATAGATTCTATTTTGGGGAAATTTATGGAATCAGCAATACTTTACCGCTGCTTTTCCCGCTTTCTAAATATTCATGGGCATCTTTACCTGCTGATAATGGAAATTTTGTAGCAGGTGTCACCTGAATATAACCGTCCAAAATCCATCGGAATAGTTTGGCAGCACGCTTTTGCCGTTCTAATTCTGAATTCAAATAACTCCATAAATCACCACCAGTTAAAGTTTTACTGCTATCCATTAGCATACGAGGATCAACAGCTTTAGGATCACCACCACTCATGCCGTAAAAAACAACCTGTCCACATTCTTTAGTTACATCAAAGCTTTCTATTAAAGTAGAACCTACACTATCATAAACCACATCTACACCTTTGTTATTGGTGATTTGCATGACCTGACTTTTCCAATCGGATTTTATATTTATAGCATGATCTGCCTTATTCCGTAGAATGATTTCTTTTTTAGCATCACTTCTGGTAAGGCCAATAACTGTGGTTCCTTTCATTTTGCATATTTGTGTAAGGAGTTGACCTACGCCACCTGAGGCAGCATGAATTAATACAAGCTCCTTTTCCTTTACTGCATGACTGTCTTCGGCAAGATACTGTGCGGTTAATCCTTGTAAAAGAACGGATGCAGGTAATTCTAACTTTATATCATCGGGAATAGGAATGATGTGCGATTCCGGAACAACAACATATTCTGCATTGGAATAGGGAACATCTGCAAAAGCAATTCTATCTCCGATATTATATTTCTCTGATTTAGATAAGGAAATGATTCCAGCACCTTCGTAACCTGCAACGTAAGGGGGAGTTCCTTTTAAATGATAATTTCCCTTCCTGCGATATATATCTGCATAGTTTAATCCAATTGCTTTCATTTCTACCATAACTTCTCCATCATGAACTTCCGGTAGGGGAATGTTTATATATTTCAATACATCTGCAGAACCAAATTCAGAGAATGTAAGCGCTTTCATTTGATTATAATTCATGTTTGTTCTATTGATTAATCTTTTTAAAAGGAATACTAAAGTAGTTAATTTGAAATAATTCCCTATCCTCAGATAAAAGCAATTGTTTTTGTATTTTTAGTTTTATCAAAGTGTTAATCTTAGAGTGATAGAATATGGAAATATTGGGTATTGATATAGGTGGATCGGGTATAAAAGCAGCTCCCGTAAATTTGAGCACAGGAGAATTAACTGAGGAGCGTTTTCGTATTCCGACACCACAGCCATCCAAACCTAGTGAGGTGGCTGAAGTGGTAAAACAATTGGTGGATCATTTTAATTGGAAGGGTGCAGTGGGCTGTGGTTTCCCAACGATTATTTCAAGAGGGAAGGCTATGGCTCATGGTAATTTAGATGAGAAATGGAGTAGAGTGCAAGTGGATGAGCTATTCTCCAAAAAAACAGGATTGCCTTTTACCGTGATTAATGACGCAGATGCGGCTGGATTAGCAGAGATGAAGTATGGTGTAGGCAAAGGGAAACAAGGATTGGTAGTGATGATTACCATTGGAACAGGCTTGGGTTCTGGAGTATTTTTTAATGGCATATTGCTTCCTAATTTCGAATTAGGACGATTATTTTATAAGAATGGTAAGCTAATCGAAAAATATGCAGCAGATTCTGTTCGCAAAAAGGAGGATTTAAGCTTTTCACAATGGGGAAAGCGATTCAATAACTTTTTAAATCATGTGAATATGATTTGTGCTCCTGATTATTTTATTCTGGGAGGAGGAGTGAGTAAAAAGCTGCATAAATTCGAATCGGAGATAGATGTAGATATTCCTGTCCTGCTTGCTAAATTTCAAAATAGAGCTGGAATTATAGGAGCTGCTGCTGCTGCTAATGGATTTTTGTAGAGACATTGGAATGTAATGTCTCTACAAATCAATAGAAGTTTATATTATTTTAATCGAACAAAATTGCCTTTGGTAAATCCAGATCCCTGCACGATGGAACATTTAGAAGCTTTTCCATTTCCTATGCTAGCATCTGTAATTTTTATTTCACCGATTTTAGAATCTACACTACCCAATGAAATACCTGTATCAGGATCGATTAAATCATCACCTTTACTATAAACTGCGAAGGTGTCACCAGCTTTTAATCCATCTGCTTCCCCTGAATTAATAAATACTACGCCACTTTTTTCAGTAATAACTTTGGCTTGCCAGGGAATTTCGTTGGCGCTATTATCGATAAGGGAAACAATATCTTCAATTGCTTCGCGAGCTGCTTTTCCAACTAGCGATTCATCAAAATCTTTTCTATCCTTAAAATTTAATTTATTGGTGCGAAGCTTAATTCCTTTTGCTGATTTCTTTTTGCGAACATTTTCTGCTGTTACAATTTCACCAGTCGAAGTGTTTACCATGCGAACATCAATACCTACTGTTGCAGCTTGATTGGAAACACCAATTCCAAGTCCTCTAATTGCTCCACCGGTTTCTCCTTTTTTATATCCAAATTCTGAAACAGAACCCATTACAGCTAATTCTACACCCAACACTTGACCTACTTTCGCAGCACTCTGAGGTGTCATTCTACCACTTTGTCCAAAATCCTGTTCGTTTAAAATACGATCTAGTTCTTGCCGCTCAATTACCCGGTAATTTCCGGATTTGACCAAAGCTGTAGTTAGCATGTCGCTCACACCATTACCAACGCCTTTATTGTTCCACCATCTCCAACTTTTATCTGTTTTATCCTCGAAAACAAAAACAGCAATCCTTTTCTTTATTTGAGGTTGTTGTGCTGCAATTTTAAAAGTAAATGCACAGGAAATAAGAAGTAAAGTAGCTATTCGAATAAGTTTTACCGATGTTTTCATGGCTGGTTTAAGTTTAGTTAAAGTTCATAAGTGAATTTGTAATGAGTAAGTTACGGAAAAATATTTTTGTGTAAAAATAGAGTGTGAAGTCTTATGCTCATCCGAAAAATGAAAGGTGTATTAAAACAGAAACCCCGCAAAAATAGAATTCTTGCAGGGCATACCTTAAATAGTTTTAGTTGTTTATCGTCTAGCTTTGTCTAATAATTTTAAATCAGCGAGAGCAATTGCAGCCGCAGCTTCAATAATTACAGGAATCCGAAGGGCGATACACGCATCGTGTCTTCCTTCAATTAGGAGACTCTCCACTTTACCTTTGGAAAAATTCATGGTATTTTGGACTTTCCCAATCGAGGAGGTTGGTTTTATAGCTACTCGGAATACCAGGTCGTTACCATTGGATATTCCTCCATTTATACCACCTGCATTATTGGTTGCAGTCTTACCACCTGCATTAATGAAGTTGTCGTTGTGTTGAGACCCTTTCATTTTTGCGGCCTCAAAACCAGATCCAAATTCAATTCCTTTTGTTGCCGGAATGGCAAAAATCAAATGTGAGATTAATGATTCAACAGAATCGAAAAAAGGTTCCCCATAACCAATAGGCATGTTGCTTGCTGTGCATTCAACAATGCCACCAATGGAATCGCATTCTAATATTGCTTCTTCAATGGCATTATCAAAATCTGTTCTACCGCCTATTTCTGTTAGTTTGGCATTTATATTTATATCTCCTAATATTTTTTTTGCTAACACTCCAGCTGCTACAATTCCTAAGGTAATCCTACCCGAAAAATGACCGCCTCCTATATAATCATTATGCTTTCCGAATTTATGCTGTGCGACAAAATCGGCATGCCCGGGGCGAGGACTGTCTAATAAATTACTGTAATCTTTCGATTTTGTGTTTTTATTGCGAAAGAGTATAATAAGGGGAGCTCCAGTGGTTTTACCTTTAAAAGTTCCACTTAAAATAGCTGGGAGATCTTTTTCTATTCTTGGAGTAGTTCCTTTTGCTCCCGACTTTCTACGGCTTAAATCAGCCATTAAATCATCTTCTGTTAAAGATATCCCGGAAGGGCATCCGTCAATTGTTACACCAACACCTTTTCCATGGGATTCCCCAAATATACTGATTCTGAATATTCTTCCGAAGTTGTTCATTTATTTAGAGTTATATCGTGTAAGGTTTTAGCATTAAAAATAAGTGATAGGTATTGTAACTAAAACCTGAAGATCTGTAATATGATTTCGAAATTAAAAATTTAGTACTATTTAGTTATAATTTACTAGCTGTTTTTAATAAAGATTTGTAATTGATTTCGTTTAATACCTGTATATTAAGATTTGTGAGCAATTCTCCGGTAATTCCATTTCCTTCTATTAGTTTATTGGAAAAGCTGCCATCATAAATCTTTCCATATCCACAAGAAGGGCTGTTTGATTTTAGAATTGCAGTTTTGCATTTAAGAATAATAGCAATATCTGCCACTTTAATGGAGCCATTCTTAAATTGTTCTGTATAATCCGTATAATCTTTACTTATAACTTTGATAGAATTCCCATTCATAACTATTTCACAAGGAATTCTGGGTGTTGATAATCCTCCTAATTGTTCCGGGCAAAGGGGAATTGCATCTCCTTTTAAAACCATTTATTGAATCTCTGGTATCAAATTGTCTTTGCCATCATATCTGCATTTAATTCCGGCCAGGCATGCACTAACTATTATCATATTGATTCCTTGTTAGGAACTGCACAAAGCCTTTCAACTTTATTTTTCAGATCTGCAATTGAAATATTTTGTATACATGCTTCTCCAATTTTCCGGAGTAATATAAAATCAATGCTATCTTGATTTTTCTTTTTGTCTTTGATTAAGAATTCATTTATTATTTCCGCTGAAACATTGTGAGTTATAGGTAATTCATATGTTTTTAGCAGGCATTGAATTTCGGTAACATTCAATTCAGTTAATCCGCATATCTCCTGAGATAATTTAGAGGCCAATATCATACCAACGGCAACTGCTTCTCCGTGGGTTAAATCAGAATTATTCTCAATGGCATGTCCAATGGTATGTCCAAAATTTAATTTTTTGCGTTCGCCTTTCTCAAATGGATCATTATTTACAACCTCCGTTTTAATGGAAACTGCTCGATATATTAAATCTTCAAGTCTGTCAGGATTTAAATTGAGTAGATTATTCCTATTATTTTTTAGATAGTCAAATAAGCTTGCATCTTTTATAAAGGCATGTTTTATCACTTCTCCAAATCCACTTCTAACTTCACGTTTGGGTAATGTTTTTAATAAAACAGGATCGCAAAGCACAAAATTAGGAGGATTAAAGACGCCGATCATGTTTTTCAGTTTTCCAAAATTAATGCCGTTTTTACCTCCAACACTTGCGTCAACCTGAGAAAGCAAGGAGGTAGAAATAAAACCAAATTCTAATCCACGCATAAAAACAGAGGCAACAAAACCACTTATATCGCAAACTAATCCACCACCCATGCCAAGGAGAAAACTATTTCTATCGGCACCCATTTCAAGCAATTTATTTACAATTAACTCTATAGATGACCAGTTTTTATTGCTTTCGCCACAGCCTATTACAATATGTTGAAATTGATCAATGAATGTGGAATAATGTTGATAGATATTTTCGTCACAAACCAGAAAGCATTTCTTTTTTGGTAAGTATTTACCTATGTTTTTATAAGATTCACCAATATAAATTGTGCTATTCTGATTTTCAATATGTATGGTTTTCATGTTGTTTAGAGATGTGTTGTTTCGTTCTAAGTAGTTAGTATTACTAATTGTGAAATACTAATTACTGCCAATTTAGCAATGAATTAAGAATTCATTATATCTTCTTGCTGGTTGATTGATTCCTGATGAATAGCTTTGAATAAATTACTAACAAATTGTTCGCTGAATCCTTTTTTCATTCCTTGAATCAGACTTTTTTCCAGAATTTCACTCCAGCGTTTATTTTGCAATACCGTGATGTTGTTTTCTTTCTTATAATGTCCTATGGTCTTGGCTATCTGCATCCTGTTTTCCAGTAATTCCAATAGCTTTTCATCAAAATCATCGATTAGATGTCTAAGTTCCCCTAAGGTATTATTAATAACCTCATTATTAGCTTCCGGATTACGAAGGACTAAGTTAGCTAAAAGTTCTTGAAGTGCTTGGGGTGTTAATTGTTGTTTTGCATCACTCCAGGCTTCTTCTGGTTTGCAGTGCGATTCAATAATTAATCCTTCGTAGTTCAAATCCATTGATTTCTGTGCAATTTCATCCAGTAAATTACGGTCACCAGTAATATGACTAGGATCGCAAAATAATGGTATTTGTGGTAATCTGCGTTTTAATTCAATAGGAATTTGCCATTGCGGATCATTACGGTATTTTAGTTTTTGGTAAGTTGAAAAGCCACGGTGAATTGCTGCAATTCTGGTTAAGCCAGCCGCATATAGTCTTTCAATTGCTCCTATCCAAAGCTCTAAATCTGGATTGATTGGGTTTTTTACCAGGATAGGAATATCTTTTCCACGCAAAGCATCCGCAATTTCCTGAACAGCAAATGGATTTACGGTTGTTCGCGCACCTATCCATAAAATATCAACACCTGCGCCCAATGCTAATTCCACATGTCTGGCATTGGCAACCTCAGTTGCAGTTAACAATCCGGTTTCAGCTTTTACCTTTTGTAACCATATTAAGCCTTGCGCTCCAATTCCTTCAAAGCTATTCGGACGAGTACGTGGTTTCCAGATACCGGCTCGAAAGATTTGAATTCCGGCTGCTTTAATGCCTTTGGCTGTGGTTAATACCTGTTCTTTTGTTTCAGCACTACAAGGTCCGCTGATGATAAGTGGACGTTTGATGTTTTCTATAGGCCAGCTGTTAAGATCTTTAATTTTCATTTCTTTGCTCATGGTATAATGTCTTAAACTCTTTATGGAGTGATTAAAAATTTGGTTTATATCTAATAATCAGTATTACGCTCTTCTTATTTTTACTGACTCTTTAACTGTCCCTTGTTCGTTCTTTTCTTTCTGATCCAGAACTCTGCTAATATCATTGGCTTCATTTATTAAATTGTTAAGACCATCTACATCATCCTTCTCAATGGAATCTTTAAATTGTTGAAGCGTATCGATATATTTTTGAAGTACTTTCCCAACATTTTTCTTATTCTGCTGAAAGATTGGAGTCCACATTTCAGCCGAACTTTTTGCTAATCGAACTGTGGAATCGAAACCTCCACTTGCAAGTTCAAAGATATGCTTGTCTGCTTTTTCCTTGTGAAGTACTGTTAGGGAAAGAGCAAATGCACTAATGTGTGATAAATGCGAAACGTATGCTGTTTGCCGATCATGAACTTCAGAATCCATATAAACACATCTCATTTTCAAAGTGTGAAACATGTCTGCAATAATGTTTACAGCCTCTTTGCTGGAATCCTCAGGATTGCAAATAATAGCACATTTACCATCGAACAATCCTGTTTGTGCTGCTTGAGGACCTGAGAATTCGGTTCCAGCCATTGGGTGAGCAGCTACATATTGTTTTCTTTTGGAGTGATTGGTAATACTTGCTATCAATTGCTCCTTAGTGGAACCTAAATCTATAACAATCTGATGATTTATCTGATCCATAATATCAGGTAAGATTTGTACGCATGCATCTACCGGGATGGCCAATACTATTAAATGAGAATTGCTTATTGCCGATTTTAAATCCTGGATTTCATCAACAAGATTGATTTTCTTGGCTGTATGAGCATTCATCGGATTATTATCTACTCCAATAATCTTGCTTGCAAACCCTCTTTGCTTTAAATCCAAAGCGAGAGAACCTCCTATTAATCCCAATCCAATTACTGATACTATCATCTTTTCTAAATTTAAACTAATTCTTTTTTTATTCTTTCAATGGCTTCTGTAAATACAGATTCACTGCTGCATAGTGAAATTCGTATGTATTGTTTTCCCTGATCACCAAAAATACCGCCTGGAGTAATGAATACTTTGTGATTTCGGAGTATATCATCGCTCAAAGCATAGCAATCTTTGTAATTTTTAGGAATAGCAGCCCAAACAAACATACCTGTTTGATCTACACTTGGATTACACTGTAATAAATCCAATAATTGGAAAACAATATCTCTTCTTTTCAGATATACCTTGTTAATAGAATCGTACCAGCTTTGATCCAGGCTAAGTGCCTTGATTGCTGCTTGCTGTACTGGATAAAACATACCTGAATCCATATTGGTTTTTACTTTTAATACAGCTTCTAGCATCTTTTCGCTTCCACCAACCATTCCAACTCTCCAGCCTGGCATGTTATGCGATTTACTTAATGAATTTAGTTCTAAACAATAATCTTTGGCTCCTTCAATACTCAAGATACTCAATGGTTCATCGTTCAGGATAAAACTATAAGGATTATCGTTTATGATGAGTATTTTGTGTTTTTTTCCAAAAGCAACGATTTTTTCAAGTAGTTCTCTCGTTGCTCTGGCTCCGGTAGGCATGTGAGGATAGTTAACCCACATCATTTTAACTTTGCCTAAATCTCTTTTCTCTAATGATTCAAAATCTGGTTGCCAATTTTTGTCTTCTGATAAAGCATAGTTTATAATTTTCCCACCCAACAAATTTGTTACCGATTTATAAGTTGGATAAGCCGGATCAGGTATCAGAACTTCGTCTCCTTCATTCAGATAGGCTAAGGAAGTAATCATGATTCCTTCCTTAGAGCCTATTAAGGGCAATATTTCGTTGGCGGGATTTAAATCTACATTAAAATAGTTTTTGTACCATTTCGAAAACCCTTCGCGTAAAGCAGGAATTCCCTGATAGCTTTGGTATCCATGACTTTTGGGATGTAAACAGGCTGTTTTAAGTGTGTCCCAGGTTTCCGCTGATGGACTCATATCCGGATCTCCAATTCCCAGATTAAGCACTTTTACACCACTCTCATTCATTCGTGCTATTTCTTTCAATTTTACGGAGAAATAGTATTCTCTGATACCTTGGGTTCTGTGTGCTGGTTGAATCATTTTTTTATAATTAAAAATTCGGTTTGTGGTTTTTTGTTTGTAAAAAAAAAGTCCTGCTCTAATTGCAGGACTTTTATACATTTTATTTAAATATAGGTATAAGGCATCCCGCCCGATTTAATGTGCTAAACCAGAAATAATAAAAATAATAACGATATCTAAATCCTGTACTTTTCATGAAAATCTATTAAATAAAAAAAGGTCTTACCTGATGGCAAGACCTTTTGATGTATTTGTTCGTTTCCTTACATATCAATTTTTGCCCTTATTGTTTGCAATAAAAGTAAAACCAGAAATAATAAAAATTAGAATTATATGTTGAAACAGTATTCATCATTGTTATGTGTGTTATTTGATTCAAATGTATGAATTATTTCAGAACCTGCAAATCTCTTTTTTAGACTTAATAAAATGATAACGTTGGAATTTTGATGTAAAAGCTCTCTTGGTAATAGTAAAATAAGGCTATGTAGCTCTTTTTGGAATTTTACTGAAATAAATTCATCTTTTGATGTTCATGCTAAAATGGAGGATGGAGAGGAGGAGAGCAGTACTTCTGCTATAGCGCATCTCCATTAATTGGGGCTGAGTTATGGTTCCTACCTTTCGGATTGCTTTTGAGAATAGATACATCAAAAAGGTGGAGAAGAGCACAGGCATGCCATAAATCCGGAATGAAGAAATTCCTTGATTAAAACCATGATCTACCAAGTCGATGGTAGATCCGTCGCCTCACCAAGAGGCTATAAAAGTGATTGATAATGCCCAAAAAGACAATTGTCTTCCTGCTAAAAAGTAATCTTCAGTATTTTCACTTGCTTTGGAGCGAAGTACGATAATCATAATGCCAATAAAGTAGAGGGTAAGAAGGAGGAGAGATAGGTGTTGTAAAGAATTTATGTGGTATCTAGTATTTTTGATTATAATATTTTAAGCTCTTATTGGGGAATTATTTCTGTATTGTGATAAAAAATAATATTAATCATAAATAGACAAATTAAAATAGTAGCTAAAGTTACATATTTAATAGGATTTGAAATTTAAAACGATATAAATGTACATTTTATTTTTTGGGAACGTTTGCAATCTAAAAAGGTTAAAAGTAGCTATGTTAAGGATGTGATAATTACCAAGATACTTCTGGAAAAAATAATAGTAAAAATAGAAGTTAGATCAATTTTTTTTGAAAATTTATAATACCTTTAAAAGTATTATCCGAAATTTATGATAATATGACCTTAATGTGAATCTGAAATTTTAACCCAAATAAATTGCTAATGGACTACTTAAAATTTGATAAAGCTCAATTGGTAAATACAGAGTATTCGCTAAAAAAAGAGTTTATTAGAACGAACCGTGCTGGATCATTCGCCAGTTCAACCATTATTAATTGTAATACCAGAAAATATCATGGGATGTTAATATGTCCGGTTGAGAATTTTTCCGGTGAAAATTACGTTTTGTTATCATCTCTGGATGAAACAATTATTCAGCATGATGCTGCTTTTCATTTAGGTATTCATAAGTTTCCTGGTGAATACAGTCCAAAAGGACATAAGTATGTCCGAAAATATGAGATGGATCCTATGCCTGCGATAACCTACAGAGTAGGTGGTGTAGTCTTAAAAAAGGAATTTCTACTTGTTGAGAAGGAACAACGTCTATTGATTCGTTATTCCTTACTTGATTCACATTCTCCAACAATTATTCGTTTGCAGCCATTTTTAGCTTTTCGTAATATTCACGATTTAACCAAAACAAATCTGGATGTAAATACGAGAGCCGAAGCTATCTCAAATGGAATAAAAAGCAGATTATACGAAGGGTTTCCTTACCTGCATATGCAGACTTCGAAACAATCAGAATTCGTTCATGTTCCTGATTGGTATTATAATGTAGAATATAAAGAGGAAAAGAAAAGAGGATATGATTGTCATGAGGATCTTTATGTTCCCGGTTATTTTGAAATGGAAATTCAGAAGGGGGAATCTATTGTTTTCTCTGCAGGTACTAAAGAAATTGCTCCGAAAGTAATTAATCGGCAGTTCAATACCGAATTGAAAAAGAGAGTGAAACGGGATAGTTTTGAAAATTGTTTGGAAAATTCAGCTGATCAATTCATTTCCCGAAAAGGAAGGGAAGCTAGAATTATTAATGGTTTCCCATGGTTTAGTACCAGCGAAAGAAATACCTACCTCGCGCTTCCTGGCTTGACATTAGCAAGAGGGGATGAAAAAACTTTTTTAGCAGTATTGAATACTTCCTATAAGCATTTGTGCGATCGTTTCTCCAGTGATCGTTCACTTAGTAAGGGTAAAGCATCGGTTGATGTACCACTTTGGTTTATTTGGGCTTTGCAAAAATATGTGGAGTATGGCGCAGATAAGAAGAATTTATGGAAGAAGTACGGAAAGAAAATAAAGGAGATCTTTCAACACTATAAATTTGGATCTAATCTATCCATTAAGATGCATGAGAATGGCTTGCTCTGGACCATTAAACAAGGTGTTACCTGGATGAATATTCAAAATAATGGAACTTTTCTGAATAGACGGATGGGTTATGTTGTTGAAATTAATGCGCTATGGTACAATGCAATTTCCTTTGTCCTGGATGTGGCAGAGGAGGCAGGAGATAATCTATTTGTTTCGGAATGGAAAGAAGTTCCTGCTCTTGTTCAGGAGTCTTTCTTGAATGTATTCTGGGATAATGAGAAAAAGTATTTGGCGGACTATTTGGATGATACTCATAAAAGCTGGGCTGTTCGACCCAATCAACTTTTTGCAGCTTCACTTTCTTATTCTTGTTTGTCTAAAGAACAGAAAAAGGCTGTTTTAGATCGCATCGAAAAAGAATTGTTAACATCAAGAGGATTACGATCCCTTTCTCCTAAAAATCATGAGTATGTAGGTGTTTTCCAGGGGAATGAGACAGAAAGAAATAAAGCTTTTCATTATGGTTCTGTCTTTCCCTGGTTGTTTGGGCATTTTGCTGATTGCTATTTATCTCTTTATAAATCTGCAGGTGAGTCTAGAATTCAGCAGCTACTAAATAATTTTGAAGATTGTTTGAACGAACATGGTTTGGGCACAATATCAGAAATATACGACGGAAATCCTCCGCATCGCCCCAATGAAGCAACCTCCTATGCATTGAGCGTTGCCGAAATTATCAGAGTGAATAAAATGTTACAACAACCATCTAAAATAGATTGAATATGAAAGTTCTAATGTTTGGGTGGGAATTTCCACCTCATATATCCGGAGGATTAGGTACTGCTTGTTATGGCTTAACGCAAGGATTATCTAAAATCAAAGATTTAGAGATTGTATTTGTGGTTCCTAAAGCTCATGGTGACGAAGATCAAAGTACAATGCAATTGGTGGGAGCCAATGGTGTGAATATAAAGCAAGTTCAGACACATATCGAAAAATTTAAAACTCAACATACTTATTTGGAGGTTGATTCGCATTTGGTGCCTTATAATGATCCTGATGAATATTATACTTTTTCCAGTCAGGATTTGTATGGAAAGAATAAATTTTTCAAAGTTGATAAGGAAGGGAAGCTGGAGTTTAGTGGAAAGTATGGAGCCAATCTTATCGAGGAGATTTATAAATATGCTTTTGTAGCCGCTACGATTAGTTCAGACTACGAACACGATGTGATTCACGCCCATGATTGGCTTTGTTACCCTGCCGGGATAGCTGCGAAGGAAGTCTCAGGAAAACCGCTTGTAATTCATGTTCATGCTACTGATTTTGACAGAAGTGGCGGAAGCGTTAATCCTAAGGTTTTTGAAATCGAAAAGAAGGGAATGGATGCTGCAGATAAGATTATCGCAGTAAGCAATCTTACGCGTAATATCGTGATTGAAAAATATGGTCAGGATCCTGCAAAAGTTGTAACCGTGTATAATGCAGTAGAACCCGTTTCTATTGAAGAAAAACTAGCTATCAAAAAGGGAGTGAAAGATAAGGTTGTTACTTTTTTAGGTAGAATTACCATGCAAAAAGGGCCTGAATATTTCGTGGAGGCAGCCTATCAGGTTTTAAAGCGAACTTCTAATGTAAGGTTCGTTATGGCCGGAAGTGGTGATATGCTGGAGAAAATGGTCGAACGTGCAGCTCAATTAGGAATCACCGATAAATTTCATTTTACCGGATTTTTAAAGGGAGATGATGTATTTAAGATGTTTCTCTTAAGTGATGTTTATGTGATGCCATCTGTTTCTGAACCCTTCGGAATATCTCCTTTGGAAGCAATGCAATCTAATGTGCCGGTTATTATCTCCAAACAGTCTGGAGTTTCTGAGATCCTAACCCATGCTGTGAAGGTAGATTATTGGGATATAGATGCTATGGCAGATGCTATTTATGGCATCATTACTTATGATTCTCTATCCTCTGTGTTTAAGGAAAAAGGGAAAGAAGAGGTTGATAGCTTAAAATGGGCTAATGCAGCAGTTCATGTCCATGATGTTTATACCTCTGCAATTAATTTATTCGTCTAACCACTAAACTCAAAATTATGAAAGCAATTTGTTTATATTTTCAAGTTCATCAACCATTAAGATTAAAAAGGTACCGTTTTTTCGATATAGGTAATACTCATTATTATTACGATGATTATACCAATGAATCTATCATGCGTAAGATCACAGAAGCTTGTTATCTGCCTGCAAATAAAATTTTATTGGATAATCTGAAAAAATACAAGGGTAAATTCAAACTTAGTTTTTCTATTACAGGAATCGCTTTGGATCAGTTTGAATTATATGCTCCGGAAGTTATTGAAAGCTTTAAAGCATTAGCAGCAACAGGGAATGTTGAGTTTTTGGCTGAAACAAACGCACACTCTTTGGCAGCTCTAAAGAATAAAGATGAATTTATTGCGCAGGTAAAAGAGCATAGTGATAGAATTGAAGATTTGTTCGGTGTTCGTCCAACTGCTTTTCGAAACACAGAAATGATATATTCTGATGGTATTGGAGAAATGGTGTCGGATTTAGGTTATAAGGCAGTACTTACCGAAGGTGCAAAACACATTCTTGGTTGGAAGAGTCCGAATTATCTGTATTGTAATGCTATTAATCCAAAATTGAAAATTTTAATGAGAAACCATAAATTGAGCGATGATATAGCTTTTAGGTTCTCTGCTGAAGGATGGAAAGATTGGCCTTTAACAGCTAGCAAGTTTGTGGATTGGATTAATGAGATTGATCCCAAAGAAGAGGTGTTAAATATTTTTATGGATTACGAAACCTTTGGAGAACATCAGAAAAAGGAATCGGGAATTTTTGATTTTCTGAGATACTTACCAGCAGAAATATTCCTTAGATCCAAACTGAAATTTGAGACTCCTTCAGAGTTGGTAAAACATTTTCAACCTATTGCACAGGCTCATGTTCCGTATCCTATTTCATGGGCCGATGAGGAAAGAGATGTGTCGGCATGGTTAGGAAATAAATTGCAGAATGAGGCATTCGAGAAATTATATGCACTTCGGGATGATGTGCTGGCGCTTAATGACGATCTCCTGTTGAAAGATTGGAAATATCTGCAGGCAAGTGATCATTTCTATTATATGTGTACTAAATTTTTCTCTGATGGAGATGTGCATTCATATTTCAACCCTTATAATTCCCCATATGATGCATTTATCAATTATATGAATGTGTTGAGTGATTTTCAATTGCGAATTAAGGAAAAGAAAGGATTAGGATCTAATAATGCAGATGAGTTGAGAGGAGAAATATTGAAAAGAGATGCTATAATTGCGGACTATGAATCTGAAATCAGAAAGTTGAAGGATCAATTTTTAAAGACAGAATAAGCTTTTCTTTTCTACATTAATTTGGGTTTAAATCTACAAAACTGATTTATACCTGAATTATGTTAGTTAAATTTTATAATGAATAGTAATATCTAATATATCGAGTATGAATAATGTGAATCTAACTCCGGATTTCATTTTTGAGGTTAGCTGGGAGGTGTGTAACAAGGTTGGGGGAATTCATACAGTAGTTACAACAAAGGCCTTATCGCTAAAACAAAAATTTAATGATCAAATTGTATATGTTGGGCCGGATTTTGGCTTGGAAACACTAAGAACAAAGGAATTTGTTGAGGATAAATCCTTATTTCCGAAGTGGAAAGAAGCTGCTGTTGCTCAAAAACTACCAGTGCGGATTGGACGTTGGAAAATACCTGGGAATCCAATTGTTTTCTTGATAGACTTTAAATATTTTTTGCCGAAGAAGGATGCTGTTTATGCTAAGTTTTGGGAAATTTATGGTTTGGAATCTCTTTATGGAGGGGATGACTATCATGATTCTGCCATGTTTGGATATGCTGCAGGAAGAGTGATAGAGAGTTTCGTGAAATTCAATTTGGAAAGTAACGATAAAGTATTGGCTCAATTTCACGAATGGATGACTGGTATGGGATGTTTGTATCTTAAAAGTAAAGCATCTTCAATTGCTACTATATTCACTACTCACGCAACTATGTTAGGACGTGTTTTGGCTAGCAATAATGAACGTCTTTATGATGATTTCTTTCAGTTTAATCCAATTGAAAAAACCAGACAGTACAATGTTACGGCTAAGTGCTCGCTGGAAAAAATAGCTGCGCTGGCAGCAGATTGTTTAACAACTGTAAGCGAAATTACTGCCAAAGAATGTAAACAGTTCTATGGGAGGGAGGTTGATGTTATTATGCCTAATGGCTTTGAGGATGACTTTGTTCCTGAACAGCAAGTCTTGAATTCAAAATCAGCAGGATCACGTGTCTTATTGAAAAATGTTGCAGAAGCACTTCTAGGGCAGGAATTACCTGACAATACTCTTTTTTTAGGTACAGGAGGAAGATATGAGTATAAAAATAAGGGAATAGATGTATTCCTGGAGGCTTTGGCTCAGATTAATACTAATAAAAATCAGAAAAGGGATATTGTTGCTTTTTTCCTTATTCCAGGTGATAATCGCGGTGCTCGCAAGGATTTGAAGGAAAATTTAGCAGCTCAATTAAAAGATAAGCCTTTAGTAACGCCATTTCTTACGCACTATCTGGGTAATGTTGATCATGATGATATTTTGAATAAAATCAAAGAATTGGGATTCACCAATCAGCAGGGAGAGAAGGTAAAGGTGATTTTTGCGCCTACTTATTTAGATGGTGCAGATGGTATTTTTAATAAAAGCTATTACGAATTACTCATGGGATTGGATCTTTCTGTTTTTCCATCTTACTATGAACCATGGGGATATACACCGATGGAAAGTGTTGCTTTTAGTGTACCCAGTTTAACTACCTCACTAGCTGGTTTTGGACAATGGGTTAGATCAATTCACGAAGCAGGAAAAGGAGGTGTAGAGGTTTTGGAACGAAGTGATTCCAATACACCAGAATTAATTCATCAAATCTCGGATTATATACAGTCTTATGCCACGAAAAGTGAGGAAGAGATAAAAGCATGTCGCTTGAATGCAAGAAAGATTGCAGAACAGGCTTTATGGAAGAATTTTATAGGATATTATTATAACGCATACGAATTAGCAATTAGAAAAAGAATGGAAAAGGGAAATGAAGTGGATGTAAGTGTTGATGCTGAAAAGCAACTTGCAATATCCAAAAGCAATCATATTCATTGGCGTAAGCTAATTGTTGAATCCAATTTACCAGCTCAATTGTTGGGATTGGAAGAATTATCAAAGAATATTTGGTGGTGCTGGAATTTTAAGGCCATTGACCTGTTTGAGTCAATTGATCCAAAATTATGGAAGAATTGTAAAAAGAATCCAATCCTCTTGTTAAAGCAAGTATCCAGTAATAGAATCAATGAACTGGCTAAGGATACAGAATATTTGAAAAAATATACTGCTGTATATGAGGAGTTCAAAGACTATATGTCTAAAACTCCGGATAAATCTAAGCCTAAAATTGCGTATTTCAGTATGGAATACGGTTTAAGTGATATTCTTAAAATTTATTCAGGTGGTTTGGGAATATTGGCAGGAGATTATTTGAAAGAAGCAAGTGATTCTCAAGTGGATATGGTTGCGGTAGGATTTATGTATCGGTATGGTTATTTCACACAACGATTATCCTTAAGTGGGGAACAATTGGTAGAATTAAATGCTCAAAAATTCTCACAATTACCAATTACTCAGGTTCGCGATAAATATGGAATGCAGAAAACCATAAACTTGCCTTTAGAGGATAGAACACTTACTGCAAAAATATGGAAAGTTGAAGTCGGACGTATTTCTCTGTATTTACTAGATACTGATACCGAGAAAAATGCAGAACAAGATCGTACTATCACGCATCAGCTGTATGGCGGAGATTGGGATAACAGGATTAAGCAGGAAATTCTATTGGGAATTGGAGGTATCAAAACGTTGGATTGCATGGAAATTAAGCCGGACTTATACCATTGCAATGAAGGTCATGCAGCCTTAATTAATGTGGAGCGACTTGTTCAGCTAGTAGCAGAAGGATATCAGTTCGATGAGGCCGTGGAAATTGTAAGAGCATCTTCTTTGTTCACCACTCACACTCCTGTTCCTGCCGGACATGATACTTTTACTCCTGAAATGATTAGGCATTATCTTTCCTATGTGCCAGCTCAACTAAAAATAGGATGGGAACAGTTTCTTGCATTGGGACGCGTCAACCCAAGGGATGAAAATGAAAGATTCTCTATGAGTAATTTAGCAGCAAATACTTCGGTAGGGATGAATGGAGTGAGTATGTTACATGGTAAGATCTCACAGGAAATGTTCAATAGCTTGTACGAAGGTTATTTTCCTGAAGAATTACACATTGGCTATGTAACGAATGGAGTGCATTATCCTACATGGGCCGCTAAAGAATGGAGAACATTATATGAGACTGAATTTGAAGATGGTTTCGTTAATGATCTTTCAAATAAAGATTACTGGAGAAAAATTCATGATGTCTCAGATGATAAAATCTGGAATATCAAAAATGTTCTAAGGAAGAAATTGATTGATTATGCAAAAGTTCGTTTCCAGGATAATTGGATCCGTCGTTATGAGGATCCTCGTAGTTTGGTGGAGATACTGGATTCTATTGATGAGAATGCTTTAACCATTGGTTTTGCACGTCGATTCGCTACCTATAAGCGGGCGCACTTGCTATTTAGCGATTTGAATCGATTATCAAAATTATTGAATAACCCTGAAAAACCAGTACAGTTTATCTTCGCAGGAAAAGCACATCCGGCAGATAAAGCTGGTCAGGATTTAATTAAGCTTATTGTTGAAGTATCGCGAAAACCAGAATTTGCAGGAAAAATAATATTTCTTGAGAATTACGATATGGAGCTGGGTAAACGCTTGGTAAAAGGTGTGGATATTTGGATGAATACGCCAACCAGACCTTTAGAGGCCTCAGGAACATCTGGTGAAAAGGCCGTGATGAACGGAGTATTGAACTATAGTGTGCTTGATGGTTGGTGGTTGGAAGGTTATCGTGAGAAAGCTGGTTGGGCTTTAACGGATAAGCGAACTTACGAAAACCAGTCTTTTCAGGATGAATTGGATGCACAGACTATTTATTCCATGTTCGAGAATGAGATTATTCCTCTCTATTATAAAAGAGATGAGAACAACATTCCGGTCGATTGGATAAAGTATATTAAAAACTGTATTGCCGAGATTGCACCGGATTATACAACCAAGAGAATGATTGATGATTATGGAGATCGATATTATACTCCATTATTCAATAGAGTAAAAAAAATAAGGGAGAGCAATTTTGAATTAGCCAAAAGTGCGGCTGCCTGGAAAAAGAAAATATTAGCTGGTTGGGAACAAATTGAGATGGTTTCGGTTGATGCACCAAGTACTCCAAAGCACAAATATTCATCAGGTGAAGCCTATCATGTTGAGGTTGCTTTGGATTTAAAAGACTTGATTGAAGAGGATATTTGTGTTGAGTTGGTGATTCGTACTGCCATGGATGGAAACACAGCTGGTCCAATTCGAACCGTAAAACTAAATAGCTCCCGTAGGGTGGATACACTTGTTTTCTATCATTTGGATTTGGATTTGGAAGATCCGGGAATATTCGATTTTGGGTTAAGAATGTATGCTAATAATCCAAATTTGCCACATCGTCAGGATTTTAACTATGTGAAGTGGATTTAATTTATTGAAAAGGGTTGTTGATATGGAATCAATAACCCTTTTTACAAATTTCAGCAAAATTTAAGAATAAAAGTATTGCTAGTATATCATCTCCAATATAAACGATTGGTAAGCGGATATTTCCAGTTTTAATCCATTAGCTACCAATTCTTCACTGCCAATATTTAGCTGGAAGGGTTTTATAAGATCTTGAAAGTTTATCGTGATGGGGCGTGGAATATTCATTACTTCCAGTGCGTGAGCAGGCATTTTAAGCTGGATGATTTGAGTCTGAGAATCAAAATTACAGATAATTAATAATTTTTGTGATTTGGTATGTCGCAAAAAGGCATAGACCTTATCCGAATTGAAAAGTTGTTTCTCGCTATTCTGCCACATTACATCGTAAAAGGCTCCAGCGGAAATGGCGGGTTGATGAGCTAAATTCAAAATATCCGCGTAAGCCTGACGTAATTCTTTCTGATCTTTAGAAAGTAATTCGCCATTAAATTTGCCGTCATTCATCAATTTTTGAAGGCTGGGTACATTCCAGTAATCAAAGATGGTGGTTCGTCCATCTTCTCCGCTAAAACCGGAAGTTCCCTTTGCTGTTTCTCCAAGCTCCTGACCAGAATAGATCATTGCTGGTCCCTGATGTAAACAGGTAGATACGAGCATGCCTGGAAGTGCTTTTTCTGCTTGTCCTGCAAAAAAGGAGGAAGCAATACGCTGTTCATCATGGTTTTCGAGGAAGCGAAGCATGTGCGCATCCAGTCCGTTCAAATTTTGCCAGCAATTCGTAATTTCTCTGGCAGTCTGCTCTCCCTGAATAATTCCGCGAATTGTATCGTACAAGCCAACTTTATCATACAAATAATCGAATTTTCCTTTATGGATATAAGAATCGTACAAATCGGGATTATAGACTTCTGCAATAAAAACAATATCAGGAAAGGCATGCTTGACTTGCGGAATTACCCATTCCCAAAATTCAACCGGAACCATTTCGGCCATATCGCAACGAAAACCATCCACCTTTTTCTCCGCCCAATAAAGGAGAATATCCTTCATTTTAATCCAGGTATTGGGAATAGAGTGAAAATGAGCAGTATTGCCATTTTGATAATCTACACCGTAATTGAGTTTAATGGTTTCGAACCAATCGTTAATGCCCGGATAAGCGCTGAATTGATCGTTACCAGTAGCTTTGGCAGGATATTCATTAAATTCATGATGGGGAAACTTATGGCGAAGTTCTTCGGGGAGATGTAATTTCTGATTTGGTATATAGTAGAAATTATTGGCAGGAGAGAAGGATATATTGGTATCGTCAGTAGCACCAAAATCATCGCAAGTATTTGGCTTTTTATCCGAATGATATTCTCGAGCCAGATGGTTGGGCACAAAATCAATTAGCACATTCAAGCCCTGATGATGTGTGCGCTGAATTAATGCTTCAAATTCTTGAATCCTTTCCTCTACATTATCTGCTAAATCGGGATTCACATCGTAATAATCCTTAATAGCATAAGGTGATCCGGCTTTTCCCTTTATAACCAAAGGATTTCCGTTGGGAATATGATGGGTTGGATAGCCTTCTGCAATGGCATGTTCTATGATTCCGGTGTACCAAATATGATTGATTCCCAGTTTTTTGATCTCCTGTAAAGCGATATCGGTAATATCATTAAATTTCCCACAACCATTTTCTGCTCTGCTTCCATTGAATTTTGGATTGGTGAGCTGATTGCCAAATAGTCGGACAAATAGCTGATAGATGATGACTTTCTGTTTCTCCATAGTTAAAAAACACTTTTGGGTGGGCTGTATTTTAAAACCAATGCAGTTCTACTTGGTAAGTATAAATGCAGTCGGTGTTGGTTGGATAGTTTTGTTTCAGGTTGGGTATAATATATTTGCTTATCATCCACTCGATGGAAACCGCCATATTGTTCTGCATCCGAATCGAGTAATACCTGATATTTACCTGCTGTGGCCGGAATACCATAAAAGGTAAACGATTGGCTGGGGTTTAGGTTGAATACAAAGACCAGATCTTTTCTTTGTATTGCCAATATCTGGTTGTCTTCGTCTGCTTGCAAGCAGTGGATGAAATTATCCTGAATAAAGTTTTCTTCCTTTTGCAAGGCAATCATAGCCTGATCAAATGCATTTAATTGAATAAAGCGCAAGTCAGGATTATCAACCAAACTCCACTGTCGGCGTGCGTGTTTGTACGACCATCTATTCCCTTCGCGAGGAAAATCAATCCATTCGGGATGACCGAATTCGTTTCCCATGAAGTTAAGGTAGCCATTACCGGAACAACAAAAGGTGAGGAGGCGAATCATCTTGTGCAGGGCAATTCCCCGATCTACCACCAGACTTACACTATCCTGAGCCATATTCCAGTACATTTCCTTATCAATCAATCGGAAGATGATGGTTTTATCGCCAACTAAGGCCTGATCGTGAGACTCAGCATAGCTAATGGTTTTCTCTTCTTTGCGTTTATTCGATAGTTCGTAGAAGATACTACCAACATTCCATGCTTCATCTCTTTGCTCTTTAATCAGCTTAATCCAATAATCGGGTGTACCCATGGATAATCGATAATCAAAGCCAATTCCTCCAGATTCCAGTGGTGCTGCCAGACCAGGATATCCACTCATTTCCTCAGCAATACTAAATGCATTTGGATTATAATCTTTCATCAGTTTATTGGCAAGCGCTAAATAGCAGATGGCATCTTCGTCCTGATTGCCATCGAAATACATGTTGTAATCGGTGAAGTCGCGCGATAAACCATGATCGTAATATAACATGCTGGTAACTCCATCGAAACGATAACCATCGAAATGAAACGCTTCCAGCCAATATTTGATGTTGGACAGGAGAAAGTGTAATACCTCATTTTTGCTGTAATCATAGCACAGCGAATCCCAGGCAACATGTTCGCGGCGTATGCCTTCATGGAAAAACTGATAGGGAGAACCATCGAAACTACCAATGCCTTCCAATTCATTTTTTACGGCATGCGAATGCACCATATCCATAATCACCATAATACCCATGCCGTGTGCTTCATCAACCAACTCCTTCAGTTCTTCGGGTGTGCCAAAGCGCGAGGAGGGGGCAAACAGACTGGAAACATGATATCCAAAGGAGCCGTAGTAGGGGTGTTCCTGTATTGCCATTAGTTGAATAGTATTGTATCCGGCTTTGTGGATTCGGGGCAGCACCAATTCCCGAAATTCGGCATAGCTTCCTACACCTTCCTTTTCGGTTGCCATACCTATGTGTGCTTCGTAGATAAGAGGTACTTCCGGTTGGCATCGTAACTTATCGTTTTTCCATTTATACTCCTTTTCCGGATGCCATACCTGAGCAGAGAATAGCTTGGTAGTTTCGTCCTGAACCACCCGATTTACCCAAACGGGAATTCGTTCTCCTTGTCCGCCATTCCAATGTACCGATAGCTTAAATAAATCCTGATGTTTTAATAAATAAGATGCAATCTGTAATTCAAAATTACCGTGATCTGTTTTTTTAAATTTAAAGTCTGCATGTTCTTTCCAATTCGAAAAAGGACCTATCAAGTAGACTTGAGTAGCATTGGGTGCCCATTCGCGAATAATCCAGGAGTGTTCACTCTTGTGTAGACCATAATAATGATGTCCGTTGGCAAAATCGGAAAGGGTAGTGCTTGTCAGGGCTTTTTCTTTTCGGAGTGCTGCTTGCATTCGCTGCTCGATAACAAACTGATAGGGCTCCAGATAGAAGTCTGCCAGCACAATGGGTAGTACTTTATTCATAAGCAATAACTAATGTCTTGATGTGGATATTACAGTTGGTGTGATTACAGGTAAAGATACGATTTAATTGCTATGCTTATTTTAAATCTACCCGAAGTTTTTTGCGCTTGCTGTTTTGTAGTTTTCTGCTAGAAGGAATTAGCGGAAATTAGATCATACATTTATTATTTTGGTGTATTTATCGTGTAGATGGCTTGTTAAACAAGAAAGAACACCTGTTTATCGAAATGTCGTATAAAATATATATGTATTGTTTTGTATATTGGAGAAATATGATTAATTTCAATTTTACTTTTAAAAATAGATTATGATTTTGAATAGGGGAATTAAACCTATCAGCGAAAGCTGCTTTATAAGTGTATCCTACCAATTTATATTTCCAGATTTTTATAATTCTATTGTGCTGTCAGGATAATACAGCGCAGCACTGGCAATTTACATCCATACAGGGAAAGCTGGGATTTTTAATCGCAATGAATGCCGTTATCCGGATTGGTTTTAGACTATGCATGGGAGCATATAAGTCCATCCGCATAGCTTTTTGCTGTTAAAAACCCTTGCGGATTTCAGTACGCATACTTTTCCGATGTGGAAAATGGCTTCGGATTTGGTTCCGGCATGCCTTTGTGATGTGAAAAATGCCCTCGGATTTGGTTCCGTACTCATTTCTGATGTGGATAATGCCTTCGGATTTTATTCCGCACCCATTTTCAACGTGAAAAATGCCTTCGGATTTCACTCCGCGCCCCCTTTGTGCGACACGAAGATCCTGCGGAATTCAGTTCGCGCCCATTTATAAATACAGGAAACCCTCGTAAAATGGGGAAATTTGCTATAAGTATGGGTTAAATAAAAAATGTAGTTAATGGGGCTCCTTTTTTAGCCGGAAAGGAACCTGTATGTATAATTTTAAAATAAGAATGTTATGGCACAATTAATTATGCCAAAATCGGACACTAAGCGTCTCGAAGTTTTGGAAAGAAGTATTGAAACCGGTAAAAAAGATGCAACACAAGAAAAACATTTTATTCCGGAAGAGTTATTAACAAAAGCCGAGGAGCTAAAAGTGAAGTTTCAGTTGAGTTACGAGCTCGAGAATTCTAAACTTTCTGCCCGCCAGAAAGAGGTAAGGGAAAAAAATGAAAGTATTGATGCTTTGAACATTTATGTACGTGATTTTTTTGAGGTATTAAAACGCAGAACTAATCGTATGAACCAACCGGCAGAAGTTTTGCGCTTTTATGATATCACCCTGTCGGGAGAGTTACCTGATGCTAGAAGAGAAGCCGATCTGATTAAGGTTGCTGAAAATATTATTTTCGGGGAAACAAAAGCGCAGGAGGCTGGCTATAAGGCAATGCAAAATCCTTCGGCTTCCGAAATTCAGCGACATTTGGATAATGCGAAACGCGAAATTGGTGATGTAGCTCCTGCCGATCGGGAATTTAACCAGGTGCAGCAAGATTTAACCGATATGCGTGATGAGGTAGATGACATGATTCATGAAATTGCAGATTATATCCAATTCTCGCTGAGAAAGCAAGAGGCATCGAAGCAACGAAGGTTTATGCGCACTTATGGTTTTGAGTATCGCTATCTGAAAAATGAACCACACGACGAAGAACTTGTGGTAAGCGAAAGTTCTGATAGTGAGTAATTGTATCGTTTTGTTGGTAAACGATAGAAGCGAACCACCGGGACATATTGCCCAATGATTCGCTGGTACTATCAGCATTCCGGCCCTGTTTTCCACATCCAAATATTTTGTAAACATATCCCTGCAAGTTTAGGTTATGCAAAATAAAGGAGAGGAGAATGGGACTTTTGCTTTTGCAAATCTAATGAATTTTGTGTGTGGGCAAATCAAGGAAAGTCGGAATGTTCTAAAATGCAAAGCCACCTCATCAAAATATACTAACAGGGTGGTTTTGCGAATATATGCAGCTTGTGTTATAGCCTTAATGAAATACCTGCATTAAAGCCAATCCACATAAATAATTTGTTCTTACTGCTTTCATGATTGTAGATCGTGTAAGGAACATTGATCGTACCGTATTTATTCCCTGTTTTTTTCTCCGTTATATAGGCATTAAATGTAGGTCCTGCAACTAATGATAGTTTCTGATTCAAACGAAAATGGTAATTGGTTTTTATTGTATTCAACAAGTTTAATTTATTCCAATCGTTATTATAAACCAACTGGCTACTTTCTGCTTCAAGAGCAATTTGATTCTTTTTACCAAGCGAGAACAAACTCCCTAGTCCTAATCCATATTTGAGAACATCTTCGTTTTTATACCTTGTATAACCGGTTGTAAATATGGTATAGAAATGTTCTACTCCCATTTTGTAAGTTAAGTTGGCATTTATAACTTCGGAGGTGGATATTTCGATTGCATAATAGCCATTTTTCACGATGCTGAATAAGCCAATAGGTGTGCCTTTCCCAATACTGTCTACAATATTTAAAACCCCTAATTGAGTGCCGTTTAATGTCTTTGCCAAGTTGAAAACTCCCAGTTGTGTTCCTTTAAAATTACCATTGTTGATATTGGCAACTGCCAATTGAAATCCTGTTGCATTTTGTTTTGAGATATTGGCAACACCCGAAATCATTACACCTTCTGAGTTTTTGCAATTAATGTTGCTTACGCCTGCTAACTGAAATCCTTTGGAATCTTTATTTAAAATATTACAAACTCCGGAAATAAAGGCACCAGTTGAATTCCCATGATTAAGATTGGCGATACCCGATAACTGAAATCCATTTACATCTCCTTTATTGTAATTGACTAATCCTCCAATTTCCATCTTATTAACTCCACCATTCACTCCTAATAACATGTTAAAGGAAAAATCATTAGTGTAGTCTATTGATTTAATACCATTTGTTCCTATTGGATGAAAAAAAGTAGTTTGAAATTTACGATTTGATGGCATTTTTTTTTGTGCTGTTAATGTTGTTCCCAATGCCATTAGGATAACGAATGAGATAAATTTTGTTTTTGTCATTTTCTGTAATTTCTAAATAATTGTGTTGTGATATTATAGGAGAATGACAATTGAATAGGGGAATACCCCTATCGGATTAAAAAAAATAAAAATATTATTTAAAAAAACTTGAATGTGATTGTTTGTTGTGATGTACTTATCTATACTTTTTGTTTAGCTTAAAAAAAATAAAGTCGGGTTTGGGCGAAGCAACAATTTAGTAGGACAATATTGGTTGAATATGTAGAAAATGCCATCAGAAAATAAATGCTCTGTTCCCGATTAAAAAAGTCAGGTGAATTTCGATATTATTCGTGCTTAAATTATTCTGGTTAAAACCTTAATCCCATTTGCCAGCCAAACCAGAACTGGGATTTTCTGGTATTAATAGCTTTGTCGAGGTAATAATTACCAAAATAGATGGAATTTTTAGCTGATATAGATGGATTGTTAATATTGCTTTGTTCTTTGTTTGGGCTACAAAAATTATATGATGGTCCTGTTGTAAGTGTAATGTGTTTGGATACTTTGTAGTTTAAGCCCAATTGTGCTCTGTACAGATCTCCCGCAAAGACATCATATTCGGAATCGGTATTGAATAGGGCAGATCCGGATAGATCGAGGTTGGCAGAAAGACGATGCTTGGTATTGCTGGTAATTCCTATTCCGTAAGCAGCATTAAGATATTTGCCCACTCCCAGCCTTAAGAAACTGTACAGTGCCTTTCCTCCCGTTTTATAGGCTGCATTAAAATAAAAGCTTTCGTCTGTCGAAAATTCAAGCTTTTGATATCCGTTCTTGATAATATTTACCAAACCAATGGGAAAACCATTTTCGATCGTATCGGCATGGTTGATCAAAGCAATCTGTACTCCTCGTAATTTATCGGTATGATTGAAAATGGAGGACAGTTGTAAACCATTGGTTGTGCCTTTTACGATGTTTATTCCACCGGTAACCTGAAGACCGGAACAGCTGTTGGCCTGATTGTAAAGCCCACTGATTTGGAGATTGGTTTGGTCTCCGCCATGTAAATTGAATCCACCGCTAAACTGTCCGTTCCAACCTGAAGTTTTGAGACTATCAAGAGATTTGGCTGCTGCAATATTCATTAATCCACTTACCTGCATACCATCAATTTTTCCTTTTACTTTATTAATAGTACCACTGATTTGAATCCCATGCATATTACCCAAATTAGTATTGATTACTCCTGCTATTTGCAGGCCATTAACATCCTTTCCAATCATATTAATTAAACCAGATACTTGAACTCCATTCATGTTTTGTCTGATGATATTTGCGAGTCCTCCTAATTCCACTCCCTTTACATTTGCAGCGTATCCTGCAAGGATATTTAAGGAGAGTTTATTTGTAACTAAGCCGCTGGTGAGGTAATTGGTGCCCCAAAAAGGAACAAAGGAGATTTGTGCAAACTTTGTTTCACTTACATTAAGGTTATTGGAGACATAAAGAGCTTCCTTAGGCACCATGAGATGGACTACGCCAATGTCTTTCAATTCTTTATTGGTATATGTCCAGTTGATAGATTTACTATTTATTGGCACTACATTCGATCGTTGTATTTGTGTAGTGTTAATTTGTTTCTGAAGGCTTACATTTAACTGATGTTTATTTCTAGGATGGATGTAAGCAATAGTATCCTGATAGCCCTTACAGCTATAATTTACTCCGATAGATTGATTGCCCTTTAATTTTAAAGCGTATTTTCCATCATATGCTGTGATGAAAGAAGTCTGCCGGTTAATTTCATATACAATTGCATTTTCCAGAGGATGTCCTTTCGAATCAGTAATGATTCCGGAAAGAATCCATATTGTATTGCTTTTATCCTTTTCTGGATTTATGGATTGTAATATAATATGTGATCCAATTACTTTGTAGGTGAGTTCGTTATTAAAAAGTTGGTCGAGTATTTTGTGTAAGTTTTCTTGTCTTTTTTTAAGAGAGATAATTTTTGCCGGATCAACCAGTTGTGAATTGTATGAGAAGTTAAAACCACCCAATTGTTCCAGAGTTAGCATGATTACTTCTGTTCTTTGGTTGGTGATTTCAATACTTAACTTATTTTCCAAATAATTCTGTGCACAGATCTGAGGCGGCAGTAGCCAACAATTGAAGAAAAATAATATTCCTGGTAGTAATTTATTCATCTTTTTTCAGCTCTAATATGGTATATGTAATTCCTTCTTTTGTATAAGTGAAGTTAAAGCTGGTAGCGACAACTTTAATAACCTCATTTATATCTTTATTAATAAAGGTAGATGTGTAGTTTAAATTATTTATGAATGGATTGTTTGAATTGATTTTTACTGCATAACAATCTTCAAGTACTTCAAAAACATCTTTTAGTGGCTTGTTACGGAATACCAGCTTTTTGTCCATCCAGAAAAAGGCAGAAGGATTTGTTATTTTAATAATACTATCTTTTTGCAGTGATATCAATCCACTTTCTCCTGCTCTTAAAACCATGTGAAGTGTATCAGTCAATGCTTTATTGGGATAAAAGAGTTCTACCCGTCCTGTTTTTACGCTCACATCAATATCTCTATTCTTTTTTATTTTTACATTAAAGCTGGTGCCTAATACTTTAACACTACCAATACCTGCATGAATTATAAAAGGTTTTAGCGTATTTCTTTTAACCTTAAAAAAAGCTTCTCCTTTTAGTTGAACTATTCTTTTATGTCCATCAGCTGATGGTTTGTAACTAATTTGAGCAAGCTGATTTAGATGTACTTTCGAACCATCCGGTAAGGTATCTGTCAAAGTTGTTTTTGTGTTATTCGTTAGCAAAAATTCCTGTTTTTGAGAGGAGTCAATCAAATACCAATTAAACAAGCCTAATAGTATAAGAACAGATGCAGCCACCGCACTGTATAAAACGAGCTTGAATTTTGAAAATTTTGTAAGGACAGCGGAGGAGAGCTTTTCATGATGATCCAAACGCTTATTTAAAACTTTCCATGCCATGTGTTTATTCACAGGGATTGGGCGTGGATTTAATTTCCCTGTCTCCAGCCATACTTCTTCCAGTTGATCCAGGCGCTTACGATGAGCTATATTTTCCTCTAACCAGCCTATAATAATCTGTTGTTCTTCCTGACTGGTTTCACCCAAAAGAAATTTTGCAAGCAGAGTATCGCTAATATGTCTATTCTCATTTCTCATGCTCATTTAATTATTATTTGGCTTTAGGCTTTTTGGTTTACTATATTTATTCTCTTTCTGCATTAGTAGGACAATTAAAAACTGATTTAACCCTATTCCCCGTTTATCAGGTGATTGAAAAAAATAATGAGCAGTGGCAGATATTCGGCTAATTCCTTACGTAGAAATTGAAGCGCTTTTCCCATCTGGTTCTCTACAGTTTTAATCGATATTCCAAGTTTTTCAGCAATCTCCTTATATTTTAATTGCTCATATCTACTCAGGATAAAAATTTTTTTACGTTGTTCGGGTAGTAAATCAATACTTGCTCTTATCTTTTTTTCTAATTCAGAAACATTTAAGGGGTCAGAATCTAATTGTTCGGATTGTTCTATCTGTTCTTTATTGTGCTGCTTATAATTCTCTCTGATTTTAATGTGCTTAATTAAATTTAGACTAGCATTTCGGACGGCTCTGTAGAGATAGGATATTATTGAACTCTCAATCTTGATATCTGATCGATTAATCCAAAGCTTAAAAAATACCTCTTGAACAATTTCTTCCGAGCCTTCCTGTTCCTTTATAAAATTGTAGGCATAGGCACACAACCGGCTATAG
>Ga0209013_10000396_pt1 | contig 38708 bp, 47 predicted proteins | sample Cruoilmetagenom2_FD_187291 | JGI IMG/M metagenome (GOLD analysis project Ga0209013, IMG submission 187291) | Oil polluted marine microbial communities from Coal Oil Point, Santa Barbara, California, USA - Sample 2 (SPAdes) (version 2) | ecosystem: Environmental > Aquatic > Marine > Oil seeps ...
AATGTTCATCGATTTCCACAAAAAAATAAACCTCGCCCAAGGGCGAGGTTTATAAAGGCTAGGAATTATCCGATTGAACCTTCCATTTCGAACTTAATTAACAAACGTTTTAATAGAGTTTCTTCCTATTGTAGTAAACGTGTTAAATAAAGGTTTTTAAGTTATGTGTATTCAAAATGATTCATATCTTTTCAATATGAATCGGCATGAAATCGGCACGTTTCTTATTTCACTTAGTTTAGGTATCATAAGTGGTATCACGAGAGCCCTTCCACACATTCGTGGTTGTGCTCTTATTTTGTCATATTTAAATACATTTCCAATAGCTCTTCAGCACGATTACGTAGCCTCACGTTCAAATATCTTCGATGCTGTTCATAACCTCCATAAAAGAAAGTGTATTCCGTACATGAGTCGTCACGATTTCCTTTAATGATTCTCATGTTGTTTTTTCTGAGATACATTTTTGTTTCCTTTAAATCATTTTGAATAAATTTAATTGATTGTTCAATGATATTTATATATGGCCGACATAATTTAAAATCGCCACTTTCAAACACTACCCTATCTCGCTCCAATACAATATTGATCATCGGTAAGTAGATCATGCTTTCTATGTACGGTAAACTTTCATCTGGAATGAGTCCCATTTATATCACCATATTCTCTTTACGATCCATAGGAATTAATGCCAGGACGCAATGAATCAAAAATGTACGTTTAGTATTGCGAAGGAAACAATAAGCTTGAACCGATTCATCATACAGTTTCAATACTTTAATACGTCGTTTAGTTACTTCTCCACTTTTCGAGATGTACATTACATCCACAATCTGACCATATCGCAAAGCCTTCAAAAGATTCCCCTCACATGAACCCCTCCAAAAAAGAACATTTATTCTTATTCTATATCACGGAATTCAACCCAAGAACCTCTTTAATATTAATAAAATAAGAAGTAATTTCAAAAACCCTCTTCCTCGATAAAGGAAAAGGGTTTTTGATTATATGTTCCTAATTAAGATGTTTAATTTTAGAAGTGAACGGCTCAAAAGAAATCAGGTTTAAAAGTTGCTCGCTCTATCCATTTCGAGACCGTAGACTTTGTACCCTAGATTATAATAACGATCCAAAGCATATTCTTCTTTAGTATCAGTTTCATGTGCCGTAAAGAATTTTTGAGAAGAAGAATTACCCCAATTCTTCGTAATCAATACATTGTGATCAATTTTTGAATCTCCTCCCGTGTCAAGACTTACAACGTCGCCTGTTTGGAGGTGCGCAGATCTGTTTGCTACTCGTGCTCTATCCCTAAAGTGTAGATAGAAGGAATTAGCTCCTCCCCAACTAAACGTTGGTGAGTAAGGGTAACTACTTGCATAATACCAGTTCGCACTATAACGAATTCCTCCAAGAGAGCCTTTATATTTAATTCCACCTGTTGCCACCGCTTGAGACACAAAGTTGGTGCAGTCCCACCAGCAATCATAACAGTTATTTAAATTGCTGTAGTAACCGTAGGAAGCATTATTTCTCAATCTAGTAGTGTTACTAGTCCATTTATAAGCATAGTCTCGTGCTTTAAGAGCAGAGTAGCCATTGCCTGCTGCTGTATCCACAGAATCGGGATTTGGATCGTTTACAGTCGTTGGATCAGTTATTGGAGTTGGATCATCTTCAGGCATAATTATAGAAGCTACAGTTGCTTCATTAATAGAAGCATAGTCTTCCTCTAGGTGAGTTTTCAGTTCTTCATCAGTGACTGGAATATCGAGAGTTTCTGGCCCGTCAGTTGCACCAAGATCGAAAAGAATAGAAAGTTCATCTTCAGAGATAGTTTTTTCATCAAATTTCTTGGTTAACTTATCTATTTGATCGTTTTCCTCATAGTTTTCATAAAGATCTATAAACTTAAGGTACTCGCTAACCACATCTTGCTCATTTTCCTTGAAACCAAAAACTACTGAGATAAGGGCCTTTACTTGTTCCCGATACTTAACATCATCAAAATCATTAGATACAGTGACACCTTGATCTTCGTAGAATTTTTCTACAATATTAATTGCATGATTGTGCTTTTTCCAAGCATTCTTTTTTGTTTCTTCTTTATTCGCTCCATCATTAGGAAGTATTAATTTTTTTAAGCTATGGACTTTCTTAATAGTTTCGTTATCAAACTCTGCTGCATATGCACTTGAATTCAATTCTCCGAAAGCCGTCCCTCCTAATAGTAATGATGAAATAAGAATTACACGCGACAAACGTTTCACATTTTCTCCAACTTTCATAAGTAAAATTATTTGTGTAAAAAAACAAATTTTTACAACTATACTAATATATCACACTTTTTTATTTTTGAGAATACTAAAAACATTTTGTTACTAAAACTTTTTGTGTATAATTCTTTATAACAAATAATACAAAAACATTTACTGAAAGGAATTAAATTATGAGAAAATTATCTGCTATATTTCTTTTCTTACTACTTATATTATTCGGTTGCTCTAAGGAAGGATTTGAATCTTCAGAAGTTATAAAGGACTTTCCAATACCCGTCGGGGCAACGCCTGTAGACAGTGAGGCTACTAATCTAAACGTAATAGCATTTCAAAAGTACCGGTATTCTAATAAAAATGAACCACAAGGGATTAGTAAGGAATATTTAAAAGCTATAGAAGAGGAGGGTTGGTCTGAATTGAAAGAAGAGCAATTGGGAGCAACACGTTTTTTTTCAAATGGAAAGCGAAAAATAGGAATTGAAGCTCGTCCTGAATCAATTTCATTATATGAATATAAGGAGTAATTTTTTCTTCTATTATTAAACTTTAAGAAAAGAATAATTACCACTCACTAGTACACTACAGTTATAAATTTTCTCGGTTTTAATTTTTGAGTAACAAGAATTACGTCGTTTTGATTTTGAAAAATGTTATAAACAGCACGTAAAATTAGCACTGAAATATACTGAATAAAGCTCCGAAACTGTATTCGCAGTTCGGAGCTTTATTGTGTAATAAACTAAGAACGCCAAACAAAGGTGTCTAAGTCATTACTGGGCTCTTATTCAATTCTTACTTCTTTGATGCTCGGTAGCCATGACTGCTGCTTCTTCTCTCGTTATAGGACCGAGCGGATATGTCCCATCTGTTAACCCTCAATTGAGGTGCTTTATCTATCATAAAAATTGAAGGGATTGGTAAGCTAATGCATTAGGGATTGTGGAATACATCGGTCTTAAACCAAAAGCTTTACCTAAACCAATTGTTAAAACTCCAGAAGTGAGAGGAGTAAGTAAATTGGAAGTATATAAAAAAGATTCACAACCCTCGAAATCATTAGCGAAAGAAATTGCAGAAGCAGTTGCAGAGCCTTTTGAACAAGTTTAATGATTGTTCGATAATGTTGATATATGGCCGACTTATTTTAAAATCCCCACTTTCAAACACTACCCTATCTCGCTCCAATAAAATATTAATCATCGGTAAGTAGATCATGCTTTCTATGTACGGTAAACTTTCATTTGGAATGAGTCCCATTTATATCACCATATTCTCTTTTCGTTCCACAGGAATTAATGCCAGGACGCTATCAATCAAAAATGTACGTTTGGTATTGCGAAGGAAACAATACGCTTGAAACGATTCACCATATAGTTTCAAAACTTTAATACGTTGCTTTGTCACTTCTCCACTTTTCGAGATATACATGACATCCACAATCTATCCATACTTTATAGCTTTCATGATAGTATCCTTCACATTGACCTCTCCACTTACGAGAACGTTTGTTCTTATAATATGCGAACGTTCGTTCGTTATCAATGGGTATTTAATGTAGTTGGGGAAAATAAAAACACCTTACTCCGTTAGATTAAAGCTCTAAAACAACTCGCATTTAATTGCTTTTTCTAAACTGGACAGACTCCTTTCATTACATTAGGATAGATTTTACTCACGCGATTCATAAAGCCTCGCTCCCGTAATTGCTTCGTCGCAGAAGTTCTATTTTTTAATATCACCACTTCTGGTTTCCCGAAAGCTGTTTCTGAAAAAATAGCCAACCATCTACCATCCTCACATTGAGCTAAATAAGCGCATACAAATCCAATGACAAACCTTTCATCTTTTTTTGAACAAGACCATACTTTAATAATCTTGAATTCATTCATCAATTTTACATTAATCAATTTAAACACCTCTTGATTTTACTATACTGAATAACCGAAGAATTTTAAGACGTAATCGTTCGTCAAGTTTCGACATTTGGGCAAATAAAAAAACACCTCAAATGAGATGCTCAAACAATTTTTATGTATATTCTCATTATTCTTTCTTATCTTCGTCTTCACAATTTAGACAAATTACTGCAGCTTTAACTGGATTGCCGTAGGTAATACCGACCAACTCATATTTCCCTCATATACATTCAGTACGAAGAAAATTCAAACCAATTACAAATAGCCTTCTTAATGGGTTAGTTGTAATATGTTACGCCTTTTAGTTACATATTTAGGAGTTTATAATTAAATTGTGAGACTTGGGTTGATAAGCCATATTATTTCTCTCACAGAAGCATCTAAGCATTTTGCTTAGACGCTTTTTTTATTTTACTGAAAAAACGGAGCACCGTGTTGGTGATTCGTTCGTCAAATTTCGACATTTAGGATAAAAAGCACCCCCAAAGAGATGCAAAATCACATATTTTTATTTAAGACAAGCTTTACACCTGCTTCTGCTGATAATCCAATAAATAACTTAGTAATTCCATCAGATTCAGCAACTCCTGTCACATGCAATTCAATCGTATCTAAGCTATAATCAGTAAATCCTTTTACAAGTTCTTTCATTTGATCTATTGAGATTGGAAAAGGATCAGCAAATGAGCTACTTCCTGAAGGGAAGAATTCTTGTTCTGCTTGTTTCTCTTTAATTCTTGGCATCATTAATACAATTTCATTTTCCTTTTTAGTCATCTTGTTCTACTCCTTCTATTTAACCGATTTCTTCAAATCCTACTTGTACTTCAGTTAAGGCTTGGAACCTGTTTGCAGTTTCATTTACTATTCCATCATGAATGTCAACATCAACTGTCGATATGTTTTCTATGGTAATTATAAGAACATAATCAATATCCTCGATAATTTCAGGTTTAGTATAAAGTTGGAGCCATATTTGCCAATCCCCAGGACCGAACACATTCAATTGCTGAGAATAATTCTGAATATGCTTCCATTTTTCCCTTCCTTTTGAAGGATTTCGAGTAATTTCCGTACCCTTAGAGTTAATCATATGAAATGAAGCATCAATATAACCCCTAAGATATTCTTCACCCATCCCTTTGTCGATAGGAGATAAGCTTAAGCAAGTTACATTCACCTTAGCAAGTTGATTCCCATTTTGTGAAAGCGATGCAAAATTTGATGGAACCCAAAACTTTACTCTACGCTTTATTAACCTGGACATAGTTCCTTTATGAATATAGGTAGCTCTATTCGAATATGAATCTTTTGAATTCACATAATTCCCTATACCTAAGCCATACATTTTTTCAACCATTTCAGAATTATTAATCGAGTAATTGTCATATTGTGCATGATGCAATAACAGACCCTTGGCAATAAATGGGTCTTTATTAGGAACTACATTAGTTAACATTGCAATATCAGCTGCAGCTAAAGGAGCAGAATAACTAGTTCCAAAATCCTGAACTAATAACCCAGAATTAGTTATTACATACGCCGCCGAATTTGCAGCCATATAAGCTTTCCCGTTATCCTTATACACATTACCACCAGGGTAAACCAGGTCTGGTTTATTACTACCAGAAAATCCATATCCTATCCTACTAAAAGGTGAGAGTTCTTGTTTTCTAGACATACTTTTCACATGTTCATCTCTTGTTATTGCTCCCACAGTCACTCCGTAATATGATTCTGCTGGAGCTGCGAGCCTAGATGCAGTATCATCAGCGATAGTTTCTAAATCATCATAAATTCTCCACAATGAGTGGTTTCCTGTTGGGATGGCAAAATTTACTCCATTTCGGCTTAAACAATCAATCTCATATGCTAAATTACCAACTGCATCGTCCTCAATAGAAACGTTTGCATTAAATGATAAACAAAACGTTGTAGTTGCATCTTTTATCGAATGGACTGCATTTTGAATTCTTTTAATCAAGGTTCCTTCATACAGTTTAGATTTACCATCGTGAATAACTGCATCTATCACTCTTACTCTAGGAGTCAGTTTTCCTTGTCTCACTTGTTCATCAAGGTTATCACCGAAAATAGCTCTACTCGCAACTTTTGTACCGTGTTCTCCAGTAAAACTTGTGATACCATCTGCAACCCATCTATCGACTATACAAGTCTGTAAATTGTTGGGGAGTATAATCCCGTTATCTAATATACAAACGATTGGTAATTCATGTAAATCCTCTTCAACTTGCATAGGTAAATCAGTGATATCTATAGGGCTTCCGTTTCCATTTTCACTGACACCAAAGAATGTAGATGGCTCGGCTTTAAGAATAATCTCTTGATCAATGAAAGAATTCAGACCACTAGAAGGCACTAAAAATCTCATAACAGGCGTATTATCCGATAAAAAATACAAACCATCTTCACTCAATGTTCCATCGATCTTTTTAATCTCTGAAATTAAATACTCTATTAATTTTTCGTAAGTTGCTCCACTAAGTTTTGGAATTAGAGTCACTTGGACATCCATTATTTCCTGATCATCCTCAGAGTCAGCCAACCGCTGTGTTTGTATGTCTGTTAACTCTAGAGGAGAGATTGATTTTATATGTTGGAAAAACTTTCTCGTACCCCCTTCCTTATCGATATATGAATCTAACTTCTGAGTGAACTTGACAAAATTTTCAGGAGATGAAGAAACTATAGCTTCGTTCGATTTTTTGATAGCTTTTATTTCTAAATCGTTATCTTTAAATATTGTTTCATAACCACCCCTAGCATCTACTGTTCCTTCTTCTTCAAGTGAAAGTTTAAAAATTATTAACTCCTCAGAAATTGGAGTTTTTCTTCTACTATGCTTTTCCTTAATCTTCCCTATTCCTCTTAAAAGTTCATTTCCATGTTCAACATGATTAATAGTAACTTCCTTTGGACGAGAAGTAGGAACATACACTACTTCTTCAACTTCAGAATCTGGAATCCAAAAATGTGGTTTGGGTTCTTTTTTTCCTTTTTTCTCATTGTCTTCTTTAGTCAATGTTCTTCTCCCCCTTTTTTAACCTATCATTTAAAGTAGTTCGAGGAATTTTTAATAAATCAGCAATAACTTGTAAAGTAACACCGTTTTCTCTAAGTTGCTTCACTTTTTCAATATCCAAAATTTCCTTATCTGTATTATACAGGAAAATCACGTTTAATAAAGATGCGATAAAATCTTCCTGACTCATTTTATTTGTATCTTGGTTTAAAATAATATCTTTTATTGATTTCAATGATATTTCTTTTATCTGTGAAAAATTAAGACCTGATGTAAAATCAGATAACTTATCATAATTCAATTTACTATCATCTACATCATAGAAATTCATAAGATACTGGAGATAATCGCTTCTTAATTTTTTATTGGGTAGATCTAAATACATTACTGAATTAAAACGTCTCCAAATCGCCTCATCAAGCAGACTTTCATGATTGGTAGCTGCAATTACAAATACTTCTTTTGTTAATAGATCTAGATTTTGCAGTAATGTATTAACAACCCTTTTTAACTCGCCCAGTTCATTTTTGTCGTCTCTTTTCTTTGCTATTGCATCAAATTCATCCAATAATAAAATTACTTGCTTTCCATTCACCGAATCAAATATTTTCCTCATATTAGTCCCTGTTTGCCCTAAAAATGATGAAACTAGCGAATCTAATCTAACATAAATTAAGGGAAGATCCATCTTCTTAGCTATCATATACGCAGTTGAAGTTTTACCGCAGCCAGGAGGTCCACAAAGTAATAATCTATTCTCATAAGGTAAACCATGTTTCAATAAAGTTTCTATATTACTATGCTCAAATAACACCGAATCGATTTTGTCTTTAATAGCAGTTGAGAGAAAAATAGCAGATTGATCTATTTCGGAAGGTTGTATTACTTCGAATAATTCAATGTTGTTTGATTTGTCTCTTGGTGGAATAATTTGTTGTCTTTGTACTATTTCAACGATACCTGAAGAAGGTGAAAAAGTTTTGGATACCTTTTGTTTGATTAAAATTTCATTATTTTTAAGAACTGAAAATAGTTTTTGAGCATTACTTTTATTACCTTTTTTAATCTCTTCATCAGCAATTTGATTAACTTTTTCAATGAACTGTGCATCCTCTTTTTTCAGGTGCGTTTGTATCAGTTCAATCACAAGTTCCATTCTCATAAAAACACTCCAATTCCGTCATATGTCGTCAATATTAATTATACTACCACATAATAAAGACTTTTATGCAAATAATTTCAAATAAAATCCGAAAAGAACCGTCAAAACAAAAATCCCAATTCATAATTATGTATATAGTAATATATTTTAAACAATCATTTTTAATCCCATCTCTAGCTTATTTTTCACTCCTTTTACTTTCCGAATATAAAAAAGCCCCACTCAATTAAGAGTGAGGCGATTATCTTATTCCGTCTTCCCAGTAATATAGCCACGATCAACAGCTACCCACATTACCTCGTGAGAATCGTCCTTTGTGAACGTACCATTCTCCACTTTCTCACGCCACACTTTGCCAAGTGCGGGATCCTTCTTCTCAAAACGCTTAAGTACTCGTAGAATAGCGTTTTTGCCTTCGTTTGTTGAGAACTTGAGTAAATTTGACACGGTGATTTCCTCCTCTTTCACTGGTACTGTGGAAGAAACAGATGGTACGGGTTTTACTACAGCCTCTAATTTAGCTTTAGTGGCAGGACCATAAGAGCCATCAGCAGTTAATCCGTTCGCGGTTTGAAATGCTTTAACTGATTTTTCTGTTGCGGGCCCGTAACTAGAATCTATAGACAACTTCAATCCGGCTTTGATTAAGTTTTCTTGTAGTTGCTTTACTGCTGAGCCTGAATCTCCACGTGTTAAATAATTCTCCATTTCTGATATCCCTACCTTTCCTTGCATAGCTAATTCAATTCTTTTTCGATATGGATTGAATGATCCATCACGTTTTAAGATAACTGCAGGACAGTATTTACCACTCCAGTGTTGGTGAGGGTTAACTACATCTGTAGTCCACTTAAACGCTTTTAACAAAAAGACAGTTAAAGCAATTGCATTTTCCTCTGTCTGAGCTCTGTCTCCATCCACATTCATGCATTTTTCTATCCCGATTGTAGTACGGTTCCCGGAGTTTATACCCCATCCATCGCCACAATGGTAGGCTGGCTCATTAAAAGGGATGTGCTGAATAATGAAATGTTCATCTACCGAAATGTGCCAGCTGACGTGAGATGTGTCTCTAGGATGATAACTGGACATGTTATGAATATAGCGATTATGCATATCTGCATCTGCTCCACTACCTGCATTTCCTGTGTCGTGATCGGTAATGCCGCGTGGCTTCATGAAAATGCCTGGACGAATTTCAGGATTTTTCTTTGAAACAATGTCTACGATAACGGTAGCTTTTCCTATTTTAGATCCATGTGGAAGTAAAATCATTTACTTTTCACCTTCCTTTGCAGCTTCTAATTGTTTATCCACTTTGCTCCCTGCTAATTCTTCACCTATTATCTTTTTAAACGAGTCCGAATCCACCTTCTGGGCTTCCACAACCTTTAGTTTCTCAGCTAATCCTGCAGGTACTAAAACTCCTAGTTCTGCACAGTTCTCAAGAATCGATAGACCCTCATTTAAGATATAAAAAAGAACGGTAGCTTTCGTAACTGCACCGCTCATTCCGAGTATTTGATCAATGACGTTGGCTAATATGATTACAACTAGCACCAACATTTTGCGTGCATATCCAAACAAACTCTTACGGCTCCATAGGTTCTGGTTTTTGATTGCCTTGAATATCCCTGTTATGACATCCATCAACATTAATACGAGCAACAAATGTAGAAACTTCACATCTCCAAACAAATAAAACCTCACTACGTCTAAATGCTCCAAACTAAATCCTTCTGTCATTTTCATCTCTCCTTAAAATCATTATTTTTGGAAAACAAAAAGAACGCCCGTGTGGACGTTCGATTTAGTATAAATTTAGTAATCTTTATTAACATTTGGGTAATTCATTAATAGATTTTATTTGTTTAAGTTGAATGACTTCGAACTTATCGTCACCTTTTATATGATATAAATTCAAAATTTTTAATTGCTTAGATAGTATTGTGAACAGTACCTCTACTTTGAAGCCTACTTTTATGCCGTGATCACTTCCTATCATAAAAGAATTGATAGGCTTACCATTTAAAGTGGCACTATTAGGATTATAGCTATTTACACTAGTGCTAGAACTAAGATATTTTAAATCTACATCTGTTTGTTCTAAGTCTGTAACAAATAAAAACTTACCACTTGGCTCAAAAAACTTTCTTGCATATAAAAAGAATCTAGTTGTATTTTTATCCTCTATTAAATAATATCCTTCTATGTTTTGAAACGCAGGGAAGTTTAAAGAGTGTTCCTCATTTCTAATCAAGTCATTCATTTGCTTCAATACAGATTCTGTACCATTTGAAAAAAGATCTAAATAATTCAATGATGATATTATAAATGGGACCTCGACGTTTTCCGCTTTAATAGGTATAAATCGTATGTCTTTTGTCCCTCTTTCTTTCAGAGTTGATGTCCATTCTAACGTCACCATTTCGCTATTTAAACTATTCTCGGTAATAAAGAAAAAGAAATACTTACATTTCTCTAGACCCTCATTCATTCTCTGGATAATATTTTCTCCTGGTTTTATAGACCATGAATCAAAAAACACATTTTCTTCTCCATAAACATCACTTAATGATTGAGCAATAGGTCCTATAAACTCTTTATCATTGAAGTTGTGACTAATAAATATCAAATTCATCCCTCCTCATCATCCACTATTCGACAAAAGAGGAAGTATTCCTTCAAAGGTAAAGCGGAAAGGTATTCCAAACAATCATCTTACCGATATTTGTCGAAAACTTTTTAGTTGAATCAAATAAATTTCAACAAATTATTATTAATGACCTTGATATATTAATTTTAAAAAAGTCGAGGTGTTTATCATGAGTTTTGAACTTTTGCTAGAATCTATTATCGGTCCTCGTGAATATTTTCATGTTATGGAATGTCATTTATGCGGTTTTGATGAAATTTACTATCAACATCCTATTACGAAAAAACAAATAGGTATGTCTTGTAAAGGTTGTAATTATGTCAAAAATTTTGATTCTTAAATGCAAGTTTCAGCATACAAAAAGAACACCCATTTAGACGTTTTTGTTTTTAAGAATAAAAAATACACCTCAATGGGTGTTATTGGCGGTGCGTATAATGTTCCTTATGCCACTGTTGCTTCGTAAACGTCTCCAACAATTTCTTCATACTGTACGTCAGTAATCTTTCCTGCAACTACGGCATCTGCTACCATTTCTTTAGTCCAATATTTCGGATAGAATCGTTTAATACATGAATACCAATCCATATTAAATCACTCCTTTCATCATCAATTGATACATCATTTCTGCCTGACCGTTATTCATGTCGTCAATTACCATATCTTTCATCATTGAATCATACATATAGCTTGCTTCGAGTTCCATGATTCTCTCTGTCAAAGGTGCTTCATAGACAGGCTCAACTGCAGGCGTATTTGGGTCTGGATAGGAGAATTCTAGTTTGCCAGTAGTTGCATTAATTCTGTGGTTGACACTCTCCTTGAAATCTTGACCAAACTCGCCAAATTCCAATTCTGTTACTTTGAATGAATTGGGATTACGCTCAGACAATTCAACATATGTTGTTATGTCTTCTTCAATGGTCTTCGGTATAACTGAACCCTCACGATCGCCTGTATCAACGATGATTTCCCCTGTTATGGCATCATAATAAAGTCTACGTCCGATATTCATATTCTTCTTCATCCCCCTCTTTATTCAAATGCTACCCATTGATACGGTCCATCAGCCATTACAGGCAGTGTGAATCCACCATACACTACGCTAGCAGGAAGCACATCTCCTTTAAATTGCCAAGTATTACCTACCCCTGTTGACGTACCAAAGTTACCACCTGTACATTTGATTGATTTTGGTCCTAACTCGCCTGGCTCTGTACTGTAGAGTGTAATAGCGGAATATCCATTATATAAATCATTTACATATATGAGCGATGGTAGGAAGTCGAGACCCGCGACTGTTAGTTTAAAAGCGTTCGTAGTATTTTGACCATCAAGATATGTGAACGCAACTAAAGGTCCGTTTGACGCAACAGAACCCCTAGCAACTTTCTTACCTGTCGATATCTGACCGATTTTAGTCGCCAATGTCGGGAATGTGTCAGCCGCGGTTGCCGCGACGCCTTTAGCGTTTACTGCGCCTGCAATAGACGTTTTTCCGTTATTGGCAAACGTAAAAAGTTCTAACAATGCCGCCTCTACATCAGTAGCGGCAAATTTAGCCGCTGAATCTAGTATCTTTACCTTAGAGGCATCAGTACCAATTACTTCCCATGATGTTCCATTCCAATATTTTTGTTTAGCCATGCTTATCAACTCCCCTAGTTTGTATCTATCCAGAAAATATTGGTGTTCGATGGCGCTGTTGTACCTGCTTGGTATGGTTTGTATGAATTTAGCTTGGCTTGAGATCCCGCCGTTGTTTCCACTTCGAACCATGGTTGCCATACGCCATTTAGGAAAGCCCTATACCACATTCCAATCCCATTGAAGTCCCACGCTACTTGTACACTATAGATTGAATTATGCTGAATGACTTGGACGTATTTCCAAGTGTGCGCCCCCGACTTTGTTGGCTCATTTGCCATAGCCACTCCCATATAAAACCCAGTTGTTTTATAATTGTTCCAGTCAGTAGCCGCACCGATAGCAGTGGCTCCGCTTGTTAATTGATGCTTCTGTAACCAATTGGCATTGATTTCTGTTTCAGTATAGTATCTGTCATCATGAGTATGGGTATGATTAGCGCTTACTACCAAGTTAGCTACCATGTTGACTGAAACAGTGTCAAACGTTGTTTCTAAAGTTATCGCCCAACCACCATCCCATTTCTCCTTTTGGTAATTTGAATACCCTGCAAAGAAATCTTTAACAACTATTTGAGGATAACTCCAAGGCGTATTTAATTCCCCTATCCACACACAGGCTTTCACTCCGTCATGTCCTAATCTTATATTAAAATCTCTATTTGCATTAGATGAAATAATATAAGCCTGTGGATTAATCCATGTCGCTGATGATGAGTAGTTATACCCCCCAACCGTTATAGAGAATGCTTCTCTTGTTGCATAGTCAAATATATCGATAGTAAATCTCATCATAGTATTCGTCCAGAGTTGAGGCAATGTTATCTTAATTGGACCAGTGTGGAGACTATCTTGAGTTGCTAACATTGCTCCTTTTGGGTTAGAAATGAAGCAACCAGACCCCTCATTTATAACCCCTTCGGATGGAGGCAAAACTGCAGGTTTACTTAAAACATTAGCCCATTCAACACTGTCTGCCACTGATGCACCTGCAGGACCCGTCGCACCTGTATCACCCTTTGGACCTTGGGGACCTAGCGGACCAATACTACCAGTCGCTCCTGTGTTACCCGTGTCACCTTTGATACCTTGGATTCCTTGCGCGCCTGTGTTACCTATTGGACCTTGAACACCTTGGGAACCTGTTGCTCCTGTATTACCAGTTGCTCCTTTGATATTCCCCCTTAAGGTCCAGATCGTTGCCGCCATCTTCTCGCTGATTGCCCAAGTAACAGTATTAACATGCATATCGCCAATCGCTCCAAGACCTGTTGCAGGTGCAGCTGTTGTTGAATGCCATGTCTTGCCATCTAAACCTGCAATGCCTTGGATGCCTTGAGCACCTGTTGCCCCAGTATTACCTTGAGAACCTGTAAGACCCGTAGGACCAATTGGACCAGAGTTACCAATGGGACCTTGCTCTCCTGTATCGCCTTTGATACCTTGGATACCCTGCGCTCCAGTCGCTCCAGTATTACCAATCGGTCCTTGAATACCTTGAGGACCTTGAGGACCTTGGGGACCTTGAATGTCCACCACTGCCATCTGAGCCGATACTATGACATACTCGCCAACTGGCAGACCTTGGACTAGTGTAATACCTTTACCAGTAGAATGTTCAGTAAAGGACGTTTGTGGTTGCCTTTCACCGTTGATAAATAAATTTACTGCCTTAATACCTATAGGAAAAGCCTGTGCATCAGTCCAACTGAATGATCTCTGACCTTCGGTATTAATGAACTCTTTCTCAAACAGGACATATGACTGCGAAGAGCCAGGAGGTCCCATGATTCCTTGGTCTCCGGTGTCGCCTTTAGGACCAGTCGGACCAGTTAATCCGATATCGCCTTTGTCACCTTTAACACCCGCTAAACCAATAGGACCTTGAATACCCGTTGCTCCTTTAATACCCTGAATACCTTGAGGACCTATCGGACCCGTCGCGCCTGCTGGACCCTGTGAACCGGTTAATCCTATAGGTCCTTGCTCGCCTTTTGGACCCTGTAAATCAATAACAGACTGCATAGCTTCGACTAATACAAATTCGCCAGCATCTAATCCCACATCTAAAGTGACCGTGTGACCATTTGTTTCGACAAAGGAGTGATTCGGTTGTTTGTTACCACTTACAAATATTGATACGGCATTTACTCCTAATGGATATTCGTAGCCATCATTCCACGTGAATATTCTCTGTCCTTGAGTTGAGATGAACTCTTCTTGGAATACAACATATGAGTTACCATCTCCCGCAGGACCCTGTGGACCGGTATTTCCCAAGTCACCCTTTATCCCTTGTGGACCGATTGGACCTGTATCCCCTTTAACCCCTTGCGGACCAGTTAGACCGATAGGACCTGTGTTTCCGGTGTTCCCCTTAACTCCTTGAGTCCCTTGTGGTCCGGTTGGGCCAGTTAAACCTTGCGGACCAATGTTCCCTGTGTCACCTTTTAATCCCTGGATACCTTGTGGGCCAGTTAAACCAACCTCTCCCTTGTCTCCCTTGATGCCTTTTAAATTCGAATATACATATGTCGATTCATCATCACGTTTAATACCAAGAGACGTGCCGTTCCACACATAATCCATGCCGACACCATCAGTCCCAGGCGTACCTGGTTCCCCTACGGTACCACCTTCCGATACAGGTTCATCTAATTCACGTTTTATTTTCTCGATAATCGTTGGCATCGGTTGACCGAAAATAACATCTAATTGAAGACCACCCACTTCAATCACTTCCACAACTTCAGTGACTCGTAAATGAGAGGTACGGTTTTTCTTCGCGTTTTGCACGGTTACAATGTCACCTAATCGCCAATCCGTCCCATATTGAAATGGTCCATACGTTAATACGGATGTTTCAAACGATTCGACTTTTGCATATTCGTCTAACTTTTGTTGGCCACGATCCTGTAGATTTCCACCTTCCTCAATATCTCGTGCATCAATGAAAATTTCATTCCGTTCGAGCCCACTTGCTGTTCCTATAAAAGCAATTTCACGTGCTGCACCTTCACCTTGACCTGCCACAATCGCAACATTCTTATAATCGAGAGAGGATTCAATCACTTTTTGCGACTTCACATTGTCAAATTCAGCACTAAAAATAACAGGAGGATTGATCGTTTGGATGCTCGTTAAATCTCTACCTTCTAGTACGTCAAATGTATATGACACACCATCGAATAAGACATCCCAACCAAGACCAGACGTGACGCTTAATTTTTCTAATTCATCCCTCAAATTTTTAAAGCGCGTCTGGTAATAAAAAGAACTCCCACGATTTAAGTTGGGAGCCACAGTTAGATTTGAGATGATTCGTTCTGACGTAGTTAAAACCGCATTGTTATTTACAAATTGTTTCATCAGAGTTTCTACGTCTGCCGTTTGGCCGTCATACGCTTGTCCCTCCGGCGGAATCGTAAATCGTTTTGCAAGGATCCCTTTCAAGTCGTACCCTCTAACGATTAACTGATTGTCACCTTTGCCATTTTCAGATGTCATTTCTTCGATATGTGCAATAATTCCAGTCTTGTTGCTTCCAACGCTGACAATACGACCTTCTAGTAACTCATCCACATGTTCCATATGTTGATTAACAACAATCTGAAACTCGCCCTGCTTATGCCAACGTTTAGTCCACATGACACTATCAACTGCATCAATTTCTGTTATAAGTTCGAACGCATCCGAAAAAACCCGAATCATTTACTTCACCGCCTTCTACGCGAAACTCTTTTATCAAGTTGTATCAATCCAAATGTCTTTTGTAGAAGGAATTGCTGGCGCAGTTGACTGAACGCTAATCGTCATCCCTCCAAGTGCTGGTGCTTCCGATTGAATCGAACCAATGAACGTATCCCATTCATCTTGAGATGTTTGAATCACTGAAGCTAACTGAGCGTTAAGTTCAGTCTGAAAATCCTCCATATTCGCTAAAAATATATCTGTAGGTAATTCAGCCAACGCATTAACTACACCACATATTGATTCATTCAATCGTTCATCATTAATAGTTGCTACCGTAGATGCTCCTGCGTTGACACGTACTTGTGCAAGACTTAATTCATATACAATGTCATTTCGTTCAAGTGTTGGTGCGATTGGAGAAGTTGCAGGAACACCTTCTTTAATAAATATACGCACATCACGTTTTGCTAAGTTACGGTTAAGTCTAATTACTACACGGTCAATACGTGGAAATGAGGGATTTCCTGTAGCATGTAGAAGTGTAATTGGCGATGTATTCCGATACATATACCCTTCTACGAATGCTGCTCCAACTTCGACTGTGTTCTCTAGTCCTGAACCTCTTATAACTTTAAGTGATGGAGCGTTATTGCGATAAAACACACCGTTCGTAATCATTTCATGAAAATACTTTGCAAAATCTTCAGCAGTAACTAGCCTGTCACCATCCACAGAATCAAACATAAAAAATTCTTCTGCCATTTAATATTCACCTCTTTCTTATACTGCTAAATAGCGATTGTAATAACGTATCGTTACAGGTGCTTTTTCGTATTCTTCTCCTGTGGAATACGTGATTAAATTGTTACCTTCTTGGAGTTGGAAAAACGTACTGGATAAGGATGGGATCGGATTAATTTTGATGTAATTGAAAGCATTTATAACCGTTCCATCAACCGCTATTTTTTGGACGCGTTTTTTACCAAACTGCGTGCTGATCCACAATTTCTCACCATCTAGTAAACTTTGTGCCACTTCGATAAACTCGCCTGTTGTTTCGTTCTCGATCCGTATAGGTGAGGTCGCAGGACCTGTGAATGTCACCTCAATTGGTGTAGGTGAATCTCCTTGATTAACGATAATCCTTGATTTCGCAGTTGAGTCTTGATTACCGAATATAGTTGGCAGGATTAAAGGAAAGGTTAATCCACCACTGAAAGTTACTAATTGTTCCACAGATTCTTCTGACGCCCGCCAATATGGATTAAATGCAACCAGGTTGATGAATCCTTTTTGAATTGCGATTGTACGGTTCCCTTGTCCATCAGGAAACAGAGGAACTGAGTCGGGAGAAACATCAATTTCACGAATAATGTTTTCACTTTCATATCTCAAAACCCCTGTGCCTAGTTTAGGATTCAGTACTCGTCCAAGTAATTGCCTTGCTAGAATTACCTCTTCATAGGATTCCTTAACAATCAAAAATTGTATAGGTATCGAACGTTCTTCAAAGACCGCATCCAGTCTTGTACTACCATCCTGATAAGGTGCTTTCTGCGTTTGAATATCTGCACTTACATCTCCAAGTCCTCCAACCGTTTGCAAAAAAAATGGAGAGTCTCCAAATGTTAGTTTTTCACCTCTCGGATTGGTGTACGTCAATTTCTCCAATTAAATCCCCCATTCCATTGCAAGTTGACGACTCGCTTTTAATTGTTCGTTTTTAATTTGACTAGGTGATAAAGGTGTTGTTGAATGAATCGCAATGTTTTGCGTAATTCCTCCACCAGTCCCAACGCCACCTTTATGGTTAACATACATATCCACACTCAACTCTTGTTTAATCTGACGATGCAATGAATCCATTTGCGATTGTGTGTCCATTGGAGTCATTTGAATTCCTGCCATACTTGGTGTAAGTAGTTGTGGAGTAAAAGCATTTGTTAATTTAGTTGCTAAATCCGATACTGAATTAATCGCCAAATGACTCGTTTTATCAATCCCTTTGACAACACCAGGAGCGAACCATTTTGAAATGTCGGCAAATGCTCGTGAAGGCGAATGGGTATCTGTATCCTTCTTGAATCTAGCTAGTAAGTCTTTGGCAAATCCACCCACCGCGGCTAGCCCCTCGCCAATTTTTCCTGTTATACCTTTGATGACCCCATCTATTAAGTCTGCTCCTGCCTGTTTCATATCCTCTATAAACGATCGTATTTTACCAGGCATTTCACTGATTTTCCCTATCATTTTGCCAATACTTTCAACAAGGAACGTAACCATTTTAGCCGCTGCTTCCTTGACGGATGCTGAAACTTTATTCCAAATTTCAATCGTTTTTGCTTTGATCTTGTCCCAGTTCACAATGATTAATATCGCTAGACCAACGATAGCTGCAATAACCCAACCCACAGGACCAAGAGCGATAAACCATGCTGCCGCCATTCTTCCTGCTTGTATTAAAGCTTGCGCTCCCATGAATGTCCATCTACCGACCATTTTAGCTGCCGCAACTACCATCGATGCAATCGCCGTAGCCATTGCTGACCCTGTGGACATTAACCACGCAGCCGCAACTTTTGCAGCATGTACTAACGATTTAGCTCCAATCAATGCCCATTTCGCTATAAACTTAGCTGTTGCTGTCGCCATACTTGCTAATGCTGTTACCATGGCTTTTCCTGTTGCTAACACCCATGCTGCAACAACTTTTGCTGCGTGAACTAATGCTTTCCCGCCAATTATAGCCCACTTAGCAACAAATTCAGCTGCAGTAATAGCCATTTGCGCTCCTGCTTTTATCATAGAACCAATCATCATTGTCATACTTAGCATCATTTTAGCTCTCATTAAAGATGTTGCCGACATAACCGCTTTAGCCGCACCACCGAATATTGCGCTAAACGCTACAATGTGTGGTGCGAATGCGATAACCGCACCCGTTAGCAATAACAAAACTGCGACAATTTTACCAATGATTGGATGATTTTCTAACATGGAATTAGACCACGCAAGGAAATTATTAACCAAATCAAGAATGAACGAACCCAATGGAGCTAACGCAATTCCTAAATTCACTAAAAATGTCGTCAAATTACCGATCAATGAAACCACTTTAGGAGCGTTCTCTTTTATATAGGTGATGAAATTTTGGAATCCTTGATTTTGAGATATTGTGGATGACCATTCTTTGAAACGTTCCATCATGTCTTGTAAACTAGTCATCATATCCGATGAAGACGGGGCGAATCCTGCGAATACGTTTATAATCCCTTGAAATGCGTCACTAAAGATTGAGCGTATTTTCGGCATGTTTTCCTGGACATACGTTACAAAGTTTTGAAAACCTTTACTTTCGCTTAATCCAGCAGCCCATGTTGCGAAACTTGCACCCATTGTTTCAAACCCTTTTGCTGTCGTTTCAGTTAAAGGAGCAAATGCGGTGATCATGTTCAATATTCCGAGAATAAAGTTACCGATTCCTTTAGTTACTGTCTCAAGCAATGGTCCTGCCGATTGATTTAAGTATTCAAAAAATGCTTGCATAGGTTTAGAATCAAATGCGGCTCCTAGACTATCTGTTAACCTGCTAACTGCGTCCGTTACACTCAGAAACATGGGTTTAATGTCCAATAAAGCACCGTTAAGAATGTTTAAAACCTTAATAAATATGGAAACTGTTTGTGCTTTTGTTTCTTTTGCTATTTGCGCCCAAGAACCTTTTAGGGCATCCAATGCATCTTTAGCTTTCTGGGATTCCTCGAATACTCCTTTTAGGTTAGTAGCAGCTAATCCCCCGAATGCTACCGCACCAATCCCTGCAACTGCAAATGCTGAAGCAAGGGCAAATGTTGAACCTGCTACAACTCCTAACATAGGACCGAGGTTACCAATCGCCCCAGCTAATACGGCTATAATAGGTACGAGACCAGCAGATAATGACACACCTACACCCTGGAATGTATTTTGCATTACTTCACCAAGAGCACGAGTCATAGTAGCGTATTTGGACATTGCATTTTGGTACGCATTCCACTTCGCTTTAATAGTGACAACTACTTTATCTCGTGCAAGATTTCTTGAAATCACCGCGACCTGTCGAGCTTTACGCATGAAGTCAGCTATGTTTGCACTTATATTTTTCTTGCTAGGCTTTGTGGCTTTCTTCGTTTCAGCTTCCATTTCAGCAATTTGCGTATAAAAATCATTTATATCAACATTGATTTCCTTCGTTGCTTTCTTAACAGCTTTTTTGGTCAAAGATTCCACTTCAAGAATTGACGCGTAGAAATCATTAATGTCAGCATTAATTGGCTTTGTTGCTTCCATTGCCGTTTCTTTTACTTTCTTATCAACCATTTTCATTTTGCGTTGAAAATCTTTTATCTTTGCACCAATTATGGCTTGAAAGTTTTCGATCATTGAAGTCCCCCCCTTTCTACTTTTTAGTTGAAGCTGAATATTTCTTCATTGCTTCTTTGGCTTTTTTGTAACGTTCAAGGTGTAAGGGTTGTTCTTTTACTCCAACTGAATTGTCTATTTCTTTGCGTGCTTTATCCGCATCGTAAATATCTTTTAATTTCAGGCTTTTCTTCCTAGTGTTCTTCACCTTTCCAGTGAAGATTGCTTGGACCGCGCACAACTCATAACTATCAATAATGCGTAGCTTTGCACCTTTTATAAAGTTTTTGAATTCCCGAGGAGTCCAGGAATAAATTACTTCAGTGTCGTGTTCTCCGAGATAATGTTCAGCATCAATTTGCAACTGATCGTAATCTATTCCTTCATTGCGTTTCGGCTGTCTTGCATTAGGTTGTACATTTTGAGGTTTTCCGCTTTCTCCTCTTCGTCCTTGCCCGTCTCTTTCAGAATCTCGATGTTCTTCCAATACTTTTTGGCTTTCATTTTGAAGAAACCCGAGTCAGTTAACTCGTTGTATGCCTCTTTCACCAATTTCTCGGAATCTCCATCTTCTTCAATACGCGTCTCGATCGCTTCCTCAATTTCTGCTTCGGAAGGTTTTTCTTTACCTAGATATTCGAGAGCACAAACCCAAAAAGCGACTAAATAAGTGTTATCGAACTCCAGAAGATTGTTCACTAAGTTCATGAATCCACCTGCTTTATTCCCGTTTTTGTCTTCTTCGCTATATTTTGCATCTGCAAGTCGATCAAACTTAAACGTACATTTCGCTTTATATTCTTTTCCATTAATCATCAATACTGTCATCTTCCTGTTCCTCCTCGAAAATTCAAAAATAGATATAAAAAAAGAACCACTTTAAAAGTGGCTCTTGATTACGGTGCTACTGGTGCTGGTGTTTGCTCAGGAAACTCACCTGTAGTTTCCCCTGGTGCTTCGAAACCATATGTTGCGAATGCAATTACTTCTGACGGTAATGCAGGAATTGTTCCCTCTACCGTTCTTCCGATAACTTGAACTGTTCCTGAGAATTCTACAAATCCTTCAGCCGCTGATTTCTCTACTGATTCAACAATCGCATATGCGAAAAGTGAGTCATGTGTACCATTTTCATTTGGAATTAAATCCACTTCCCACACTTTGATTTGCTTTTTATTTCGAATGGCATCAAGTACCGCTTTTTGTCCAGGATCCCCTTTTTCTGCATATGCCGTAAACTCAAATGCTTCACTGTTTTGACCATAACCAACAATCCGTCCAAATTTAGTTTTCTCATCTACTATGTCATTTCCGATCGAATAGTTACTGTCTGTTAAATGCCCTAATACATATCCAGCTGTTGCTAGTGCCGCATCAGTCGACTGGAACATTAGGATAACGTCTTTACCTTGTTGCATGAACTTCACTCCCTAATTGTTTTGTATTGTGTACTTCATTCGTAATATCCCATGTTTAATACGAGGATCTACATCGTCAATCACAGTTATGTTTTCCACGACCACTTTTCGTAGGATGAACCCACTCAATCCCAACTGGACCCTCAGTGAAGCTAAACAAAGATTAAGGATTTCATAGCTTTCTTTTTTCCCTGCATAAACACTCCATGAATGAATGACAATCACTAACTCTTCACCGAACTTATTCTTAGTGGTAAAGGGAACCATAGTAGGTTCACCAATCGTGATATACGGATGTAGTTGATCCTCTTCAACAGCATCAAAAACGCCTTCAATCTTTGCCAACAGTGTTGGGTCAGAAGAAAGGCGTTCGAACATTTTTGTTTGTAATTCCAACATCGCAGTTTGAATCATCATATCATCGACCCAACTTTCGCATTTCTGAATTAAAGTGCTTTTGTCCAATATCAATAGCCGGGAACCAAAACGGCTGAGGTTGCATTCCCTCAGTAATTACGAATCTACCTAATTTTGTAGAGTAATAGGTCCATGGAGTTTTACGGCCATTACCTTCGACTGCATAAATCCCCGTGCCAAACTCAACATAAACGGCATAAGATGCAGTCACTCTCACTATGGCAGTTAATCCACCGTTTCTTATTTCTAGCTCAATCGAATCTCGTAAATTCCCTTCGTCAAAAGCTGCAAGTGCTTTAGCGTTTGACAAAATCATTATTGCGGTATCAACCACGATACGTTTAGCATCACATTCAACACTCTCTTCATACTTTTTCAAGGCATTAGAGAGTGCCCGACTGCCAAACTTAACCTGTCCACTACGCGCCATGAGGAACCAACTTCAAAGGCACTTTCATAACCTCATGTTGTCCGCCTTGATCTTGAGGCTTACCTACTAATTCATAGGTGTCACCTTCACATATGCATCGCATCTTTTCGTTAATATCAGTACGATATGGGTAGTAAAGGTTACTATCTAAAGGATTGGATAGCTTTTGAGCTGTAAAGATTTCACGGCTTAAAGGTGTATCTAAGAAGCCACTGAAGTCTTTAATAGAAGTAACTTCAACCCATGATTGCATATATCCACCAGCGCCATCCGAGACTTTATTTAACGTTTGAAACACAACTGCGTGAGGATATTCATCTTGATGCATGGAACTTCACCTTCCGATACGGACGTAAATACGTCATTAAAGAAGAAGGGAATTCCATATCATATGAGTATGATACAGAACCCATTGTCCTCGATTTTAATCCGACTTTTTGCTTGTTGTGTTCACAGGCTTTTGCGATAAACAATCGAACGCCCCCTGGCAACCTAGCAGGAGGTGTTAGGTCTTGCCCTAAAGGGTTATTACAATATTCAGTAACGTGATCAACAAGCAACGGAATCATCGTGCTTATAAACTCGTCTGAATCAGTACCCTTCCAACCGAGTATAGTTTTAATTTCATCAATTTCTAATGGTGTAGGTGTGATTTCCATAGTGCCCCTACTCTCCGAGGATTACGTTTATTAAATTCTCTTTAATGGCTTTTGATTCATACTCTAGTCCTTCTTTATCAAGATAGGCTTTCAAGTCGTCATTTTTTACTTTTTCTAATTCCTCACGAGACGATGTAGAATAATCCACTTCATTAGTTGCGGCTTCCATAACCTCTGCACTTGCTAATTTGTACCCTTGATTACGATACACAGTGTCAAACACACGTTGTGTAACTTGTTGGGCTTTACCGTTGGCGTCGACGACATTAATCACGCTGTCAGAAGATTTTACATAAGTGGTCATTCCACTTCACCTAAAATCACGCTAATTAATTCTTCTTTCGTGAAGGCGGAATCATAGACTAAGCTTTCTTTATCAAGGAATGCTTTTAAATCATCATTCTTCACTTTGCGTAATTCTTCACGTGAAAGTGTTAAATAGTCCACATCTCTTGCAAGGTCTTCTACTTCACCAACAACACCTAATTTTAATAGCTCTTCATAATCTTGTTTAGAAACTGAAGCCTTTGAGTTTTTCGCATATCGGTCGTTTCCGTATTTCACATTGCGATTAAATGTTACTTGAACTTTTGACATGTATTCGTCCTCCTTCAAAGATGAATAAGGGGAAATTAATCCCCTTAATTAGTTAACTTTAGCTGCAAATATGTTGTTCAAATTCTCGAAACTTGGTAATACAATCTCAGAGACGATAGTTTGAACGTTTACTGGATGAGCTTCTTTAATTGTGGTAATTGCAACACCCGTATTTACAATGCTTACATCTGCATTTGTTTCACCAGTCATCAAATCAGACTCTTCAGGAGTTGTACCGTAGTATGTGTTACCAAGACCACCATCCGGAATCAATGTGATGTAATCATCAGGATAGAAGTTTTTCAATGTGCCATCTTCTGCAGTGTATTTTTTGTTATAAACTGCAACAGATAAACCTAACTTGTTAAGTAAATATTGTTTAACCATTGAATCCGTCAAAATAATATTTTGGGAGCCTAACGGGTTAAGGTCTTTACGAATGCTATCGTGTGCCAGTAAGTAACCAAACGTCTTACGAGTCAAAATGGCACTAGTAGGACGTGACCCTGTATCGTCTTCAATAAGGTCCTGCCAAGAAATGATGTCTTGGATAGGTGTAGAAGCAGAATCGCTCCAACGAGCAGTTGTAAGCAACTCTTCCTTGTGCCCTTCAGGCATCTTGTAATCATAATCATAGTTCATGCGATTAGCTGTAATAGCAATTTTACCCGTAGACAATAATTGCATGATCATTCGTTCTGGTTGCACTAAGGCGCCTTTCACTAAGTCAGCAGCATCGTCGTAGATGTTTGCAATTAGTGAATCAACTGCATCACCCAGGTTAGAAGATAGTAACCGGTTTAATTCTTGACGATCTTTTTCACCGATACGTTTTGCTTCACGGAAGAAAGGCATTTCCGTTTGAACTTTACTAAATCCGATACGATCACGAACAGTCGCTTTTGCATCGAACTCCGATGGCATTAACGCAACAGGTAGACCGTTTGCGCCTTTAATCCAGCTAAGGTCTAAACCAAGTTGTTTCTTAGCAGGGAAAAGAGTAGCCCCTAAATATGGAGCAGTGTTTAATGGGTTATTTTGGTAGTACGTCGCAACGTTTTGTGCGTTAACTAAATCAAAGATTGTTGGCATTTATCGTCATCCTCTCTTATTTCACAAATGTAATTTGTTTTAATGCTGTTACTGCAGCGGCAACTGGTGCCTCTGGTAATTTATCTAAAGCAACAAAACCGTGAATCAATGCTGCTCCTGAAGCTGGTCCGTGTGTTACGTCCGTGTCATTAAAAAGGACACCTTCCGCATTTAGGTCGTTAGCTTTAACAGCTAGAGCTGATTCACTTAATAAGAAGCCACCACCAAGAATTGTGCCTGCAGGTACTACCTTTTTACCGTCTGCATTTGCTACTACACCTGCATCCGAAACTGTGACCGCTAAGTTAACGTAATGATCCGGGAATTTTACAATACTTTTTGTGTTCGTATAAACTGTTTCTACAAATTTAGCCATTGAATGTTTCCTCCTTATTCAAAATAAGATTTACGAGCTTCTTCAAGCCCTGTATTTGTTCCTGCTGCATTAGCTGCAATCTTTTTGCCATAAGCACCTGCGTCAGTATTATTGGTACCACCTTCATTGTTGAAGTTACGGCCACCAGCTTTAAACTTAGCGTCCACGGATGATTGCACCGCCTTTGTATAAACCTCTTCAAGTTTCGCTAGATTAGCAGACGTTTTCTCTTCATCGTCGCTTACAAAGTAATCTAGTAAGTCAACAGGCAAACCTTTACCGTTTGCTTGTTTAATTGCTGTGTTCATTAACTTTTCACGCTTCCCAGCTTTACGCTCATCCTCAATTTCCTTACGTAATTGAGCAATCTCGATTTCAGCTGGTGACTTGTCAGGATTTCGTTTTTTTAACTCATCCTCTATAAGCGTATTTAGATTCTTTTCTTTCCACGTATTCAAGCCTTTTGTAAAGTTCTGATCTAAACGAGGTTGAAGCACTTTCTTTCCTGCATCCGTGTCTATGAACCCTTCCACCCCTTCAACTGTTGGCGTTGAAAGTTCACCGAGATACGTTTTTACATCTGTATTATCTTTGTTGGCTAAAAGCCAAGCTTTAATTTCTTCTAAAGTCATTAATAGTTCCTCCTTGTGCCCTTATAGTTCGCGCCTATGAGTGCAAAATAAATAAGCCTTTTAAAGTCATGCTCATGACCAGTTAGATAACGCACTAACTAAACGAGATGGTGGATTGATCACCGTACCCTTTCATTTCGTATTTGAAATACAAAGCAAAATTCGCCACCACCTTTACGGAATATGGGTATACAGTTTTACAGGTGTCATTAACCTAGTGTTACTTTGAATAGCTCTTGCATTTCCCTTTGCTAAGGCTTCCGCAATTTTCTTTCCGTCCATGGTGATTGAAGTCGCTTTTCTCGTTTGTCCATGACGTTTCAACTCTCTCAGAATTTCAGCAAGCGTATTGTCGATTGATTATAGATACTTTTCAGTTTTCTCCACAATTGACACTCTTATTCGCATACATAATTTATTCATCGTAGCTTCCCATAACTTTGATTATGTTAAACTAAATAATTTTAAAGCCGTTGGTAAATCTACGTTTCTGATTCTGCATAAAATTCATTAAATGTATAAGCTATTCAAACGCTCAGCAACTCACTGTTTTCGCATGATTACTTTTTGTCACTTGATGCGTGATTTTGTGTGGGATGTATATGGTATTCATCATAATTTCTGTAATAATCCGAGAGGTTATATACTCCCAACCAAAACATAACTAAACCTAATAGAAATTCTTCGTATAAGAAAATATTCAATAGACCCCAAGCTACAAGAGTTGTGCCAAAATAATACTCTGCTGTTTTCTTCATTTACTCTGCGCCACTCTTCAGTTTGATCCTGATTTTGTCGCCCAACTTAAACAAAAATGTATCAGGATGACGACCAATAGGACTGCGTATTCCTAACAAACCTATGATGAAACTTCTCATTCTCAACACACTCCTTAACCTGCTTTACCTTTCGCCCAATCCTCATAAGACATATACGGAATCACACGACTAGGTGCTTGTATTTCCTTCTGAGCACGTTTTAATGCTTGGATGTAAGTTAATCCTTCATCGGCCATGTACTTATCAATACGATCAGCTAATTTCTGTTGGTACTTGTCGTCCATGTAATCACGTTCACGTCGATTCTCCGGTAACTTACCGTTAACTTTCATGATGACCGTACATCTGCACTGGATATCAAGTGCCGCAACACCAAATAGCCGAGGACCTTTTGCTTTCCATTTCTTGTAATGGAAATATCCATCCTTATCAGCTTCATCTGCATCAAGTACCCTATGACTACTTCTTACTCGTATATCAAGCATAGACGCCCAAACCTTGGTCATTTCCGCATATTCAGAAGCTTGTTCAAAAACCTTTTCAGCAGCAATACTTCGACTTCGACCAACTTCAGTTCTAGCAACCAATCTCGCTTTCTTTGAAGCAAAGCCTAATTGATTCTCTAATCGTCTAGCAATATCCGAATACCCTTCACCAGCGATCAACCCTTGAGTAATCTCAATATTGATTCTACGAACCGTATCATTACGATGTTGTTCGAGAACCTTGGGCAATCCTAAAAACTCAATAGGATTTAATAGCGCTTCTTTGATGGTTGCTAAAGAAGGAATACTGAATCCCATGTCTGTTGCAGGTGTAATGCTTTGTTCAATGATGTAAGCCATCATTAAGTACTTAGTGACATATTGATAACTTACTTGGTCCTGGATGCTTTTAACGAAGGTGCGATAGTCATCAGTCAATTGGTCACTGATCAACTTCATTTCCTTTTGATAGCGATTATATTTGTTGAGCTCAGTAAAGCTTAATTCACCCTTTTTCTCATACTTCCGATACATCTCAGATATTTGAAAAAGTATAGTCTTTAAACGTCTAGCGAATACTTTCTCTAAATCGCTCTCTGCTTTAGCAAGTGCCTTGTCTAAGGCTTCTTCGATATCAAGTTGATTCACGACTTCCTCACGCCCGTTCCTTTACATGTCGGACATTGAATCATATCAGCTGTTTTGGTACTTTGTATTTTCCCGGTACCAGCGCAAACGTTACATGGTCCAGATTCAACAGGTTTCTCAGAACCATCTTTAGATCCGTTTCCCTCATTGCCAAAGTCAACCAACTCTTCATCAACTAAGGGTTCTAACCCTGTACCATAAAGCAAAGCATCCTTCTGCATTTCTTGTAGTTCATATTCAACATCATCAACCTGTGTTAGCATTCCTAATCTAGTTCTTTCACTGATATGACCTTTAAATGCTGCAGTCGTTTGTGCTTCATCTAGTAAGTTAGCCGGTAAATTACGCTTCCAACTAAAGAAAACTTTCAAATAATCATCTTTTTGAAAGCCTTTTCGTTTGTACCATGCACTGAACAGTACTTTAAACTGGTACCGCAACGTCGATGTGAACTTTCGTTCCATCGTAATGCACTTGGATTCTAACGCTAATAATTTGAAGCGCATCGCGACTCCTGAAATGGTTCCTGCAAAAGATTCATCTGAAAAGTTTACAGATTTCGCAAAACGAAGAATGTTTTCATCTAGTCGATCAAGGTGATTCTCAATCATCGTGTCATTAATTTCTTTTGTTAAGTATTTCACGTCATCATGTTCTCCAAGTAATTCGAAGATACCTGACTTTTTCAGTTCTTTCAGAGTGTCCTCATCGGCACCCATCCCTTTTAAGATTAAGTAAGCTAATCGATACTGTTCAATCTCATTAGAAGCGTCTGACAACGTTCTATCGTATGCGTCGATTAAAGCGAGAACTTTCTCTACATCTGCTTTTAACTCTTTATTGTTGGCGATCCCAAAGAACGGATTATACTCATATAGATGAGATTCAATTTCAACGAGTTCGGCATCAACAAAAAAGTAAACATAGGTATCATCGTAGAATTCAGCATATTGCTTACCATCGGATTTGTAATAATACAAAGAGTAATCAGGCTCATGTATATCTTGGCCGATAAATATCGATTCCCAAGGCTCAATGTTTTTAATACGTTCCTTACCGTCTAAATCGAAGTACGCAAGACGTCCAGAGTACCCACAAATTGCTGCCATCTTTCCACATTCCGAATCTGCATCATCTGCATTATTTCGGAGTAAAAACTCTTCGATTTCTTGTTTCATCTCCTTGTTGGCTTTATCGACATCGTAACTAATGGGATGACCAAACATATAACCAACTTTCGTATCAACTATTTCCGCATCGAAAGCATTGTTCAAACGGTTATTAACTTTGTCATCCAACCTTTGGACAATTTTGCTATCGTCGAAGCCGTCATAAGCTGCAGCTCCTCTTTTAAAAATAGCAGGACCATCTTCTTCAGCTTTATATCGTTCGTAAAGATTTCGCATACGGTCTGCATCTTTTTTATGTGCTGCAATGATTTCTTGCAACAGCTCTTCATTGATTCCGTCCTCATCAAGTCTTCGTTTGAATTTCAACAATCGGTTCACCTCTTTTCTTTCCTGGGATATTCTTTATTTCACATAAGATAAATAACAAACGGTTACTGGACATAGATTACTGGCCAGAGTTTTGTTACTCCTTTATAAGTAAAAATATTGTTGTTTAGAGACTACAAAGTATTGTTCAGAAATGGATGAGTTATGTTACATGTTCATTTCATCTCTTTTCTTGCCTAGTTTAAGATTCTTCATTTCCACATCATCTAGGCCATACCAAACTGCTGAGAATGTGTGCGGATCAATGTTGAACTCGTCCTCAATGATTTCCCCGTTCTTATCGACTTTGAACGTCAAGTCTTTTAACTCTCGAATAACGTCCGGGCACTCATCTGAACAAATGATTTTCTTGAATCGTTTTACCTTTTTGGTGTACTGAATACGTGAACCAGGGAACTTACGAGTAGCCATCATCCGGAAACCATTTTGTCGAAAGAACTGAATCGTCTTAGGTTCAGCACTATCTGCTTTGATTAAGACTTTCTTTAACTCCTGCAGTTCTTCAGCTGTACGATCATCTGTCATATTGTTCTTGTAATACTGCCAGTAGATATAAAGATTGAGGTTGTTTAAATCAACAGCCATTCTAACCACTGCGTTATAGGAGTTAACAAATCCAAAGTCCATTCCGTTTTTAAGTAATGGCTTTTGAATCTTCTCTATAGCTGTCATTACCTGTTCGTGTGGCTGTACTTCGAATTGAGGCAATACCAAAATACCGTTAACGCCAAAACGCCCCTTCCGCGCAATGCGATAGAGGTCTAAGTCGTGTGTCTTCAAGTCTTCTAGCTGTTCAATATAGCTTTCAGGCAAAAATAAATTATCATCAGCTGTTGAATGATGATAATAAGTGTTTTCGATAATTATGGTTCTCTTTTCATACAGTTCTTCAGCATCCAAAACAAAGAAATTAGTTAATGGATTTTTAAAAAAATGCTTGAAAGTCCAATTCCCTTCACTAACCGGGTTAGTAGAGAGAATCATGTATAGATCTAATTTCGGATGCCGTAAGCGTCCGATTAACTCTTTAAACCCCGCATACTTCACTTCCGAACATTCCTCTAACCAGACGATTGAAATGTTATTTATCGATTTCAATTTCTGCGGTTTGTCCATTCCTTTAAAGATTATCTTCGAACCGTTAGGAAAACGTAATTGCATAGGAGACGATAGGCACTTGATACGCCCTTCTAAACCTAAATCATTTACTATTTCCTCTAGCAATGAAAACGTCGAATCACGATGAGTGTCGTAAACCTCACGCACAACTAATGCAGTACGCTTCTCTTCTAAGAGTTTGAGAATGATTTTAAAGGCAACATGGTAAGACTTACTACTTCCGTAACCACCTACAAGGAATTGGAACTTCTGATTCCAGTCAAACAAAAAATCCTCAAAATGAGGATTCACTTCTTTCTCTATTTGAGCTGAAACCATCAGCGACCACCCTTTCGGCTAATCACGATTTCGATAGGTCCTTCATCATTATTCCCATTCAGCTTCTCTATTTCGGCTTTTGTTTTATCAATGCCCAAACGCATCTGATCAAGTTTCAAAAGACGCTCATCATCATCGTGTGCCATTTCGTTAAACTGCTTGATGGAACTTCGAAGCTCTCCAATTGCTTTTGATTGAGCATTTAAGAAGGTTGCTTGACGGTCCCAAGCGAACTGGAACTCATACTCGACCTTATCGCCAAATTCAGAGCTCTCAACCTTTTTGATTTCCTTAATCATTTCTTCTTTCGATTCAACAAACATAATTTTTTGTGCGCGTATAATTGCAGCATATTGAATTTGTATTTGGATCCACAATAAGTCAGCAGGTTCACTATCCTCAACCATTCCCATGATGTCCAGTGTCTCTTGAGGCATATAGCGCGAAAACAGGCCGTGCTTTAATGACCTGGTGTTCCGTTGTGAAAATTGATTCTGTGGTTTCGGGTTTCCACTTCGCTTCTTGCGAGCCTTCTCTTTTTTCGAAGACTTTCTTCCATCAAGTGAATCATCATTTGCAGCTACTCTACTAGAACACTTCTGTTTAGTAACGTTACCGTTTTCATTAGTTACGTTACCATTCATTTGATCATCCCATTTATCTTGATTCTTCCACTTACGAATTTGTGAATCAGAGACGCCTAATTCAGCAGCAATTTCTTTTAATAACTTCTTACCTTCTGATATCTTATAAATCTCATATGCCTTATCACGGGCTGGACTTCTCGCTCTTGCCATTTGATTACTCACCCGCCTCCTTTATGCGATTTGTTTTTGACACAGAAAAACCACCACAGTGTGATGGTTCTTTAATACTTACTTTTAGGATTTCACTAGGTTTCTAAAGTATATTACTAAGGATTTCTCTCGTCTTGAATTCCCCAATAAATATGTAAAAATACCATACAAACAAAGTATAGAAATAAAAGAAACTGCTGGAGAAACTTTTTCAAATCCTGGTATAGTTGTCTCAACAAAACCCATATAAGCCGAAATCACAAGAAATGTAATTCCAGAGAAAAACGTCATGCTTTTAAGCGCATCTTTTGATTCTTCTAAATAAGCTAATCGCGCTATTACAGTGGAAAACAATTCGGGATCCATAAGTTTTAATTGCTTTAGATTATTTTTATATTTATTCACTTGTAGTGATTTTAATTGATAAAATTCTTTTTCAATGAAGTCGATAAATTCTTTGTCACTAGCATTGTAAATCTTGCTTTCGAGGATGTCATAAAAGTTTTCTTCTTCAATCACAATTTTCATAGTCATCTTAAATCCCTCCAATATGACATTATTCGGCATATATCACAAGAATTCCTTTATTCCAATGCCATTTGCACAATACATTATGCTATAACGAAGGATTTTCCTTATTTTTGTCGAATTGTAATTATCAGGAGGTGAGAAAAAATGATTATGAAACATGTGAATTCCTCGAACTTGGTACGGGTTGGTTACGATGAATCAGATCAAACACTTAGAATTGAATTCCGCAGTGGAACTTATGACTATTTCAATGTGCCTGCTCATGTTTATACTGGTTTATTAAACGCAGCTTCTCATGGAAGTTATCATGCGCAACATATTAAAGACGTCTACCGATATAGACGCCTCTAATCTTGATTTATAATGATAATTGCCGGTCCCGTGATATGTTGTTCTCCTTGACCGGTTGTTATTGTTACTTTCTCGTAAGGTTCAATGTTCAAGTAAGATATTCCTTCTCGTCCCAATAATTCTTCTGTAATATCTTTTGTAGTTTTTTTCAATTTTAACACCACCTTTTCTTTGTATTATGTATTTACCAATATAATTTATACAAATATCAATTAAAGAAAAAACGTCTAGACCTTTGCCCAGACGCTTTAGATTTCGCTTATTTAATTAGACTTAATTAATATACTTCACTAAAACCCTACTCATGTTGCGTACTGTATACTCCTTATTTAAAGAGTAACACATCATGTGTCAATGGTATGTGTATCATTTTGTTCACTCTTATAGATAGCTTGCGAATATGACTTTCCGAATATTTCAAGTCGAATGCGATTTCCTTCAACGTCATGTTTTTAACAACTCTCATCACCGCAATTTTCTTTTCAAGTTCAGTGAGTTTACCTAAAGCTTTTTCGTAATCAGCTTTCATCTCGTTGTAATGTTCCAAACGTTTTAAAATGCCATGCTTTTTGTTATTCAGAAATTCAATTCGCTCAATTGCTTCTTTAGATCCGAATTTATCAGCACCTATACTATTCAGCATGATATTACCTTTACCAAACCAATAATCCATATCTGCATCGACTCTTTCTAAGTCCAATTCGATTAGTTCAATTTCGGTACATAAGTCCAGGTAGTTTTTTAATGCTTTCATTTCGTTACCCCCTTTTAATGAATTAAAAAAGAGAACACCAAAACAGCGTAATACTGTTAGGTGTCCTCTAGGTTACTAGTGGGACTATTATTCTTTAGCGTAATTTTTAATAAGTTCTCCATTATTAATGTGATAAAGCGCATTACCGTTAGAAGGGTCGATTTTGAAATCCTTAAAATATGTTGCGAGACTTGGATTTTCAGTCTGAGTAGTTAAATAAGGTTTTTTCATTTTATCCTTCATAGTAGTTATTTCACGTTTAATTTCTTCTATATCAGATTTCGGTTCTCCAGTAAGAGAAATTTTATCTAATTTCACAGTAATATCATCAAACTTTTTACTATGATTTGCATTAGTTTCATTGAACTGAGAAATTATTGTTAACATTTCATCATTTCTTAATTGATTTCTATTCTCAAACTCTTCAACTATTTTAGCTATGTCATTAGAGACAATTTTTAATTCTTCAATACTACTTTTCACATCAAAAATATTATTTCTTTGCCCTGCTACGTCAATCAATGTGATGATTATTGCTATTACTGCTAAAAGTATAGAACTAAGTGTTGCTGCAAAATTAAGTAATGATCCTGCATAATTGGAACCAACAAAAATATATGAAATTAACCATACAATTACTCCAGTGAAAATTATTGATAAGTATACGACATGCAAAGCTCCAACAGTTTTCGTTACTATATTATCTTTTGTCAAAACGCTTCCCCCTCATCCCACTTCACGCGGGTTACCTTCCCTTGATGTGTTGTAATCTTCGTTTCAGCGAATGAAGGAAGTTCAGAGAGCTTTATTTTGCCATCGGATATTATCACTACACAACTTGGTGGTAATTCTATTATATCCAATTCTAGTACTCCATTGGAACTAATATTTATTTCTTTCATTCTCATAGTAAACCTCCCATTAATACTTATAATCCATCAATGCCTCTTGGACGTTGTTTAATCAATCCCATTTCTGCACGATCGATTATTAATAATCCAATTTCAAGTGGTTTTCTTTTCATTTTCGTGGCGATATTTTCTGCACTAATATCACCTTTCCAAAGCTCCACGAAATCTTCTAGTTCTTGTTCAGTGAAATCGAATTTTAAATTGAACTTTTTATCTTCGAATAAGTGGTATTTCATTTTCTTTTGTCCTTCACAACTTTAACAATTGGACAGATGGCTTGCGCGACATCAGCAGCTGTTGCTTTTGGGATGTTCACTTTTCTCATCCTTTACTATTTCGAATAACTACGAATTAATTTTCAAATAAATCATATACTACCAAAGCCACACTTTTATTTGCCTGAATCAAAAGATTGAGGTGGTTTAAGTGGATATTGTTTTTCTGGTTATCAGTTTATTTATTGAAGTGCTGGGTGGCTTGCTTGTAATTTTAATTGCTGCCTACATCAATAGAAATTATTAATAAGCAAAGTCGATTCATTACGTCCAATAAATCCAAAAAAGTTTTCAATTTATAATAATTTAAGTGACAGGTGAATTAATGTTGTGGCGAAAGGAGACTATTTTAGCTCTCCCTAGCCACATGAATAAATTATAAAATAACTTAACATTAAGGTTCATAAATGCTGTATTCTCGTGGGTTTTTCACTGAGAATCAGCATTTTTTCTTTGCAAACCTTTATATCCCAACGGTTGATGGACTCTTCAATAAATTAATAAATTATAAACTCTTTTGCTAATAAGATTATGATTACTTTTGAAACCGCAATTTCGTCTCGCCACTCTTACTAATTTGCAGTATTATTTAATTAGTAAAATTTAGTGGGTGGTGAATACATGGAATACACTAATATGTTTGAAGGCGTAAATTTTAATCAAATGCAATTTATCTGGCCTCTTATTATCCTGTTTGTTACGATATTGCTTTTTGCAATTATTTATAAACTACTGTTTCAAAGGATATTGCCACGTGGAATATTTAACTTTCTAATAGGACCAATCTGTTTGTTTGGCCTTTATGTTTGGTTAATTCCAATGAACTTAGGTTTTTATGAATTATTCAAGTAACTGATTTTGCGCAAAGCAGCCACCGATAAAGGTGGCTTTTTTCTAATTCCCTACAGCCACTTTATACCTCGAATTCACAACGCTCATTTCAGGTAGATTCGCTCTTACCAATGCATCTGCAAATGGTGGAGGAACTGCATTACCGCATCTCGCAACTTGTTTTGCTTTTGAATAATTTTTGCCTTCTGAGTCCTGGTCGATAATATAATTCTGAGGAAAACCCTGAGCTGCAAACAACTCATGTGGTTGTAACATTCTCATTCCAATATCAACAATTTGATAATCTTGACCTTTTATAGTTACAAGACCAAAAAGGTCTCTAGTGGTCACGGTATGAAGTGGATTATCAATTGCTTGTCCTACATCAGAACCATAATATTTTGTTAAGAATGCCGTTACTAAACTAGCTTTATTAACAGCTGTTATGGTGTTTAATGGTTTATCTAAAATGTGTCCTGTTGATGTTCCAAAATGTTGAGCAATGAATGCCGATATGAGAGCAAAACGATTTCCACCTGCAGTAATTGTGTGAAGTGGCTCTATAACCGTTAATCCTCTAACCCCGTTTTCGGATGTTTCTGTGTAGTAACTAGAAATAAATGGTGTCACTAGCAAATGTTCAGCCTTCGTCGTGATTGTTGTTAAAGGCTTATCCAGTTCGTATTGCAATCGATCGCCTCCGAAACCAGTTTGACCAATTCGGACAACAAAGGGGTTTGGTTTATCGATTACAAATCTTTGAATGCCTCGAGCGATTCGTCTCATTGTGTTATCTGATAAGTCCTTTTTCCTCCCAAAAATTGAGGGTGTACCAATTGACCAATCAATAACTTCTGATGCGGTTCTCCAAGGTTTAGGCTTTCCTGCTTGCACTTCTAAACTTAATGGATCTCCATGAGTTGATTTTGGCCATTCGATAGGTTTTCCATCACGACGGGCAACCATAAAGAATCTTTTCCGAATGGTTGGAGCCCCGTAATCACATGCACGCAGCTCTTTGAACTCCACTTTATAACCAAGTGATTCTAAAGCTTTCACGAAAGAAACAAACGTTTTTCCTTTTTGAGTTATATCAGGATATCCTTCATCGTTTAATGGTCCCCAAGTTTTAAATTCCTCTACGTTTTCAAGCATTATAACCCGTGGTTTTACTGCAATAGCCCATTTAACTGCAATCCATGCAAGACCTCTTATTTTCTTTTCAATAGGCTTTCCGCCCTTAGCTTTACTGAAATGTTTACAATCCGGACTAAACCATGCTAATCCAACTTTGCGACCTTTCACTGCTTTTACAGGATCCACGTCCCAAACTGATTCGCAATAATGTTCCGTGTCTGGATGATTTACTTTGTGCATAGCAATAGCGTCTGGATCATGATTAATGGCAATATCTACTGATAGACCAGTAGCCATTTCGATTCCTGTACTTGCACCGCCACCGCCTGCAAAGTTGTCAACGATTATTTCGCGAAATAAATTAAGTTGTTGCATGTGCTACCCCTTTCCGCAAACTATCGAATGATCGAATGATGTCGTGAGAATAATATTGTCAAACTCTTTTAAAATCATTAGAATGAAAATGAACTATTTCCATTAATTAGCTCTTCCGAATCCGAAATTGATAGCACCGTGATGACTACATACGCTCTGGTCCTCACACCGCAATCGATGTTGGGATGGAGGTTGTTATAGATGAAACTGAAATTCGAGAAAACGAGTGAACGAACTTACTTAGAATTGGAAACAATTCCTGCAGGGTCTGAAGCTCTAATCACGATGCTATTTTCGGCTTTATTGGGATTGCTCGGGTTTAAATAACCGAGCTTTTTCTTTTGTACTGCGAATTAAATAATCCCACTTGCTAAGACCTCGTCCAAGTTATCAGAAGTAATCCTTTGCTCACCAATTTCGTACCACCAACCGTTTTGTATGTTTAAAATCATTAATTCTCTTTCGGTAGCATTTTCGTACCCATCTGCATATTTAGCACGTTTAGCACTCAATTCGATATATTCGTAGTCACATAAGTTGTCATTTCCTAATGCCCCTTGTTTTGCTTTGTTTGGAATTTCAGCAAAAACTAAAGCACTATGTTCATAATTTCTATTTTCAGATACAACGTAAGCTTTCAACATAAAATAATCCCCTCTCTTACTTCGCTTTTTTCGTCAACGGATACTTAACTTTTCATTCACGCTTCTTCCAAACCTCTTCAACATGCCAACCTTCACGATTTAGCTGCTTGACTTCTTTTTTGATAAATGGCAGCACTAACCAGACAGGAGTAAACTCTTCTCTACGGTAAAGAGTCACGAAAAGTGTGTGCGGATTATGTGTAGCTTGAAATGGTTTGCCACAATTTACTTGATTATGCTTAGTGGCGATTGGAATCCCGTTCTTGGTCATGTTCATTTGATTTCACGCGCCGTTTCCGCACCTCTTTTTAGAGCTAGATAAAACATTGACATGTTGCCAAGAAACAAGCTAAAACCAATAACAAACCATGTATTACTTTCTGGAGCAGAAATGCAAAGAATCAATCCAGCTATCATACCTATTACACTTATCAAAACAACCAATTTAGTCATTTCTTCCGCCTCGTTTCATAGGATTAGTCGTTCTCATAATTTCTAGTTTTCTTTGAGAATTCTCTTAGTTCAGCTAGATCGGTATGTCTATGACCACATCGGTGACAAACCATAGCAGAAAAGTATTTTAAACAGGCCTCTTGAATCAACGAGATAAACATCGGTTCTTTGCATTCATCATTTTCACAAACCACCATAATTAAGTCTGGTTTTATCCGTTCCACATGCTCACTTCCCTTGGTTTAGTATTTGATACAAACCACTACGCGAGGTGAAAGACTGTAAAACTTTCTTACTGTCAATTCCACTACCTGACTATCGTCTTGCCACATGATTTTGCTAAGTCCGTCTTTAACACCTTTTACA
>Ga0209013_10000397_pt1 | contig 38584 bp, 24 predicted proteins | sample Cruoilmetagenom2_FD_187291 | JGI IMG/M metagenome (GOLD analysis project Ga0209013, IMG submission 187291) | Oil polluted marine microbial communities from Coal Oil Point, Santa Barbara, California, USA - Sample 2 (SPAdes) (version 2) | ecosystem: Environmental > Aquatic > Marine > Oil seeps ...
AAAAAGCTTTGTTCCAAAGATTTCAATATTAAAAGGATACCAATAAAAAAACTTTTGAAAAATTAAATTAGAAACAACCAACGAAGTAATAAATAATGCACCAAGTAACATGTAAATACGTTGTGCAGTAAGTTTATCTTTTAATGTCATGTAAATTGTCAATAAATACTTTAGTAAATGTAAAGTTATAATTTTTCTTTTTAGTTATTTTGCTAAATCATATGAGCAATTTAAGAAAAGTTTACATATCATTAGGGAGTAATCAAGGCGACAAATTCAAAAATTTGCAAGATGCTATTAATGCTATCCATCTTAAAATTGGTACAATTGTTATCATTTCTAAAGTTTATAAATCTCCTGCTTTAGGGTTTGAAGGCGATGATTTTTTAAATGCCTGTCTTACTTTAGAAACATTGCTTAAGCCTCAAAAATTATTAAAAAAGTTACTCGCTATTGAAAAGTCTCTAGGTCGAATTAGAACTAAAAGCAAAGATTATAAGGCCAGAATAATAGATTTAGATATTATATTTTTTGAAGATGAAATAGTAGATACTAAAACACTTCAAATTCCGCATAACGAAATACATAAACGTAAGTTTGTTTTGCAACCATTAAGTGATATAGCACCTAATGAAGTACATCCTAAATCAAAAAAAGAGGTATCGACTTTATTAGAAAACTGTAAAGATAAAAGCATTTTAGAGTCTATTAATATTTGGTTAAAAAACCCGAGTAAAACTTATAATTTTAAGAATTACAATTACATTGCTATTGAAGGTAATATTGGTGCAGGAAAGACTAGTCTAGCAACTATGGTATCTCATGATTTTAATGCAAAACTTATTTTAGAACGCTTTGCAGATAATCCTTTTTTGCCAAAATTCTACGAAGATGCGAAAAGATATGCTTTTACTTTAGAAATGTCTTTTTTGGCAGATCGTTACCAGCAAATAAGCGATGACCTTTCTCAGCTTGATTTGTTTAAAGATTTTATAGTAAGCGATTACGATGTGTTTAAATCTCTTATTTTTTCTAAAGTTACACTTCCAGAAGATGAGTTTAAATTATACAGAAAACTCTTTTATTTGATGTATAAAGATATTGCAAAACCAGATTTATATATTTACTTATATCAAAACACTCAGCGATTACAGCAAAACATCAAAAAACGTGGACGAGATTATGAGCAAGATATTCAAGATGACTATCTGGATAAAATAAATTCTGGATATTTAGAATTTTTAAAAAGCCAAACCGATTTTAATATAAAAACAATTGATATTTCCGATAAAGATTTTGTTGAAAATAGAGAGGATTATTTATGGATTTTGGATGAGGTTTGTGGAGAATAATTTGCAGTTACGCTTATCGTCTGATATGGATTTTTTAATTATCTATATCAGACGATAAGCGTAGCTAGCATTTTTTGGGTTTAGAATCAAGCTAAATTATATGCTGTAAACAACTATTTTAACTTACTAAACAAATCCCAAATCACAACGCCAACACTCACCGAAATATTTAACGAATGTTTGGTGCCAAATTGCGGAATTTCAATCACCATATCACTAGCACTAACCACGTCTTGAGATACACCTTTTACTTCATTTCCAAATACAACAGCATAAGTTGTTTGCTGTGTAGGAATAAAATTGTTAAGCATTGTAGCATTTTCAGCTTGCTCGATCGAAATTATTTTTATGTTGTTAGACCTAAATTTTTTAATCAAATCAAGAGTGTTTTCAACATATTCCCAAGCAACACTATCAGTACTTCCAAGAGCAGTTTTATGTATGTCTTTATGAGGTGGTTTTGCAGTTATACCACAGAGATAAATTTTTTCAATTAAAAAGGCATCACATGTTCTAAACACAGAACCAATATTATTTAAACTTCTTATATTATCCAAAACAACGATTATAGGTGTTTTTTTAGATGCCTTAAAATCTTCTACACTTAGCCTTTCTAATTCGCTATTTTTTAGTTTTCGCATATTTATTTCCCACGAAAGTGGAAAGCTTTTTAATTTGTCATTTCCACGAAAGTGGAAATCTCAACTATGGATAATTGTAGATAACTTATGCTTTATCTGTTTTATAGAAATTTAAATATTAAGTACATTAGCAATCTTACAATATTAACAAAAATAATATTTAAATACCACTTACACATTGACCAAAAAAATTAAAAAGGTGACTCCATTAATGAAGCAATACAATGCTATAAAGGCAAAGTATCCTGATGCGTTATTGTTATTTAGAGTTGGCGACTTTTATGAAACCTTTGGTAAAGATGCTGTAAAAGCAGCAAAAATTTTAGATATTATTTTAACTAAGAGAGGTGCAGGAAGCGAAACCGAAACTGAATTGGCAGGATTTCCACACCATTCTATAAATACGTATTTGCCAAAATTAGTAAAAGCTGGCGAGCGTGTTGCAATTTGCGATCAATTAGAAGATCCAAAACAAACTAAAACTATTGTTAAAAGAGGAGTTACAGAACTAGTAACACCAGGAGTAGCGTTAATTGATGGTGTGTTACATTCTAAATCTAACAATTTTTTAGCGTCGGTTTATTTTGGAAAATATATTGGTGTTTCCTTTTTAGATGTTTCTACAGGAGAGTTTTTAACTTCTCAAGGCAATGCAGAGTATATCGATAAATTGCTTCAAAATTTTAATCCGAGTGAAGTTTTAATTTCTAAACAAAAAAGAACAGAATTTTCAGAAATTTTTGGAAATAATTTCCACACGTTTTATCTGGAAGATTGGATATTTCAAGATGATTATGCTAACGAATCTTTATCTAGTCATTTTAAAACTAAAACATTAAAAGGATTTGGAATTGAAGATTTATTTGAAGGCATAGTAGCTTCGGGTTCGATTTTACACTATTTAGGAGAAACACAGCACAATAAACTGCGGCATATCACGTCTATTAATAGAATTGCAGAAGATGAATATGTTTGGATGGATAAGTTTACAATTAGAAATTTAGAACTATATCATTCAACCAATCAAAACGCAGTTACGCTTTTAAATGTTATAGATAAAACTATTTCACCAATGGGAGGACGTTTATTAAAACGTTGGTTGGCTTTACCTTTAAAAAATGTTGAGAAGATTAAAAGCAGACATGAAGTTGTTCAATTTTTGTTAGATAATAATTCGTTATTACAAAAAATTCAGCATCAAATAAAGCAAATAGGAGATATCGAACGCTTAATTTCTAAAGTGGCTACAGCTAAGGTGAATCCGAGAGAAGTTATTCAATTAAAGAATTCTTTGGAAGCCATTGTACCAATTAAGTCATTAGCTGAAAATTGTAAAAATAAATCATTAAAGGCAATTGGCAAAAGCTTAGAAAGTTGTGAAGTATTTCGTGAAAAAATTAAAGAAACTTTAAATGAAGACGCGCCTGTTAATATTTTAAAAGGGAATACGATTTCATCAGAGTTTTCTTCCGAATTAAAAGCGTTGAGAGATTTATCGTTTTCAGGTAAAGACTATCTCGATAAAATGTTAAAACGCGAAAGCGAACGCACAGGAATTTCATCTTTAAAAATAGCATCCAATAATGTATTTGGATATTATATTGAAGTGAGACATACACATAAAGATAAAGTGCCTGAAGATTGGATTCGTAAACAAACTTTAGTTAGTGCAGAGCGTTATATTACTGAAGAATTAAAGGAGTATGAAGCAAAGATACTTGGAGCTGAGGAACGGATTCTAGCCATAGAACAACAATTATTTACCGAATTGGTAAATTGGATGAGTACATATATAAAAATAGTCCAACAAAATGCTTATTTAATAGGTAAATTAGATTGTTTGTGCGGTTTTGCTCAATTAGCTAAGACCAATAAATATGCGTACCCCGTGATTGATGATTCTTTCGATTTAAACATTAAAGGAGGTCGTCATCCAGTTATTGAAAAACAATTACCATTAGGAGAACCTTATATCGCAAACGATTTATTTTTAGATCGAGTTTCACAACAAATTATTATGATTACTGGACCTAATATGTCAGGTAAATCTGTAATTTTACGTCAAACAGCGTTAATTGTTTTATTAGCGCAAATTGGTAGTTTTGTGCCTGCTAAATCTGCACAAATTGGTTTGGTCGATAAAATATTTACTAGAGTTGGCGCAAGCGATAATATATCGATGGGAGAATCAACCTTTATGGTAGAGATGAATGAAACGGCGTCTATATTGAATAATATTTCAGAGCGTAGTTTAGTTTTATTAGACGAAATTGGGAGAGGGACAAGCACCTATGATGGTATTTCTATTGCATGGGCAATTAGCGAATATTTACATGAGCATCCTAGTAAAGCAAAAACATTATTTGCAACACATTATCATGAGTTAAATGAAATGTCGGAAATTTTTGAGCGCATTAAAAATTTCAATGTTTCTGTAAAAGAATTAAAAGATAATGTATTGTTTTTAAGAAAACTGGTAGAAGGAGGAAGTGCACATAGTTTTGGAATTCACGTTGCAAAAATGGCAGGAATGCCTCAGCAAGTGATTCATCGTGCAAACAAAATATTAAAGCACTTAGAAAAATCCCACTCAAGCGAGGAATTAACTCAAAAAGTAAAAACATTAGATGACGAATTACAACTAAGCTTTTTTAATTTAGACGACCCTCTCTTAGAAGAAATTAAAGACGAAATTTTGCATATAGATATAAATACATTAACACCCGTTGAAGCTCTCATGAAACTCAATGAAATTAAGAGGATGTTGCAAAAAAAGAAAAGAGCATAAAAAATATGCTTTTTTAATAAAAAGCCTTTGGTATTATTATAATTGTTTTAAATTTGCAACCGCAATAATAAATTGCACGTTCATTAAATAACTACGCGAAAGTAGCTCAGGGGTAGAGCATCACCTTGCCAAGGTGAGGGTCGCGGGTTCAAATCCCGTCTTTCGCTCTACTTACTGTATAATATACCAAGTTGCTGAAGTGGTGGAATTGGTAGACACGTTGGACTTAAAATCCAATGGCCTGTAAGGCCGTGCGGGTTCAAGTCCCGCCTTCAGTACATACTGGGACAAATCGATATTTTTCGATTTGTCCCTTTTTTTATTTCTCTCAAAACCCTTATTAACACTAGAAATCTTTAAGAGTATAGGATTAATATCAGCGGTTCGAACATGATTTTTCTTAAATTGAAAGTTTTTTTGAAAAATCGAACCAAGCAGCTGACGTTTATCTTCTAGAGTTGCTTTATCGAACTGTTTATCAATATATTGAAGTTTAGACAAGCCATTTTCATAGGTTTCTAAAACAAGTTTTTGATTATTATAATGCTCTGTTTTTTGGTTCAAGTCATTCAATATCTTTTCATACCTGCTTTTAGAACTATAATAAGCATCTTTATCTATTTCATCCTCAATATAAAGGTCTTGTAAACGTATTAATTTATCTTCAAATATTTTTACTTTTTCAAAATGTTTAGGGCTTAATGAAGTGGTTTTTGTTTGTTCTTCGAAGCGTTCCTGTATCATTTTAAAGATTAAGTCTTTTACTTCAGGTTTTAAAGTAATACTGCCAAAGAAATTTGTTATCCACTGGTGAACCTCTTCTTTTTTGTATCGAGTATTACATGGTTTAGAGCAACGATAAATATATTTATTGATATTCAATCATTTACATTTTTGAAAGTTATTATTATATAAAAATAGAGCTAATAATAGATGTGACAGAACCACTAATTGTGATTTTATGCAAATTATTCATTAAACCAAATTACATCTTTTACTTTGAAAATATTTTTATCAAGCGCTACTCCAGTAGCTAATAATAAAAATTTAGTCTCTTTTTTTAGTAGAATCTCTATATACTATTGTAGACTTTATGACCTTTAGTTTAAAATTGGTATTATTATTTTCAAGTTGATTAATTAAAATTTGAGCTGTTTTTTCTCCAATTTTTGTACCATGTTGGTTTATAGTTGTTAATGTTGGAGTTACATTTGTAGCAATCTTTTCGTGAGCAAAACCAATTATGGAAATATCTTTAGGGATTAAATATCCTTTAGCCTTAGTTATTTTTATTGCAGATAAGCTAGCATCTTCATCAATACAAAAAATACCATCAACTTTTTTATTTTGTAACAAATCACTAATAGCAATATCTAGATTTGATATGTCCGTTTTAATTTGTAGTTCCTTATCAAAATCTTTAAAGCTGTCCTTTATTGCTTTTTCATAGCCTTGTATTCTTAATTTGCCTACACTTAAATAATCTATTGTTGATACAACAGCTATGTTTTTGCATTTTAAGTCTATTAAATGTTTGGTTGCTCTATATGCAGCATCAAAGTCATTTACAACCACTTTGTTACAGTTAATAGCATCTGTCACTCTATCGAACATTACAATTGGTTTTCTTTGTTGTATAGCTTCGCTAAAATGATTAAAATCGTTTTTAATTTGAGTTTCCTCTGCTATAGCAACTATAAACCCATCAATACTACCGTTAGATAAAACTTGTATGTTAGCAACTTCCTTTTTAAAAGATTCATTAGAGATACATGTTATTATATCATACCCTTTTTTGGCAGCCACTTTTTCTATTCCAAATAAAACTTGAGCGAAAAAATTATTAAGAATACTAGGTAAAATAACTCCTATAGTTTTTGTTTTACCAGACTTAAGATTAATAGCAATTCTATTAGGCTTATAATTATATAACTTTGCTAGTTCCTGAACTTTTTTCTTTGTCGTTTCACCTATTTCATGACTATCACTTAATGATTTAGATACAGTTGAAATTGAAACATTTAATTCTTTTGCTAATTGTTTTAATGTAACCATCATTTTTAGTCTTAAATTAAAAAAGAGTGCGATCTATAAAACCGCACTCTTCAAAACTAACTAATTTAAATTTACTTCTACTTTTTAATAAGTTTTTTGCTGCTTGTTCCCAAATCGGTAGTTATGGTTGCAAAATATAAGCCTCTTGTTAAAGCGGATCCATCAATTTTTGCTTCACTAGTATTTGGTGATAAGGATAATACTTGCTTACCTAAAATATCAAATAATTGTATAGATGATATATCCTGATTATTTGTTTTAACCGTCCAAGTGTCTCGGGTTGGATTTGGGAATGTATTTACCTTGCTTAACTGGAATTTATCAGTACTTAAAGTGGTAACATTAGCGCAATCTGCCCAAAAACCACCACCATTAGCAACTGGTAACACAGATAACGATATCTCCATATCACTGGTTAAAGTATCAAATGTATAGTTAACAGCACCACCACAATTAGCAACGTCATTTGCAGTTGAGACGCCCCAACCACCCCAGCCGTCAGCTGGACCTGTACCGGCAAGAACAAATTCATAACTAAAATTTTCAGCAATATCTCTAGAGCCAGTCCAAATCCCATCTCCTGAGATAGCGTCATCACCTGTACCATCATCTACCAAGGGAACTCCCCAGCCCCACCATTCTTCGCCAGGTGCAAAAGTACCATTCACACATAGATTATCATATGAAGCATCTGGATACAGACCTGGAGCTGATGCATCAACGGTAAATTTAACATTTACTGTTTGAGCAGAAATAGCAGTACTAATAAATAAAAATAATAAAGTAATTTTTTTCATAATATTTAGTTTTAATAAGTATTTGATAAATAAAAAATCATATAACTAATGATTTATCAATATTACTAGTAATTCAGAAGTTATAGCATGACATCTGTCATAATTCAATAATATTACTTAATTCTATTAAGTATTTCATTTTTATGACCTCAACAAAAAACATACAATTCAATAAAAACGGTTATTTATTACCATTTAATCAACTAACTTAATGGCACAGCCTATTAACTCCGTAGGAAAACACTACGTAAAATAATATTAGTAATACAAAATCAAGTTGTGTATGGGTAATGTTTGGGTTAATTATTTAAAATGTTGTATACATAGATTAAGCAATAACTGGTTTTAAATCAATTAAATAGCAGATTTCTATATCTTGAGGAAAGTTATGATGAAAATTATAAAGAAGATGCGAACAAATTAGGGAGTATCGGAAGCCTTAAAACAAATGTAATTATACTTTTTACTATTAAAGATAGTAAGTGCCTCGCTATTATTGGTAACTATAATTAAGTTTCTATTTTCCTAATTTAATATTTTAGCTTTTCTTCCTTATCCCAAATCCCCCAAAATGCTCCAACATCTCCTTCAGAATCAACTTTCCATGATTCATCAAAAGAAGAAAAATAAAACAGTTCAATACCCTCTTCTTTAGCCCATTTTTGTGAATTAATAAAATATTTTATTGCATTTTCTTCTGAAGGAAAAGCCCCTTCAAGGTTACCGCCTCTATTTGGCCAACCCGTTTCAGATATGATTACTTTTTTTCCATTTCCTGCTTTCAATGCTCTTCGATACATGTCTTTCATATATAACAATGAATAATCCTGATCGCAACCTTCCCAAAATGGGTAACAATTGGCCAAAATAATATCGCAAGCTTCTGTAATTGCTGGACGATCTGCAAATTCATAATAAGCATCTACATAACCAACAGGAACATTTTTAATCTCTTTCTTCGTTTCATAAATAAACTTTAAAAGGTCATCTTCTGACAAATCACCTCTATACAAAACTTCATTGCCAACAGCAGCAATATCTACATAGTCATTATTTGCTAACTCAATTAAATTCGAGATTTCTTTCTTATTAATCTCTGCATCATTTCCTAACCAGGCTCCAACCAATGTTTTTATACCATACTCCTTCGCTATTTTTGGTATAAGCTCATTTCCTTCAGTACATGAAAATGATCGGATCCATTTGGTGAAAGGAGAAATAATTTCAATACGTCTTCTAATTAGATCTTCTGAAAGTTGATCACCTGGTTCTTGCCATTCGCCATAAGGACTAAAACATAATCCATGCATGCCAGATTTCAAAACCTTTCGATATAAAGCTCCTAATTCTTCAGTTGTTTTGCCTGCATAATCTATATTTGCTATGGTCAAAATCTTTTCTTTTCTTCTAGACATAATCAATCTTTTTATAATTCTCCTCTCCGTTTTACCAGTAATGCCTTAATTTCTCTTGATCTTTTTTCATTGAGATTATATTTCCACATTACCCAAATAGCTATTGCTGCAGTGAGTGCTGGAATTATAATATCAGCAAATCGTAATCTTATCATAGTGTCAGATGTTTGAGTTACAGCACCTTCGTCAAAACCAACTAAACTTAATATTGCTCCTCCAAGTACCAAAGCAATTGCCTGCCCCAACTTTACAAACCACCAATATATTGCACCAAATGTACCTTCTTTACGAGGCATACCATTTTCAAGTTCATCTAAATCACATACATCTGCAGTCATACTCATCATTAGGGTAAATAACCCTCCTAAACCAAATGCCATAAAAGGAATAGGTAAAAACATTAACCATGGACCTCCTTGACTAATATCCATACTAAACCATGACATACCAATACTATCCAAAAAAGGATTGATTACATCAAATATTGAAGCTACAAAACTGTTTATTCCTTGACCAAAACTCGTCTGATTGAACTGTGCGTTTAATGTATTATCAAAACCCCACCATTTAAGAATGTATCCAAAAATAGAAATGACAGTTGAAATAATAAAAGCTCTCCGTTTTCCCCATTTATTGGCAATTCGAGAAATGATTGGAATAACCATGAAAGCTGTAACTAATCCAGTAAATGAAGCAAACCAAGCTGGCCAAGTACTTGCTAGACCATAATCACCATTATAAATGTAAAAGACAATTATGAAAAAACTGAATGAAGCCACCATTTGAAATCCATTAAAGACTAAAAACGTAGCTCCGCATAACTTCATAAAAGGTTTGTTTTTAAAAACTTCCTTTATACCTTTAAATAATTCTTTGAAACTAGATGATAATGTTTTAAGACTTATTTGTTTTCTATTTTCCATTTTTCCGGCATCAATTCCCTTACAGAATAAAGCTGGTAAAACTCCAAGAACAGCACAAACTAACCCAACCATTAGCGATAAATTACGAACTCCAGTTGCTTGTAATTTTTCGTTTGTAATTTTTAGTAATTCATCACCTGTAAGGCCCATTTCTCCAATAATTCTTAATGTTTCCTCGTTTAGAGGAAATACAGTAGGATCTGCAATGACTACCCAAAACCAAGGCACCAACATCCAAGCAATTTGTCCAACAGTATTAGCAAAGGCCATTAAGCGTGTGCGTTCGTTATAATCGGAAGTCATTTCATATCCCAAACCTACTAATGGCGTAGCAAACATGGTATTGCCTACAAGAAACAATAAAGACATCATAAGGAAATACCAAAAGTTAAACATGACTGAATTATCTTCACTCATTTGAAATAATAGAGCAAACAAAATACCGCTTAAAAGAGCTCCAACGAAAATATATGGTCGTCGTCTTCCCCATCTTGACTTTGTATTATCAGAAATGAAACCCATTATTGGGTCAGTAAGAGCATCGAATATTCTAGGTAAACCACCTAATAAGCCTGCCAAAAATGGATCCATTCCAAATGCAGTTACCAAAAAGAACATAAAAACTGCTAAAGCTCCTGGTAATAAATTCAGAACAAAATGACCAGATCCAAAGGCCATTTTTTGTCCAATTGGGACTTTATCTCTTTTAGCTGTTTTGATGTTTGACATATTTGTATTACTTATTTAATATTATTGTTTGTATTGCTTGTGCATCAATGGCTATTAATTTTGATTCTTCTTTTAAATTAAGCTTAAAGGATTTCGATTTTAAATCTTCATTAAATACTATTACTACAATAGAGCCATCAAGGTTTTTTGCAGCTGTAACCATTAGTGACTTATTCGATATGTTAAAATCGATTCTCTTTGCTCCAGGTCTTATATATTTACTAAAATGAGTTAATACATAATAAATTGGTGTGAAATAAACTTCGTCTTTATCAGGGTCCACAATTACAGGCGCAACACACCAGTTTTCAAACCAATTAGGTCCACCTTGTCTATCTAGAAGCATATTCCAATCGACCCAACCGTTAACCCAATTATTTAAGCAACCAATTATATCTCTTGCATAACGATTTACTGGTGCATATTTTGGATGTAAATATTTTTGATTATCAGGCGCCCAATCCCAGCCCCAATCTGTAGCTTCCTTGCTCCAGTACCAGGCATCATCTTTCCATTTTGGGACTTCAGAATCAACACAACCTTCAGTTTCTATTAGATATTTGTTTGGTGCTTTATTATGTGCATATTTTAAATCTTCTGGGAAATAATCATAAGTGCTTTCATACCAATGAATGGCTGTACCAGCATAGTATTTTGAAGACACCTCGTCTTTAAACATTACATCAACCCATTCTTTTAATCCAGCTCTATTTTGGTCATAGCCCAGAATCTTGATTTCTGACTTACCATTAGCTTCAAGTTTTGGCCCTAAATGGTTTTGGACAAAATCTGTTTCTTCTTCAGGAGAAAAGTGCATACTCTCCCAGTTATTACCATTTCCGTGTGGCTCGTTTACTGGAGTTAGTCCCCAAACATCAATACCTTCAGCTTTATAGGCATCCAGATATTTATTGAAAAATAAAGCAAACGCATCATAATATTCCGGTAGTAGTTTCCCACCAACATAGGCTTTATTATCTTTCATCCATGGTGGTGCTGTCCAAGGCGATGCAATGATATTGAAGCCATCTTTAGAAATTGCCATAGCCTCTTTTATCATTGGAATAAGGTCATCTCTGTCTTCATCTATTGAGAAATGTTCTAAAGCTAAATCACCTTCAATTGGAGCATAGGTATAATTATTCAATGAAAAATCGCAAGATGCAATATGTGTTCTAGTAAGTGAATACCGAGCACCTTCTTCACCAAAATAAGCTTGCAATATTTTATCCCGATTTTGTTTACTTAACCGATTTAACAAATAGGCAGAAGATTCTGTGAAAGATCCTCCAAATCCTGTAATTATTTGATGTGTTTTATCTGGATTAAGTGTAATTTCTAATTGGTTATCTGAAACAGAAAAATTAGAAATTTTAGTTAGTTTATTCCCAGAAGCAGATGTTTCATAAACTTCAACATTTAATTCGCTAGATTCTTCATTACAGTTCATAATAAAAATCATTAAAAAAAGTGAGATATATACTAATTTTGCTCTCATTAGTCCATTTTTTGTTTTAGATAAATTTCCTTCACTACATCGAATGTTTCTTTCTTATTACGATGAATATCAACTATACCCCAAAACTCTTCATTTGGAACTCTATCGTAAGGGACACCACTACTATTAGGAGCTGTCCCACCTATATCTTGAACATCATTTTCGCTAGCTTTCCACCATCCATCTGTAAATGAGAATAAAGCAACACCTGAACAAATTCCTTTGATGTCAAATGACTTTTCTAAAATTATTCTATTAGCATCTGCCTGTGCTTTTTGATTTTCTCCTTGAGCGTATCCTTCTGCAGATATAGTCATATAACTATCTCCTCCTGCTTCAGATAAATACATTGGTTTAGAACTCACGGCTTCCCATTCAATAAAAATTGATTCCGGTTCGACCCATCTATATACATTCATACCCCAAACATCAATATTAGGACTTAGTGACAATGCCAATGTATTTGGCAAATCTCCATGAGCTGTTGTTACAGGATGATTAAAATCATTTTCATGAATTAGAGCTGCTGCATCGTTCATTGCGTTATACCAGATTTTTATATCTCCATCAAACCATTCAGGATGATAATTATATTCGTTCCCTAATTCCCACATTAAAATAGCATTGTGGTTTTTATACTTATTCACATAATCTAAAAATGAACCAGAAATCATATCATAAAACCCATTTTGATTGTAACCAAAGCCGATGATAACTTTTAAACCTGCCGCATCTATTTTGTCCAGAACGTTTACATCATCAATAGGTGCATAAACCCTTATTGTATTGATGCCTGCTTCTACTATTAAGGCAAGATCTGTATCTATAGTTTCAAAACTTCTTTTACTACTTCCAATTGGTACAGGATGGTAACAGATACCTGTAATTGAATATTGTTTACCATTTACTAACAATTGCCTTTCAGAAACTGACACTTTATCAATTTGAATACCTCCTTTACATGATATTAATGATAAGCTAAAAACAAATAATATGTAAACTAATTTATTACTCATATTTATGATTATTAACCATTTCAACCCGAGTCTCTGGCACTAAAACATCATTCAAAAGCAATTCTTTATTCCCATTATAAGTTTTAGTAATTGGATTTCCATTTCTAGTTAGGTCTTCAAAAACACCTTGATCTACTAAATCCCAAAGCGCATACTTTGCTTTACCTTCTTTTGTAAATAATCCAAAATGATTTTCTGATCCCAATGGATTATCTGCGTCTTTCCAATTTTCATTAAAGGCTTCAAAGAAAAAACATGATAAACCTGCTTCATTAGTCCAGTCACGTAAATGCTTATAATACAGAGCTGCTTTGTATTCATCAGTAGCTTTAGATCCATCCTTACCATAAAGACCGTTTGAAACACTTGCCCAACCAGATTCACCAATATGTATAGGTTTGTCTATACCCAAGCTATCTAAATATTCTTTGACTCCATTATACTGAGATATTGCATATTTTTTTGCTCTTAGCATTCCAGCATTAACTTTATGCAAATCTGTTTCGTACTCTGCTATAGTATCATTAATCCAATATGCTGGTGTATAGTGCGTATCATGATAAGCATAGGTATGCATGGATACATAATCTACTACCTTAATTAAATTAACTAAGTCTTCTTTATGATAGACATTATCTCCACCACCCCAAGATGCAAAATTATCTGAACTCGTTATCCATAAATCTTTAGAGAGCTCACCTTTTTGTTTTAGATCCTGAAGATAATTTACCCATTTTAAAATTACACTTGGATGCACATAATAGCTAGCAGCCCAATGTACCATAGCTTCATTACCGACAGCTAAAATTTTTACAATTTTAGGATACTTATTTGCTAATGCCACAGCTCTTTCAATTTCAGCAGTATTAGCTACTAAATCTTCTGCTTCATGATTTGGGTTATCCGTCCAAGCGTTCTCACAATCTATCCATGCACCTAACATGACATACATTTCGAAACTAGAATCTTCCTCCATTAATTCCTTTATAGCTTTTAAAATATTCGATGCATGAGGATATTCTAACTGAACATTGTATGTTCGAAGTATTTTTATTCCCATTGCAGACAAAATTTTCAAATCCTCTTTAATTTCTGGAATAGTAGGTTGAATTTCTCTTGTATCCTTTCTATAACCACCATAGGAAATGGCTAAATATTTTGGATTCCCAAGAATTTCTTTAGCTGTAATGTTTTTTTGGGACTGCATTAATTTGTCTATTTTTTGTTCATCTTTGCACGAAAACACAAGCATAACCCCTAAAACTAGTAGTATAATATTTGTGTTAATTTTCATTCGTTTTTTATTTTAATATACGTTGTTCAATACAAACTTTGATAAGTGTAACTATTCCTGTTCTCTTAAAAATTTCATCACTTAAGTGTGTGTTTAAAAGCAATCCATCAAAAGATATGCTTGTACTATCATTTTTGAATAATTCTATTCCGTTACTCTTTGAAATTTCATAAACTATTGGTACTTGGCAATACGTAAATGCCAAAGAATTTTCGTTTAATCCTAAACTTTTATGATTTTGATGCACATCTACATAATGATATTTTTTTTTCCCCTTAAAAAATTCTCGTTTCCTTAATAAGCAAGGATAAAATTGCAATTGCCCTTGATTAACAAAAACACCAAATTCACCAATACGACATAGAATATCTTCTTTAACTTGACCTGTCATTCCTGGTTGTTGTGCGCCTTTTCCATCTGGCGTGTGTGAATAAGGGTCCGTTGGAAAAGCACCATATAATTTTGGTGACTTATGCACTCCTATTCCTGCATGAATTTCATAATAGTGATCTAATAAGCGCCCTATTATTTCTTGATTTTCGTTGTTTTTAATTGCTTTTAAGCAAATTTCTTGAACACTTAGTAATAACTTGGAAACCATATGCCAATAAATAGAACCAAGTCCTTCATAACCGTAAAAAGTACCTGAACGACCAGTAAATGATTTATGATCAAAGATTTCTTCAAATTCATTTAATAATAGTGTTGTCTCTTTTTTGACAAGTACTCCATATTGATCTTGAGGTAATTGTAAAAGTGCTTCTTTCAAGCTTTCGGCATTGTTAAATGATCCATTAAAATGGTAATTTTCAAGAATATCCTTTTCAATAATTTGAGTATTCTTGTTTTTTAAAAGCTGTTGTAATAAGCCAGACGCATCTACTTTCTCTGAGGGAATATTGTTTTTAAACTCAAATCTAGGTAATTCCTTGTTTGGATATAATAAGTAACTATATTGATCTGGTCTAAATAAAGCACTTCCTTTTAAAGCCTCTAACAATCCTAAAGAAGCTTCGCCAGAAATATATCCAGAACTTAATATTGCTACTTGACCTTCTAACATTTCTGGCAAGTAAGAAATTGATATTTCGGAATCGTCCTTGATGGTCAATAAATTGTAAGAATGGTATAACTTATCTGGTCGTTTATTAGCATCTATTGTATGGTCTAAATATTTTTTAGAGATTTCTAAAAACTCTAGCAGGGAGTTTTTGGTTATAATAGCTTTATCGCTAGTAAATCCATTTTTATATATAGTTGTTCTATATTCGCTTCCTGCAGACCCTAGCCCATCTAAAACAATTTTTCTTTGCTTGTCTGAAACTTTTCCTGAAAGCATTTTAATGTTCTCGTTAAAAGTTAAAAGTACTTTATTAAAAAAATCGACTAATTCTTTTGAAACTTCATAGTCTTCATCCTTTACATTAAGAACAATTCCTTCAAGAAAGTTTAAAAACCGTCTTAAATAATAAAGTGTTACCATAGAGACACCATTCCCCACCAATGCATTGTTGGCGTCGTTCCATTCAGGTCTTTGAGTATTCATCCAAATACCTCCTTCTGGTATAAAATTTGAAACTTTCGCTAAAACCGTTGCTAACAATTTTTCAACAAGATTTACCTTATAGATAAAGAAGTTCTTATCTCTAAGCAGAGTACCGTCGAAACCTAATTCATTTCTTTTTTGTCGTATCCTTACATCTAATTCAAAATCAAACACAATAGTGTCTTTAGGATTAGTTAAGATCTCTGAATAACTTTTAATTTTATAAGGAACATTAGCATACACAAAAACTTCTTGCTTAAAGTAAGTTGCTAATCTATTAGGATAATGGTTTTCAATAAACTCCAAAAACTTTAGAAGGTAAATTATTTGATGATCTCCCCAATAGCCAATATAGGACCAAGGATCATTTTCCTCAATGACTTCCCAATCAAATCCATCTTTTGTAACTCTATAAGGGTTATATCCATCAAAAGTAGTTGCGTTTAAAAATTTGTGAATCATACTTTCGACGAACTCAGGATAAGAATTAGCCAAAGCTTCCCAATTCTGAAAAATATCTCTCCAATTGCCTTCGTAATCAAGTATTTTAGAACCATCTATTTCACTATTTGTATTTATAGAGAATTTGTTCCAAGGCCTACTAGGATCTCCATGTCTTCTACTAAATTTCAATGGCATATACTCAAAAGAAAGTCTTTTAAAGTTTTTGTCTTCATCATTTTTTGCCAACTTTTTTAAATATTGAAGTGAAAATATTTTGGGTAATTGTGTTAGTAGATATTCTTTTTTCTTATGTACTTTTTTATTGGCTTTTTCGATGTATTTAATAAAGTCTGATTTTTCAATTTGATAATTATCATCGAAAATGCCACCTCTCATAATATTGAAAAGCGTATTTGAAAAGTGGCGCATATTTCTCAATTTATCAGCAGTCAACTGAATACCGTCCGATGCAGCATTTAATTCTAATAATCGTTTTGTCCCTAATTCTATATCATGTTGAACTACATTAAAGAGATTTTTAGTTTTCTTTATTTTTTCTGAAATTCCGTTAATGGAAGTGATTGATTGGTTAACATTGGCTACTATCATCCACGTTTTCTCTATTTCAGGGCTTGAAATTAAATCTGCACATACAAAATAAGCCCCTTTTTCTGCTTTAACGTCAACTTCTTGTTTTATTTCTTTTCCTTTCCTAAAAGCGTTAAGTTGTAGCGAAGAAACCAAATAGGTTGCATTCTCAATTCCGGTAGCCCAAGCAATAGTCGCCTTTAAGGCTTCGCTTGGTTCTGCTTTATCGACGATGATAGCGCTCAAGGCGTAAATACCAATGCCAACTTCAGATTCCAATTCGTTTTTTTTATAGGCATCTACTAAATTGCTTCTTGTGTTTTGCATTTCAGAAGACACTCCGTAAGGAACGATATTCTGAATTCCATCTAAAACCGTCAATTGAATAGTTGAGGTAGTATTGTTAATTATAGTTGATTTCTTTACAAAACCAAAAATATTACTTGAATTCCATTGATATCTAAATGTTAATCCTAAATCTTCATTAATTTCTTCGAATACGATCTTATTACCAAAACTATTCTTGTATAGATTTCTGCGGATTGTATAGATTCCGTAATACTTATCTGAAAAGGGCTCCCATAAACACCTTTTGCCATTGGAATCAACTTGAAAGATTGTTTTACTTCCAGTTATATCAATAGATTCTGTAATTTTATCATCTGTATAATAAGGAAATAAGGATGATTCACTATCCTTTCTTCCGGCAGATAGCCCCCCATTACTAGAAATAAACATCCAATGATTCGAGTCACTTACTATACTCATAAAAAATGATCTCATGGCATCATTATTTGAAATCTTATAGTAGTTTTCACTATCAAAATGAATCAACTTTCCGTTAATCTCTTTTGATTCAAATGAAGCTTGCTCACTTCCTATATATATAGTTTTGTTACTCATTTTGATTTAATTTACATGGAAACGAAAGTCTTTAAATAAGGTGGAGTACTATAATCTCATACCCTTTTAATCTAAGTCAATATCTTATTGATAAACTCTCACGTAATCAATTTCCATAGTATCTTCTGTAAAACTAGGATCTATAGTTCCTCCCAAGTTTCCTCCCATAGCTATATTAAGAATAATGAAAAAATCAGCATCAAAAGGCAAACTTGAATTAAGGTCTATACTATAATATTCTATATCATCAACAAACATTTTAATAGATGTTTCAGTCCATTCGGCGGAATATATGTGATATTCTGATGATGTATTAGACACGATGGTATCTAAACTATAACTAGCATTACTAGTGCTTGCTTGGTCAAACCAATGGCAAGTTGCCAGAATTTTGTTTTTATCCCACCCTGTTTGTTCCATAATATCTATTTCTCCACTAGTTGGCCAGCCAACTGTTTGAAAATTTGCACCTAGCATCCAAATAGCAGGCCAAGTTCCTGTTCCTTCAGGAAGCTTTGCTCTAACCTCAACTTTACCATAAGTAAATGAAAATAGAGAATTTAACCTTGCTGATGTGTAATTTTTGGTTGAACTAAAAGCTGTGTAATTTTCTTTTTTAGCAACAATTTTTAAGCTCCCATTAGATACATAGGCATTATCAATCCTATCTGTATAATGTTGCTGTTCTCCATTCCACCAACTGCCATTGTTTGGAGGGACTGTTTCTGCAAACCAATTTGAAGAAGAAATAGGTCCATCTATATCAAACTCATCAGTCCAAACAAGTTGTATTTGATCGCTTACAAACACATCAATAGTTTCGAAAGCACTTATTGAATTACCTGTGCTTGAATAAGCAAAAACCGTTACTAAATAACTATTGATTCCTGAATCTGTAAATGTGTGACTTATTATGCCACTAACACTTTCTTGTTCTGATTCACTCCCAAATTTAAAGCCATACTTAACCGCGTTAGTAGCCGTTGCCGTACATTTTATAACACCAGAGCCATCTCCATTAGGGTTATTAGTATTAAATCCAATTATTTCAATTGTTAATGATAAATTAGTTGGAATAATATCTTGTGATACTGGATCTGTAAAATCATCTCCACCATTTGAGCACGAAATAAAAAATATCAAGATTATATAGAGTACCTTTTTTTTCATAATTATTAACAAAAAATCACTTGAATAATGATTGATAGAATACTGAAGGAGTAGCTATTTTACTCCTTCAGTATTATGATAAATAAATCAATAATAATATTTTAAAAGTTAGTTTGGGTTCTCTGTTTGATACTTACAATACCAAGCCAGACCAGGGTTAGAACTATCAGTCATTCTAACGAATAATGTGCTATCTGTTATTTCTATTATTTCCAGAGAATGCACCCCAACATACCAAGACATAAAACCTTCATGTGAAAAATTAATGGTTGTACCTCTATAATCACCATCAAAAGTTGCATTAGAATTTGATGGACTAAAACTTACATTTTTAATTCCTTCAAGTGATGGTGCAACATCTACTCCATGACAAGAATTAACAGCTACTCCGATTGAATTAGCAAAATCATCAGGAGTATAGGCTATTTCAGTTGTCTGTTCAAAAGTAATATCGCCATTACTGTCTTGTGTGAATACAAATTCGGCATCGTACATACACAGTTTGTCTGAATGCCAAGCGTCTGAAGTAAACCATTGCGACCAAGTGTGTTCTCCTCCAGGTTGAAAATCATTTGGCCCAAGACCAATATTGCCCGGTTTGTCGGCAGCCCAATACCATGTTTTATTAGCACCAACACCTCCTGTTAAAAAATCTTTTGCTTCTTGATCTTCGAAAGAACTATACACCTCCACATTTATTGACATAGTACTCGTAATTCCTCCTCTACCTGAAACCATAACCGTAACTGTATATGTGTTTACATCTGTTACAGTAAACTGATGTGTTGCTTCTCCAGATGGAGCGCTTACAACATCTGTATTATCTCCAAAATCATATCGATACGTAAGAGCATTATCCGCCGAAGCAGTAAAGTTTACAAGCCCTGAACCATTTCCATACTCTAATTCTGGAACATTTATATCTTGTCCAACAATTTCGAAATCCAATGTTACATTTGTTGGTGCTATAATGTCTCCCACTTCAAAGTCATCCTCTTGACAGCTTGTTACAAACAATAACAAGGTAAATAATAAAGTAAAAATATTTTTAAATGTTTTCATGATATATTTTTTCTAATTATGAAAATAAAGATTGTCTATATAAACTGTAGCGCTTGCACCAGTTGTATCAAATAATAATTGTGTGACTCCAGAAGGATCTATATTGTAATCTCCCAACGGAATTGTAACACTCACCCATGTTCCTGTTATTATATTTGGAACAAATTTTATGTCTTCTTCACCAATAACGGTATTCACTATTTTTAATCCTAATACTGTTGCATCAGAAGTCCAATAATCAAAATGAACATATTGCAATCCAGATAAGTTAGTAGGGTTCCCGTAATCCGTCACAATCCCGGTATAGTTTAAATTATCGTATTGCCATATATTATTCCCTCCTATATCGATAGGTGTTAATGTTGTTGTTTGTCCCCAGTTAGGATTTAATTCACTTATTCCAACACTTGTATAGCTGTCACTAAAAATTGAAATAACATCACTCGGATCAATTGTAGGCACTGGTGCCACTACTGTGGGTTGTGCACCACTTTCAGAATAAAAGTATAGATTATCAACATAAACCTTTGCGCTTCCTCCAGCGGTATCAAACAACAACTGGGTTACTCCAGATGGATCTATTGCAAAATCACTTAATGGAATAGTTACACTAATCCATGTTCCTCTAACTCCAGGGTTATCTACAGTTGACACCCATTTTATATCTTCTTGTCCTACAACAGTATTCACTATTTTTAATCCTAAAGGTGTAACGTCTGGTGTAAAATAATCAAAATGTACATAATCCATTCCAGATAAATTGGTTGGATTACCGTAGTCTGTTACAATACCTGTATAATTTAGTGCTTCATATAACCAAATATTATTTCCAGCAATGTCAACAGGTGTTAAAGTTGTTGTTTGGCCCCAATTAGGATTCAGCTCACTTATGCCAACACTCGTGTAACTGTCACTAAAAATTGACATAACATCACCTGCATTATATGTAGGAGTCGGAGCATTGAATTCTGGAGTTGTTGCGACTAAAGGTGGTTTATAAAAATATATATTATCAATAAATACTGTTCCTGCTGCCCAAGGATCTCCAACAAACTTCATTTGAAAAATTTCGGTTACTGTAAGTCCTTGATCTGTATAATTAGAAATAGGTATTTCTATAGTTGTCCATTCTCCTGCTGTTAAATCACTCCAAACCGGTGCTTCCGTAACAACTCCAGAAGCATTATTAATTATGGAAGTTTCTATTCTTTCTCCTTCATCAGCCGTCCAGACATCCATATGTAAAAACTCCATTCCTGAAACATCCACACTAGTACCATCGGCAAGAGCGACTCCTTGATAACTTAAATTAATATATTGTAACATCTCATCTCCATTAAGATCAAACATTGACCATCCACTTCCTTGTCCTGCTTGACCCCAATCGGGGAAATAATCGGTTCCAGACACATCCGTATATGCTGAACTAAAAATTGAAATTACATCTTGAACGTCTCTATTTGGTTGCTCCGGAGCTGGATTAACAGGTTGTAATATCTCTGTTACTTCAAATTCTATTGTACACTCGGTAGTCTGCACAGAAGCACTCATAGCAACCACTCTAATGGAATAAGTTCCTGCTTCTTGATATAGATACGAAACTGATTCTTCATTGTTTGCGGTTTCTGGTTCATCATTTCCAGGCTCACCGAAATATACGGCGAAAGAAACACCATATGTTGCCGTTACTGTAACATCTACGCGTTTAGAGACAGAAAGATGGTTTACAATATCGATGTCTGGATTTAATATATCACAACTCATTATAGGCTCTTCAAAAACAACCGGAAGTAACTCTGTACCTATAGTGGTTAAACCGGTAATTCCTACAGCCTCAATGGTAACGGTATAAAATCCTAGTTCAGGATGCTCAGCATATTGATGAATAACACTTTCTCCTTGATTTACCTTTGTAGTATCTTCAGTTCCGTCTCCATCTCCAAAATTTACATTATACGAAACTGCACCTATTGCATTAGGAGTAATAGTGATAAGTCCTAAGTTTCCAGTGCTTTCATCTAGCACAGGTAGAAAATTGGCTGTAACCTCTGAAGGAGCATCAACCTCATTTAGATAATCTAAATTGTCATCATCACTACAGTTCCAAACAACCAGCAATGCTAAACATAAACCGAATATATATTTTAATGTTTTCATAGTTCTTAGTCTTTATTTATTAGTATCCTGGATTTTGCTCCCATCTATTTCCTGATAGTATAATTTCTTCAATTGGAATTGGAAAAAGATCATGCTTATCTTTTACAAATCCAGGTATTGTGCCTTCTGCTCTTTCAGTTCTTACCAAATCGAAGAAACGATGGCCTTCCCCTACTAACTCTACACGTCGCTCTTTATAAATATCATTCTCTAAGTTAGTTCCTGATGTAGTAACATCTGATAGCATCGCTCTTGTACGAACCATATTAAGATACGTTCTTGCCTTTGCATCGTCTGGTGCTTGTTTTCTGTTTAATGATTCGGCTGCCATTAATAATACGTCGGCAAACCTTAAAGCCCTATAGTTATCAGGATTAGTAAGTGCTGCATCTCCTATATTTAAATCGCCTAGGCGGGCAATATATTTTCTGTTAAAATAGCCTGTTTGTTCCCATCCTGCATCAGGATCATAACTTGATCCAGGATGATCTATTATCCATTGATTAATATCTAATATAGAATATTCCAAACGAAGATCTCCTGGTTCAAACGCATCAACTGTTTCTTGCGTAGGTACATTAAAACTATAGCCTCTATCAAATTTTCCCGTGGAATCTACAAAATCTCTTGGGCCATTAAAAAATGTTGAGTAGTTACCCTCAAGACATTGGAAACATTCAAAGCTTCCTCCATCAACATCTGAATACTGTATCTCAAAAACAGATTCTATATTATTTTCATAATTACGTTCAAACATATTAGGATACTCTATTGATGTTAACAAGCGGTGTGGGCCATTATTTATTAACTCTTCCAGAACCGTTGCAGATTCTGAAAACTTATCTTGGTATAAATATACTTTACCTAGCATTCCTTGTGCTGCACCTTTAGTAACTCTACCAGTTTCAGGTTGAACATAGGGTAAATTGTTTGCTGCAAAGATTAAATCAGCTTCAATTAATGCATATACCTCTGCTTTAGGGGTTCTATCAATAGTAAATTGATCTCCAAATTGGATGCGCTCATCTATTAACATAGGCACATCGCCCCACCATTTTACTAATATAAAATTATAATAGGCTCGTAAAAATCTTGTTTGTGCAATGACACTGGTTTTATTTGGGAAATCGATTTTGTCCTGAAATTCCATAATATAATTACAGCGATTTACCGCTTCATACATCCATTGCCACATGGTTCTTAAACCACCACCACCTTGACCCACTGGAGAGTGAATCATATCATCTATTTCTTGTATATAAGGTGAATCAGTTGCTGATTCTCCACCACATAACGTGTTATCTGAAGCTATTTCTGCAAATTGATAAAATTTCGCTGTTGTTTGCAAATAATCGTACGCCGCGACTAGCGCACTTTGATAATCTTCTTCTGTGTTAAAAAAGGCCTCTGAATTTTGATCTTCTGAATCGATATCCACAAAAGTATCGCTACATGATAGCACCATTAAAAATGCAAAGAGATTAAATATGATTTTTAAATTTTTCATAATACTTAATTAAAATTTTACGTTAACACCTAATAAAAATGTACTAGCACTTGGATAAAATCCATTATCAATTCCGCCTCCAATTGGAGCGCCATTACCAACAGTAGGATCATAACCTTTATACTCAGTTAAAGTTACTAAATTACTAGCAGAGAGATATATTCGAAATTTATCTAACTTAGAATTATCAGTAGAAAAAGTATACCCTAATTGTACATTTTGTAATCGGACGAATGAACCATCTTCTACATAAAAGTCAGAAAAGACAGTATTAGAAGAAGCCCCAATTGTATGTCTTGGTGAAGTGTTATTTGTACCTTCTCCCGTCCAACGATCTAAATACCAAATAGGTTTATTTACTAATTGCTGGTTACGTTCGTAATTACGTACAATCTCATTTCCAAGTGATGCAAAGGCATAAGCTGAAAAATCGAACTTTTTATAGTTCAAAGATAAATTAAGACCCATTGTAGCGTCAGGTATAGGATTTCCAAGATCTACTCTATCATCTAAATCGACAACGCCATCTCCATTTTGATCTACAAACTTAAAATCTCCCGGCTGTGGTGTAATATTAGTATATGCTGAGCCTGGGTTATTGATTTCGCTTTGAGTTTGCCAAATACCATCTGTTTGATAACCTATAAAATACCCTAAAGGAAACCCAGCTTCCATTCTGGATATTGCAGGCTGCGATATTCCAAAATGACCCCCTTCAAGATATTCGCCTTCTCCACTTACTTCAAGTACCTCATTTTGTATAGCTGTAACATTATACTTAATGCTAAATTTAAAATTGTCATTTAAATTATCTGAATAACCAACGGCAAATTCAATCCCCTTATTTTCTACTATTCCTGCATTAACAAAAGGCGATGCGCCTGTTCCTAATAGCCCAGATACTTGAGGTGAGACTAATAAATCTTCTGTCTTCCTAATAAAGTAGTCGGCTGTAATATCGACTTTATTATTTAATAATTTTATGTCTACACCTACATCTAATGTTTTTTGCTTTTCCCATTTAATTTCTGGATTTGAAATCGGTCCACTCGCAGTTCCAAAAAACTCATCCTCACGGTCATTACCTCCAAAAAAATATGTGCCCTCTCCAGTTAGCAATGATACAAACCTATAATCACCAATTCTATCATTACCTAAAATACCGTATGAGGCTCTCAGTTTTACTAAATCAAAAACATTACTGTCATTCATAAATTCTTCATCCGATAGAACCCAACCTATAGATCCAGAAGGAAAAACTCCGAACTTATTACCTGGACCAAATCTGGTTGAACCATCTCTACGCACTACAGCAGATAATAAATATTTACCTTTATAATCATATTGTAACCGTCCAAAATAAGATAATAATCTTCCATCAAATTTTGGATTACTACCTCGTTCTTCATATATGTCTTGTTGGTCAGAACCTTGTTCTACTGAAGCATTGGCAATGTTATTATCAATTATATCAGATGCAGTTGCTCCAGAAAAGACGCCCGTAGTTTTAAAAACGGAAGTCCCTAAAAGAACATTTAGTTTATGGGTGTCATTAAATATGTTTTCGTATTTAATAAAAGCATCAAAAGTGTAGTCTCTAAAAATATTAAGTCCTTCGAAAACGCCACTTCTAAAAGTATTAAAAACCTTTCCTCCTCCATAATTGTCAATTGGATCAAATGAAAAACTAGACACTTCGGCATAATTAAATTGAATATTAGCTTCAGCTGTAAAATGGTCCAAAAAGTTATAAGCTAATCCTCCAAAACCATTAAGCTTCATTACTTTGGTTCTATTGTATGTATTAGCCATTTGAGCTACTGGATTAATTACTTCAGCACCTAATCCGTCGGCTTTAGAAAAACGACCTTGATCATCTTTTACTGGAATATTTGGTGACATATTCAAAGCATTAAAAAGCACTGAGCCTAATGCATTCTCTATCAGATTTTGTTTGTTTGTTCTTGTTAAAGTTAGCCCTGATTTGAATTTAAAGTTCTCTAAAAAGTCTAAATTATAACTCGCGCTATTTGTTAAACGAGTAAAATTAGATTTCTTACCACCCACAATACCATCTTGAGTTAAAAATGAGGCACTGTATGAATATGACGACTTTTCTTTACCGCCTTTAAATGAAATGTTATGATTCATTATTGGAGCCGACTCAAATACTTTGTCTTGCCAATCAGTACCGACACCTAAAACAGATAAATCGCTAAAATATGGTGTGCTTCCTCCCGCGGCATAACCTTCATTAACAATTATCCCGTATTCTGTAGCATTTAATACAGGTATCTTACGTGTTGTTTGTTGAAAACCTCCATACGCATTGTATTCAACTGTTAATGGCATTTCTTTATGTCCTGTCTTGGTTGTTATTAGTATAACCCCGTTTGCTGCTCTTACTCCATAAATACCAGCAGTGGCATCCTTAAGTATATTCATACTTTCAATATCACTAGGATTCACAACGCTAAGGTCTTCTACAACATTGCCATCCACTAAAATTAACGGACGACTATCACCGTTTGTAGATACACCTCTAATACTAATAGTTGAACCACCACCAGGAGATCCTGAATTGGTTGTAATATTTACACCTGCAACTTGACCTTGCAAAGCTTGTTCAATACGCGTTGGTTTAAGTTTTTCAATGGTTTCGTTAGACACTACACTAACTGCTCCTGTTATTTCCTTTTTGGTTTGAGTGCCATAACCAATTACAATAACTTCATCAAGTTGGGCCACATCCTGTGTTAGTTGAATGTTAAGACTGGTATTATCGTTAACTATAACTTCCTGAGTTATATAACCAATATAGCTAAACACAAGTGTAGATCCAGCTGTTATATCGGTAATAGTAAAATTACCATCAAAGTCTGTAACAACTCCTGTACTTGTGTTTTTAACTAAAATGTTTACTCCTGGAATTGGCATTCCATTTCCTGCGTCTTGAACATTTCCATTAATACTAATATTTTGAGCATTAATATTGACAAGACTAAAAAATGTGATTAGTACGCCTAAAATAAGTTTCATAAATACTTTGGATTAGATTTTTTATAAAACTATAAAAAGTTCTTTTAGAATAATTGAATAAAACCTCAACAAAAAACATACATTATTAAAATAAGTTACTATAATTTGATTATTTAATAAATACTCCCTGTTTTTGTGATAGTTTTAAGAAGTTTTAAAAGTTTGTATTTTAATTAAAAGGTAATTTAAAATTATATTTTGTTGTGGCAATGTTGTGTTTATTGATTGTAATGTTGTAGTGTTATATTTCTAAAATATAATTTGCCAAGCTTGTTTCGTGAGATAAACCCATTTTTTTACGCAAACGATATCGTTTTACTTCAACACTTCTTGCTGATATATTTAATAATGGAGCAATCTCTTTTGATGAGAGATTTAACCTAAGATAAGCACAAAGTCTTAAGTCGTTTGATGTAAGTGAAGTGTGCAATGATTTTATTTTTTTAAGGAAATCTTTATCAGCATTATTAAATGCTTCTTCAAATAAATTCCAATCATCGGTATTGTTAAGGTTTCTATCAATTATTTTTATAATATGCTTTAAACTTTTCTTGTCTTCAATTTTTTTAAGTTCTTTTTTAATGCTATTTAAAAATTCATTCTTTTTTATTAGACTCATTGTGGATATCCCTAATTCTCTATTTTTATTATCAATATCCTGCCTTAATTTTTCGTTGTTAAATCGCATTAATTGCTGCTTGTTCTCTAGCTCTTTGAGTTCTAACTCTCTTGTAGTCTTTAATAGCATTTTTTCTCTTTGTTTTCTATAATATCGTTTATAGATATTATGAATAATTAACACAAAGAGTAGCAATATTATAGTATAGATCGCTATCATCTTATTTGATATTAACCATGGCCTTTCAATTTCAAAACTATAGGTAGCTACATTATTAGTTAATTTGTTCCCTACTTTAGCTTTCACATTAAATACATAATCTCCATTGGGTAAATAATTAAAAACAACATTAGAGGTTGGTGACCAATCGCTCCATTGGTCGTCAATACCTTTCAATTGGTATTGGTATTCAGTTTCATAAAATTTATCATATTCTGAAACGTTGAAGTTAAACTCAAAAGTGTTCCATGCTCTTTCAAAAGTTCCTGCAATTGTCTTGTTTCTAATTATAGAACCACCATTAACTTTATTGTTTTTTATTGAATTAATGGCGACCTCGTAATCCTTATCATGTGATTTCTTCAAATTGAAAATAATGTAGCCCCTTGTCGTTCCAATTAAATAATTTTCGCCATTTATATGATAAATGTTTTCGTAACCCGTCATTCCTTCACGTAAAGAGAAAGGAAGTGATATTTTTTTAATTTGAGGAATGCTGGTTAACTCACCAGAAGAGATGTAATTTATATTTTTAGTTGAAAAACTCCAAAGAACATTGTTTACATTATCTAGAACTAGTTTCCCAGAAATATACTCTTCATTATTAAAGATTGTGCTTAAAATTGAATCCTTTTGAAATCGTTTATTTAAAGCATCATATTTAAAAACCCCTTTTCTATTTGTAAAAAGCACTTCATTATTATACTTTATTAGTCCAGAATTTAAGCTCTGTCTAATTGTTGAGTCTTTAGAAACCTCAAACGCCCTTGTAAAATCTTTATCTACGGTAATATTAAAAACTCCTTTGTGTTCATGACTTACAAAGATTTCGTTGTTATCATGTATTTCAAAATATCTACTTGACGTATCAAAACCTTCAATTTTGTTTTTAAATTCCCAGCGACCATTCCGTTTTTCAATAACATATAAACCATCATAATTCCCCTGTAGTAATTTGTTCTCATTATTATTAATTTGCTTTATATTCCAAGTTCCCTGAATATCGCTAATTAATTCTGCCTTATCATTTCTTATAATAAAAGTCCCCGAATTATGCCCACAAAATAATGTGTTATTTAATTCGACTAAAGACCAAACTTGGCTTTGAGTTCCATCGATAAACTTAAAATCTCCCTTTTCGTTTAATGGCCTATAAAACAAACCTTGATTAGTTCCTAGATATAATTTGTCATTAAAAATTGCAGAGGCATATACCGTTCCTAATTTTCCATTTTTGTCGTTATAGATACTAAACGGAGAATTCATATTAACACAATCAATACCGTTATCGAGACCAAGCCATATATTGTTTTCTAAATCTTCAAAAATTGATAATACTGTATTATTACTTAAACCATTTGAATGGTTTATTTGGTAATTTACGTCTCCATTCGCATTTAAGTAAATAATTCCATCTGAAATTGTGCCTAAAACAAAACTATTATCTTTTAACTGTTTGCTTCTATAAACACTAACATCTGAAACAATTTTATTTCCTGGAACATTCCAACTAACAAGTTTATCTTCATTATCCAAAACATAAAATCCCTTGTCCTCTGTTTGTATTAGGAGATTATCGTTATAAGCAAATATGTTTACGAGCAAATTATCTTTAACAACCTTATGATCTGAAATAAGTTTTGGATTGCCATGTTCAATTTTATAAATACCGTCTTTAGTCTTTTGAAAATAAATACTCTTATTAACTTTAAACATTTTATAAATTCCAGTATTAGAATCTATAATTGTATAAGTTTCATCTTTTTTGTTATAGATATAAATTCTTTTTAGAGATTGAAACAATATCCAATCGTCTAATCCAATAATGTTCCAAAATTCTTCATCATCCAAAAATGATATTTTAAGCTTTTGAGATAGTGATGTATATTCCAAAATCCCTAATGCATTGATTTGCCAATACCCAAATTCTCTATAACAACCCGTATATATTTTATTATCAATCACCTTAACCGATCTCATAATTGTTTCATTAGGAGAAGGGTACAATTGCCATTTGGCTCCATTAAACTCTAGTAGCCCTTTATTGTTAGCTACATAAATGTATTTTTCTTTAGATTGAGAAATGGCCCAGTTTTGATTTTCTGCTCCATATTGTTTTGGTGAATATGTTTGTATAGGAGGCCTCTCTTGTGCTATGATTTGACAAAATATCAAGCCAAGTAATACTACTGCTATGGTTTTGAAAGTTCCCATGCTAATTATTCTTTATACAGAATATAGTGCAATATACAACAATGTATGGTTTTTAAATAGGCGAGAAACAAACTATACACTTTATTTATAATAGCATTCGCGCTATCACGTCTGTTAAAAATTGAATTCTACAATAATCTTAAAATCGATGCTCAAACCTTTATACATCCATACTACTCCATATTAATATTTTCACAAATAAATACTTGTTTGGAAACTCCGTATTGCTCCGCATTACTATGCTACATATAGGTGTATAAAGGACCCCTTATATTCGCTGAAAGACGTATAAATAAAGGGGGGGGGTAGAACAAAGCAATATTTTGACAGCTCAAACATATGCTCAAACTAATTTGGTTTTTAAACAAAGATAAAATTGGTAACTAAAAACTCTAAAACATTACGATAACACTATTTTTATGAAAAAATATCTCGTTTTGAAAAAAAAGTTATCTAAATTATAGTCTATCTAAAATCATAATGTATGGTCAGGATTAAAGCCATCTACCAATTCTTTATGGTCATAATCCGCTACCATTAGTTCTTCATAATTCTTTTTTGTTCCTTTTGAAAATTTACGAACTATTTTGTCCATTAAATTATAAATAACAGGAATAATAATTAAGGTTAAAAATAGTGAACTTAATAACCCTCCAATAATTACCCAAGCCAAACCATTTTTCCAACCTGCTCCTGGTCCAGTTGCCAATGCAATAGGAAGCATACCAAAAACCATTGCAATAGTTGTCATTAAAATTGGACGAAGACGAGCATGATTTGCCTGTATTAATGCATTCCTAACCGTTTCGCCTGCTTTAATTCTTTGGTTCGTAAAATCAACAAGTATAATAGCATTTTTAGCTACCAAACCGATTAACATGATTATACCAAGAATTGTAAAGATATTCAAAGAGTTATTTGTTAGTGCTAATGCTAACAAAGCACCAATAAAAGAAAGAGGTATAGAAAATAGTACTACAAAAGGATGAATAAAACTGTCATATAAAGATACCATAACTAAATAAACCAATATGATTGCAGCTAACATTGCAATACCAAGCGTTCCGAACCCTTCTGACTGTCTTTCTTTATCACCTCCCCAAACATAATTCACTCCGGCAGGTCTCTCAATTTTGTCAAATGCTATTTGCCATTCATCTGCCACTGTTCCTGCTGGCCGTCCAACAGTCTGGCCTTTTACTGTAACTGATGCTGTTTTATCTCTTCGTTCTAATTGACTTGGACCCGAGCTTTCAATAATTGTTGCAAACTGATTGAGTTTAATTTGTTGTCCTTTGTCATTAATAAAAATCAAATTACCGACATCATTAATACTTTTTCTATCAAAACTGCTATATTTTATATTAATATCATATTCATAATCCCCAGCTCTAAATCTACCATCAGTATTCCCATTAAAAGCAGTTTGCATAGTTAGACCAACTATTTTCAATGACAAACCAAGACTGGTCATTTTATCTCTATCAACCTGAACATTAATCTCTGGGTTACCTGTTTCTACAGATAATTTTATTTCAGTAGCACCAGGAATTTTGTATAATTCAGCTTCTGCTTGTTTTGCAAATATCATTGCACTTTCCAAACTAGTTCCTGTTACTACCAAAGCTAATGGAGCTTCTTCGGCGATACCCAAAATACTTACGGGAACCGTTTTTACCTTGGCTCCAACCAATATTTTCTCGAGCTTAAGCTTTATTTTAGCAGCATATACTTTAGAATCATCCATTCGCTCATCTTCATCCACCATTTGTACATTTATCTCAGCTTTATATGCTGTTGCTTGTGAGGCTCCTAAACCTTCACTGGTATGACCAACAGTTGTAATTAAGCTTTTAACCTCTTTTTGTGCATTTAAAAATGCTTCGGCTCTTTGAGCCATAAAATTACTTTGTTCTAGCGAAGCATCCTTTGGTAATTCTATCTGAACTAAAAATTCACCTCTATCTGATGTTGCGAAAAATTCACCTCCTATAAATCCAGCACCTACTAACCATATTGATGAAAAGAATAAGATTAAAACAACACCCAATGTTGTTTTATAATGATCTAAACACCATATTAATAAGCTTGAAATCCAATCCGTAAAACGTTTTAATTGCTCTTCAAATTTTAAAATAACTCTACCAAAAAAGTTTTTACCTTCAATATGCTCAAGCTTTCCAAAACGAGAAGATAACCATGGTATAATAGTAAACGATGCTAATAAGGATAATAATGTTGAAATTATTATAGTTACAGCAAACTGAGTAATAATCTTTGAAACCAAACCACTACTCATTGCTATAGGAAAAAATACTACAACTATTACTAATGTTATTGAAGTAACCGTGCCACCTATTTCGGCAGTACCATCAAAAGCTGCACGAGCACGATTTTTACCCATCTCCATATGTCTGTAAATGTTTTCAAGAACCACAATCGCATCATCTACAAGAATACCAACTACCAATGACAACCCTAGCAGGCTCATAAGATTTAAGGTGTATCCCAAAAATAAAAACCCAATGAAAGTTGCAATCAATGAAGCCGGAATAGACACCATTACAATAAGTGAATTTCGTATACTATGTAAGAAAAACAACATAACTAAGGCTACTAATAATACGGCTATTAACAAATCATGAATTACAGAATCTGCTGCTTCAAGCGTAAAAACAGTACTATCATTGGCGACATTAAGTTTTAAGTCTATAGACTTATAGTCACTTTCTAATTGCACTAAATTTCTTAAAATATCTTCACTAACGGCGACAGCATTGGCATCTGACTGCTTTATAACTTGCAATAGAATGGCACTTTTTTGATCAACTCTTGAAACTTTTTTAGCTATTTTTTGACTGTCTTGTACATCAGCAATATCTTTGAGCCTGATTTGGATTCCACCTTTGCTTGAAATAACCAAATTACGGAGTTCTTCAACATTTTTATATTTACCCGCTAAACGAATTAATAATTTTTGCTTTCTTGTTTGAATGTTTCCTGTAGGAAAATCTAAATTAGAACTTAAAATAACCTGCTGGACTTGGGGTAATGAAAGTCCGTAACCCTGTAACCTATTGGCATCTATATTAACTTGGATTTCTCGTTCCTGACCTCCGATTAAATTTATTTGAGCCACACCATTTACCCTAGAAAGAATTGGTCCGATTTTCTTATCAATCAAATCATAAAACTCGACCTCGTCCATCTTTCCACTGGCGCCTATAGTCATAATGGGCAGATCGCTTAAAGAAAATTTACTCAATGAAGGTGTTTTGGCATCATCCGGTAAATCAATAATAATTGCATTTATTTTTCGTTGTGCATCATTTAATGAAATGTCAACATTGGCATTATCTGTTAAAGTAATAGCAACGGTTGACAAGCTTTCGTAAGAGCGTGATTCTATTTTTTTAATATTTTCTAACGAAGCAACAGCATCTTCAATTTTTTTAGTTACGGTGTTCTCAACTTCACTAGGCGAAGCACCAGGATATATTGTTGCTGCTGTTATAACATTTCTTGTAAATTTTGGAAGTAATTCATAACCTAATTGGTTGTAACTAAATAAGCCACCAAGGGTTAGTATCGTAAATAATACAATTACTAATGATGGCCGTTTTATGGATATTTCTGCTAATTTCATATTTTATGATAAACTATAAGTAGTTATTACTGAACACTATTTAATAATTTCTATCTTTGAACCTTCTTGTAAATTAATTTGCCCAGTAACAATCACAATATCATTATTGATTAAACCACTTAATATTTCAACTTTATCCCCAAGTATTCTTCCGGGACTTACCGTTTTTAATTTTGCAGTTTCATTTTCTACAACAAAAACCTGATTACTACTCACACTTCCTACAAATGCGGTTCTTGGGACTACTAAAATAGATTGATTTTGTTGGTTGGAAGAATGAAATGTTGCCGTGCCATACATTCCTGCTCTTAAATCAATAATAGAATTATTAATTATTTCAATTTTAACAGGAAAATTTAAGCTACTATCTGATTTTGGGGCAATAAAGGTAATCTTTCCCGTAAACTCTTTATCAGAAAAAACACTTGCTTCTATTTTAATATTATCTCCTAATTTTAAACTCACTACTTGATTTTCATTAACTGAAACTTTTAATTTTAATTTAGAAACATCTACAATGTGAAACATTGAAGTAGGAGGTGTTCCTGCTAAAATAGAACCTGGCTCAATATATTTTTTATTTATAATCCCATTTATGGGTGCTTTAATTCTTGTATCACCAACATTGATGTTAGCTTGTGTTAAATTATTTTTAGCATTAACCATTGCTAATCTAGCTTGGTCCAATTGTTGTTTGGTAACACCTCCAGTTTTGAAAGCATTTTCAAATCTACTGTAATCTGTTAAGGCGGTCTGATATAAGGCATTGGCTGTTTGTGCATTCACATTAATGACATCACTTCTTACAATTGCTAGCGTTTGTCCTATTGCCACACGATCACCTTCTTTTACTAAAACATTAACTACTTTACCTGACTTTTCAGCAGAATAGGTCAACTCTTGAATAGGTTCAAAATATCCATTGGCTGTAAAGTTAAGTGAAACCACCTCAGTCTTCACAGTATCAATTTTCACTGCAACACTTGCGTTTTTTTGGGCCACTATATCAGTTTTTTGTTGATTTTCTTTTTTATTTTTCATTAATGTGAAAGCAATAATGGCAAATGCCACCAAAATAGTTATTACTGCTATTATATTTTTTTTCATTTTGCTTAATTATTTAGTAAGTGTTTTTAATTCTCCCTTTGTTTTCAGCATTTGAATTTCTGCTAATTTGTATTGTAAAATGGCGGACGTATAATTATTTAGTGCTTCTGTCAACGCGTTTTCTGCATCTAACAAATCTGTTAAGGATGTTAATCCTTGAATATAGTTGTTTTTGGTATTCTCTAAAACTTCCTTTGCTAACTTTGCGTTTTCTTTTTGATTTTTTATGGTTATAATGCTGTTCTCAATTTGTGTTTGGGCATTTTCATATTCTAAATCCAAAGCCAATTTTGTGTCTTTTATGTCTTCCTGTATTGTTCGTAATGTAATATTAGCTTGCCTCACTTTTGCACGTGTTTCAAATCCGGTAAAAATGGGAACTTTTAAATTTAAACCGATTGATGAGAAGTCTGACCAATATGCTTTATCTATTGGCTTTTTAAACCAAGGAATTTCTGAACCTTGACCAATGTAGTTATAACTTCCTGTTAATGAAAGCGTAGGATAATAACCTGCTTGTACGGCTCTTTTTTGAAAGGTTAATAGTTGTTCTTGCTTTTTTAAAAGTAAATACTCAGTTCTATTGGCTGTGTTTAGAGTTTTTGTTATTACCTGTGGTATAATTTCAAATTCTGTTTTTGGAATAGAAATTTTTGTTTCGATAGGCATTCCTATATAAAATTTTAATGCATTTTCTTGAAGTTGCACAGCGTTGAGAGCTTGTAAACGTTGAGTATTGATATTAGATATTTTAACCACAATTCTATCTAAATCTATTTTTTTTGCTAAGCCGTTGTCATACAGCCCTTGAATGATGTTTTTTACTTTAATCGTGTTTGTTAACGTACTATCAAGTACTTCTAAATTTTGGCGTTGTATATAAACCAAATAATAATTATTTGCCACTCTCTCTATTACTTGCTCTTGAGTTAATTGATCATTTATTTGATAAAATTCTCTGGTGGATTTTGCTGCTTTTAAGCCCATAAAAACAGATTGATCAAAAATTGTTTGAGTTAAGGATACCCCAGCAATTGAATTCCATTTTTGACCAAAAGTAGCTTGTATAATTGTGCCAGGCTGCCCAAAAGAACTTCCGTCAATTACACTTGTCTGTAAAATAGGGTTGTGATTTAAACTTCCATTGGCTGAAATTTGTGGCAATGCTCTAGAGCGTACTTCTTGAATTTGATATTCACTATTTTCAATTTTCAGTTTTGATTTTTTAGCATCTGCCTTATTCTCTAAAGCATGATTAACGGCATCTTTTAGAGTAAGTACTTCTATTTCTTGTGAGTTTACAATAAAAGTAAAGCAACATAAAATAATAATTATGATTTTTCTTTCCATATTTCTATAATTAATCACGGGTAAGCAATTGGTCTAAGATTAATTTTCCTTTTTCGGTGCAAATACCCCTAATGTGGTATTCTAAAAAGGATTCGTGCAGGAGTTTTGAACTAAATTTAGTAGGGTCAAATATTTCGGCATTCTTAAAATTTAACATTATTGAGTAGTATAAACGTGCAATTATCTCTGCATTAATGGTATTTCTGAAAAGCCCTTCTTTAACCCCTGACTGGACACTTTCAATAACACATTCAATCATTTTTGTATATTGTTTTATCATCAGATCATTATAAATTTTAGAATAAAATTTGCTGAGTTGATACATTGAAGTAGCATTTTCATCCTTTAAATATTTAAGAATAAAATCCTTAATAATAAAATGCTTTTCAATAGCATTCTTTTTTAATAAGTAAATAGATTCAATATTTTTTGAAATTTCTTCATATAATTGTTTAGATACTTCATAAATCAAATTTTCCTTATTGCTAAAATATTCATACAAAGTCCTTTTTGACATTCCAATCTCGCTTGATATATCATCCATAGTAATACTCTTAAATCCATGCGCAAGGAACATCTGTGTCGATTTTCGAATAATCTGTTCTTTCATTTTTCTTAAAATAGAGAGCAAATGTATAAGAAAACTTTTAAAACTTCAAAAGTTTTCTTGGTTTTATTATGCCTTTTGAATTCGATATATTATTGGTAATACAAGCTTTTAAGGTTGTTTGAATTCCAATTACTTCAAATAGCTATCAATACAAATATTACACATCAAGTATTTAGAAGTGGTTAATGCAAAAAAAACATGATTAGTAAAACGGAGTTTATAGAATGTGCTATAACAAAATTCACCATGTTTGGTAGTAAAAGAGTCACACTGGATAAACTTTCAGATGGACTTGTTATTTCAAAAACATCTTTAAAGCAGTCATTAGAATATCAGAAAGAATTAGAAGACACATTTAATACAGGTATTACAAGTGCTTTCGATTTACTGGAAGCAAGAGCTTTAGCTCAACAGGCAAGGGATGCTTTTAATTTTGAGATTGAATGAAATATCTTGCGGTCTAGTTGACGTCTCAAGATTTTTATAATAATCTGATCTTTTTAAGTAGGCCTTAATCTCCTCCTATTGCTTTTAGATTTATGGTTTATAAATACTTTCATACTCTAAATAATCTGATAAAGAATCCTGAACATAAGATGATAATCTTTTAGTGCTCATTAATACTGAACTGTTAAACTTTGTAATTTTCTTTATTTCCTCAATTACTTCACCTAAAAAATCATTATCTGGTACAATTTTATTAATTAACCCAAATTCTAATGCTTCTTTAGACGAGATTTTATCTGAAAACATTAATTCTATCGCCTTATTATATCCTAATTTTTGAACTAAGAAGTATGGCAACCCACCACTTGGATGCAATCCATATATATTATGAGCTAAAGAAAAATAAGTCTTAGGTGTTGCATATATAATATCTGTTGCTTGGGACAAACCAAAAAATGGAGTTACAATACCACCTGAAAGGACTGTAAAACATATTTTACTATAATTTGAGATATATTCTACAAATCGATTCAAAATAATTATTTCTTTGGTTCTCAAGTTTCTTTCATGAAAATTTGATGTTTCAGATTCTTTACTTTTAGTTTCTGAATACATTATTGTACTCAAAAAAATATCATACGCTTTTTCACCAAAATATTCAGGTTCATTTAAGAATAATAATGCTTTAATTTTTTGGTTTTTTTCTAAGCTGCCAAGAACATTAAAAAGTAAATCGCTATTTTCTCTATTGCATAACAAATCAAACACGTCATTTTTAAAAAGTAAAATAGCTATTTCATCTTTAATATTAACTTCATAAAAATTTGTTGTTAGATTTTTCATTTAATATAATAAGTTATTGTTGTAATATAGTTTTTAACTTAAATAAGATGCTATAAGTAAATGTCTAAATTAAATTATTAGTACAGCATATAATATGATTTATATCAGTTTAAAAATGATTCAAGTCTATTATTGTTTATTTGTTTATGAGTTTGGGTTTTTGAAAAGAAAGGAAGGAAACAATGAAAAATAGGTACTTATTAAATGGCAAGAATATATAAATCAATAAATACCATCATCGAATAATATGCATTTACAGAAAAGTTAATTCTTCAATCGATGTTCAAACCTTTATACATCCATACTACTCCATACTACTATTTTTACAAAAAAATAAATAAGAGATGACTGTATATTAATGCGTAATATTATATATTTGTCCAAGCAATAATGGCCCATGTGGGACCACTATATATAGTTGAAAACAATTTGTATATGGTTTCACTTGGAAGGATTAGTAATATCACTTAAATTCACAAATAATTATTGTTTAACTGCTTAAACGATTTAAATATAATTAAGCATTATAAGAGTAAAATATGGTTTTTTTTAGAACTCATAACCCAAAGGTCGCTGGTTTGAGTCCATCTCCTGCTTCATATATA